>Ga0326728_10001112_pt1 | contig 97416 bp, 88 predicted proteins | sample MB3enrmetagenome_FD_207602 | JGI IMG/M metagenome (GOLD analysis project Ga0326728, IMG submission 207602) | Lab enriched peat soil microbial communities from McLean, Ithaca, NY, United States - MB31MN | ecosystem: Environmental > Terrestrial > Soil > Wetlands > Peat | place: USA: New York...
TTCGTGCACGCTGATATTCAATCTCCAGCATGCCTATTCCTTCAGGCTCATCTTGTATTGGAATCAAAGTCCTCCTTCAGGCTCATCTTGTGTTGGAAGAGAGTCCGGAGCGCAACCTCGCTTTGCTAGGATGAGGATGGAGAAAACGTTCTTTTGAGGTGCCGCCCTTGGCCGATTCCAGCGCCAATTTCCCGCCCGTACCACTCACTCTTGAAGGCGCCAGCGTGCTCCATCAGTTCTTCCGCTTCGACTGGAAGGCCTGGCGGTCCTGCGCGGACGGCGAACGCAAGAAGATCGTCACCGATGCAATCGCCGTGTTGCGTTCACTTGAACGCTCCGCCCCCGATGCGCCACCGCGCACCGCGCTCTATTCGCAACTCGGCCACAAGGGCGACGTGATGCTGATTCACTTCCGCGAATCGCTCGAGGCTCTCAACAAGGTCGAGCTCGCGCTCGCACAAACCGCGCTCTACGATTTTTTCGATCTCCGGCACTCTTATGTCTCGGTCGTCGAGCTGGGCCTCTACGAGTCGAGCCGCAAGACCTACGAAGCCGCCTCGGCCAAGGGCTTCGAGCAGCACTCGCCCGAGTGGAACGCTGAGGTCGCTGCATCGCTTCAGCGGGCCTCAAGCGCCATGGCCCCGCGTCTCTATCCCGCCATCCCCGACGCCAAATACATCTGCTTTTATCCGATGGACCGCAAGCGCGACCAGAGGGACAACTGGTACACGGTGCCTTTTGCAGAAAGGCAGCGCATGATGCACGACCACGGCATGATCGGCCGCCGCTACGCCGACCAGGTCAAACAGATCGTCACCGGCTCGATTGGAATGGATGACTGGGAGTGGGGCGTGACCCTCTTCTCCGAAGACCCGATCGCCTTCAAGAAGCTCATCTACGAGATGCGCTTCGACGAAGTGAGCGCCGTGTATGCGCTGTTTGGGCAATTCTTTATCGGCGTGAGGCTGCCGGTGGAAAAGCTGGGAGGCTGGCTGGAAGGAAAGCTCTAAGGAGTCTCAGATCTCTGGAGGTGTCACGTGAAGGCAACTGGATTTGATCGAATCGCCTCTGTTCTATTGGTGCTTTTTACCGTCGGACATACGGTCGGTTTTCTCCAATCCGATCCGGCGTGGGGAGTGGACGCCCTTCTTGCCTCAATGCGGTCCATTCACTTCAACGATCAGGGATTTAACCGCACGTATTGGGATTTCTTTGTTGGGCTGGGGTTGATTGTTACTGTGCTGTACCTCTTCGCGGCGGTATTCGCGTGGCAGCTGAATAGACTCAAGGCGGAAACTCTGGCGCAAATGCGCGGCATCGCGTGGGCGTTCGCAGTTTGCTTTGCCGCCATCACGATTCTAAGCTGGAGATTCTTCTTCATGGCGCCTCTCGTTTTGTCAATCCTTATCACTGTGTGTTTAATTGCCGCGGCATGGCGTTTACCAAAGTCAGCCTGATGTCGTCGAAAGTCGGGTGCCCCACCTGTCCATCAGGGAGTCCGATGGTACCCGCAGCGCCCCCCTAACCGCATCGACACGATCCTCAAAACTCTGGACAGTAAGGATGACCAGCCGTCGAAGCTGGGTTGGAAGTCCTCGAAGCAGGTGGAGACTTCGCCGACGGGGCCATCGCCTTCGAAGGCCATTGGCTTGGCGGTAAAGAGTTTGTCAGCTTCGACAAACAGGCGGTCACCCTCCTTCGCGCACAAGGCCAAGAAGCTCGTCTCCTTTCCTGAGCTGAAGAATTAAACTTCTATTCATGCCAGCACTGCAGTCAGCTACGAAGAAGAACACTCCCAAGAGGAAGCCTCTCCGCGGCCCGCTTGCTCCCGACCGCATCGCGGCCATCTCTAAAGCCCTCGACGAGGCGTATCCTGAGGCCGTCTGCGCGCTCACGCACCGCACGCCGTGGGAGCTGCTTGTCGCGACGATCCTCTCTGCGCAGTGTACGGACGTTCGCGTAAACATGGTCACGCCGGAACTGTTTCGGCGCTTCCCTACCCCGGCCGCAATGGCCAAGGCAACATTGCCGCAACTTGAAGAGCTCATACGCACCACCGGCTTCTATCGCAACAAGGCCAAGTCGATTCAGGGCGCAGCAAAGAAGATCATCGCCGACTTCGGCGGCCAGGTGCCGCAAACTCTGGCTGAACTCATCACCATCCCTGGCGCGGCGCGCAAAACTGCCAACGTGGTGCTTGGCGTTTGTTTTGGAAAAGCCGAAGGCGTCGTTGTCGACACGCACGTTTTTCGCATTGCGCGGCGCCTGGAACTGGCGAAGGGCGACACGGCTGAGAAGGTAGAGCAGGAACTGATGCAGGTGATTCCGCGCGACCGCTGGATCAGCTTCTCGCACCAGATCATTCAGCACGGCCGCCAGGTTTGCATTGCCCGCAACCCCAAATGCGACCGATGCAACCTGGAGCAACTCTGCCGCTCTCAGGAAAAGACGTGGGAGAGCTAGAAAAGCCGGCAAGTCAGCGAGTCAACAAGTCAGCGCGGCTGGCGGGCTTCCGCGCAAACCAGATACAGCTGCCGATTAACGTAAAGATAATGCCAAACGAAGCCGATAGGAGAAGCGTTCCATAGATGGCGGTTTCTCCCGGACCCGCGCGAGAACCGAAGACTACGATATGAAAGTGGTCGAGAATGCTCGCCGTCCCAATGGTCGCAAGGCAGAGAGCAAAGCAAAGGATCGCGGCACGAAACATTGCGTGGCTCTTTGGGCTGAAACAATTGCGAGCAGTATATCCGCTCAGCTCGCAATGAGGATATGCAAAGTTGCGGCAACCAAACCGCGAACATCCGACACAGTGGCCTCCGCTGCCGGCTCCCACCCCTGCTCGCGTAGCGTTTGGCTCGTGATCGGCCCAATCGAAATCGCCTGAACGCCCGCGAACGGAAACGTAATCCCCGCCGCGTGCGCAGCTTCCGCCAAATGCGTCACGCTCGACGAACTGGTAAACGTCGCTGCGTCGATTCCCTTTGCCAGCGCCTCGCGCAAGAGGCGCGGCGCGGCCTCAGGCATTGCGTTGCGGTAGGCGTCGACCACGTCGACGATGGCTCCCGCTGCCCTCAGCGCATCGGGAATGACATCGCGCGCGACCTCAGCCCGCGCCAGCAGTATCTTCTTCCCTGCTGCTTGACCTTCCAGACACGCAACCAGGGCTTCGGCGACGTAGTTTTCGGGAACCAGCGAGACGGCAAAACCGGCACTGCGCGCGGCGGTTGCGGTTGCTTCGCCGACGGCGGCAACATTTAAACCCGTCTTTGAACGCAACGATAATCCAAGCACGGCCGAGCGCTCCTGAAGCGCCCGTATGGTATTCGCGCTGGTCAAAATGAGCCAATCGTAGGAATCGAGCGAGCGCAGCGCACGGTCAAGCGGCTCAATGCTCGATGGCGACTGAATTTCGAGGACCGGAACCTCGACCGGCTCAGCGCCCAGCGCGCGCAGGCCCTCGCTCAGCTTGCCCGCCTGGTGCACGGCGCGCGTGACGAGGACGCGCTTACCGGCAAGCACGCGACGGCCGGAAAGCGGCTGCACTGTCATTAGGCGGCTCCGCCGGAAGATTCGCCTCCGGCCGTAAGCAGCGGGCCTGCGCCTGCTGCGATCAGCATGTCTGCCGCTTTACGCCCTAATTCAACGGGATCGGCGCTGCCGCACTCTGCACGGTGATGAACACGCACGCATGCGCCCGTCTCCGGTGATGCCACTACTGCAAAAATCTCAATCCATCCTGTCTCGTCGAAGGACGGCCGGCAGTGAATACCGATGGGCACCTGACAGCCGCCGCCCAAGGCAGCCAGCGCGGCGCGCTCGGCGGTCACGGCAAAGCGCGTGTCGGCATGATCGAGAAACGCTGCGGCCTCGATGGCCGCAGCATCGTCCTTGCGCGTCTCAATGCCCAGCGCGCCCTGGCCGGCAGCCGGGCAAAAATCCTTGGGATCGAGCCGCTCGCGGACCCAATCGGTCTTGCCTAGCCGATCCAATCCAGCGGCAGCAAGCAGAATCGCCTCCACCTGGCCGTCGGCCAGCTTGCGCAGCCTTGTGTCCACGTTGCCACGAAATTCGACTGCCTCAATGTCAGGCCGGAGCATCTTCAACTGCGCACGGCGCCGCTGGCTGCTGGTGCCAACACGCGCGCCCTGCGGCAACGCGGCAAGAGTCGCGTGCTTCACCGAGACAAACACGTCGCGTGGGTCGACGCGCACGGGCGTGGCAGCGAGCGCAAAGGGCGCCGGCAACTCCGTGGGCAGATCTTTGAGTGAATGCACGGCGAGATCGACACGACCCGCGGCCAGCGCCTCTTCGATCTCCTTGGTGAACATGCCCTTTGAGCCCACCTGGGCGAATGTCACTTCTTGCAGCCGGTCGCCGGTAGTCTTGATAATTTCGATCTCGACGTCGTGTCCCTGTACCCGCAGCAACGCAGCGATGTGGTTGGCCTGCCAGAGCGCGAGCTGCGATCCGCGGCTGCCGATGCGCAGCTTCATCGCCGCGCCTCCGCGCCGCCTTCGAAGGCCCTGATGTTGATCACTTTCTTGCCTTCGCCGGATTCAGCGTCCGGGCTGTCCGATTCTGCGGTTTTCGATTCAGCCTCGCGCGGCATCTCGACGGGACTGACCGGCGGCACTGCCCACTCTTCGCAGAGAGCATCGAGGCGAGCGGAATCGCCCTCGCGCGCTGCCTGCTTGAGGGCCCGCATGGGCGGATGAAGGAATTTGTTCACGAGGCCTCGCGTCAGCGCTTCCACGGCAGCCAGTTGCTCGGCGGTGAGCGCGCCCAGACGGCTATGGATGCGCTCGATTTCGGCCACGCGAATCTCTTCGGCTTTGCGCTGAAGAGCTACAATTGCCGGCGCTGCATTCACCGTGCGCCGGCGGAGGTGGAAACGCTCGACTTCGGAGGCAATGAGAGTCTCAGCGTCCACGGCCTGCCGGCCGCGCTCTTCCATGTGCGCCGCGGCTACCTGCTGCAGGTCGTCGATGTCGTAGACGAAGATTCCGTCGAGCTTGTTCATCTCCGGGTCCACATCGCGGGGGACAGCAATATCGATGAAAAACATGGGGCGGTTGCGCCGTTTGTGGAGAAACGTATGCCCGTGCTCGGGCCTGAAGATTGGGTGTGGCGCGCCCGTAGAGCTGATGACGATGTCGGCGCGGCTGGCCGCCTCATAAAGCTGCTCAAACTCGATGACTTCAGGCTTTACACGGCCCTCAAGATCCTCTGCCAACCGCCGCGCGCGCTCGGCGGTGCGGTTGCTCACCAGGATTGCGCCGGCCCCCTGCTGCACGAGGTGCCGCGCAGCCAATTCGCTCATTTTGCCCGCGCCGACCAGGAAGACCGTGCGTCCTTCGAGCGACCCGAAGATCTTGCGCGCCAGGTCCACTGCCACCGAAGCGATAGACACGGTATTCGATCCGATGCCGGTCTCGCTGCGAGCCTTTTTGGCGGCGGCGAAGGCGCCCTGAAGCAATTGTTCCAGATGCCCCGCAACCGTACCCGCAGCGCGCGCGACCGCGAACGCCTCTTTCACCTGGCCCAGAATCTGCGGCTCGCCAACTACCATGGAATCAAGGCTCGCGGCCATGCGGAACAGGTGGCCTACTGCTTCCTTGTCGCGGTATTCGTAGAGGTGCGGACCGAGGATTGAAGCCTCGATGCCGAAGTAGTTCGACAGAAATCCCGCAACTTGAACCTCGGGGCCCTCAATGATGGCCAGCATCTCCACGCGGTTGCATGTGGAGACGATCATGCACTCGGCGACGCCGGGCGTTGCGGCAAGAGCCCGAGTGGCCTCGGCTAATTCGTCGCGGCTAATGGCCACGCGCTCGCGCAGCGCGATGGGCGCCGTTTTATGGTTCACGCCAATGAGAGTCAGCGTCATTGGGAACCAAACCTGTGAACATGGCTGACGAGGTTAGCGGCAAAGACAGCCATCATAACGACGAGCGCCGCGCCCGAGACGTAGGCTGCCCTGCGTCCGCGCAATCCCGCGCTGCGCCGCACCAACAGAAGCGCAACATAAACCGCCCACATGGCGAAGGATGCAATCACTTTGGGATCACGGAAATAGGCCGCGCCCAGAGCCGTTTCCTGCGCCAGCACAGAGCCAATCACCAGTCCCACCGTCATGCAGGGAAAGCCGAACTCGAGGGTGGCAAGCGCAATGCGTTCCAGTGTGTCGAGGGGCGGCAACCACTCGAGAGGCGCCCACTGCGGCGCCTTCCCCAGGTTGTGCTTGGCCTTGATGCGCCGTTCCTGCACCAGGTAAAGCACCGACGCGAGCAGGCTAAAGCAGAGCGCTACATAAGCCAGCAGCAGCGCGATAATGTGAGCCACGAGCCAGCTCGTTCGAACTCCTTGCGATGGAAAGTGATAGGTATCGGGCCCCAGCGCGGGAATAAAAACGAGGAAGAACGTTGCCGGTAAGGCAAAGATTCCAAGAGAGATGGCGTCGTAAAGCGACCAGACGAGGAAGAACAGTCCGGCCACGGTGAAGCCCAGGAGCGACTCAATCTCGCGCATGCCTACCGGCATCCAGCGATGCGCCACCACCAGCATCTCCACCACGGAAACAAAGTGAAAGAAGAAGGCCATCCCGCCCAGGTGAACGCACGTCTTGCGCCACGGCAGCGAGTTATACAGAACGGCCGGGAATACGGCGACACATCCCGCCGCATAGAGAATGGCCGCAACTCGTAGCCAAAGAAGGTACATGGCACTTTTTACCTTAAAGGCGTAACCAATCAGTATACTGTGATGCTAATCACCAATCGAGATCGTGAGATTGATGGGGCGCCGCCGCGATACTCTTAGAACCAGCGCAATGAAGGAAGATCGACAGCCCGCGGCACTGCCACTGCACACGTCGGACGCGGCTTCGCCACTGCTTCCGCTGGAGAACAATCCTCCGCTGGACGGATTCGCCCTCAATTCCCTGCCCGGAGACAGGAGTTCCGCCGAACTGACCCCATTCATGCGGCAGTGGACGGCGGCGAAGCGGGAGAATCCGGATGCGCTGCTGTTCTTCAGGATGGGCGATTTTTACGAGCTGTTCTATGGCGATGCGGCCGTGGCCAGCCGCGAGTTGCAACTGACGCTGACGGCGCGCGACAAAGAGCGGAATGTGCCCATGTGCGGGGTGCCGTACCATGCCGTGGAGCAATATTTGACGCGCCTGCTGCGCAAGGGATACCGGATCGCCATCTGCGACCAGATGGAGGACCCGAAGCTCACCAAGAAAATCGTTCGGCGTGAGGTAACACGGGTTCTCTCGCCGGGAACGGCGCTCGATGCGGGGATTGGGCAGGAGCAGAACAACTTTTTGGCGGCGCTGTATGAAAGCGCGTTCAAGGGCGAGCACGGTCGGGTTTGCGCGGTGGCGCTACTGGACGTTTCGACGGGCGAGTTTCGCACGGCGGAGTTTCGCGGCGAAGATGCGCGGCAGCAGGCGGTGGAAGAACTGCTGCTGGCTGGGCCGAGCGAGGTGCTGTTGGCTGCGAGCGCGGAGTTGCCGGCGCAGTTGGAGCGCATTCCGGCGCGGACGCGCGTGGAGGACTGGATCTGGACGCCGGAGTTTGCCGTGCCGTTGCTGGAGCGGCAATTGAATGTGCGGTCGCTTGAGGGTTTTGGATTGGAGGGGCATGAGCCCGCGGCGATTGCAGCCGGCGCGGTGCTTCATTACGTGCGAACGACGCAGAAGAACGAGGCGCTGCACATCGATTCGCTGAAATTCGAGGAGCACTCGACGGCGCTGGAGCTGGACCAGGTGACGGTGCGGAATCTGGAGCTGGTCGAGCCGCTCTTTCAGGGGCAGGACGATCGGGTGACGCTCTTCCGCACGCTCGATGCGTGCCAGACGCCGATGGGCAAGCGGATGCTGCGGGCGGCGATCTTGCGGCCGCTGAACAATGCGCCGGAGATTGAGGCGCGGTACGAGGCTGTGACCGAGGCGCATGGGGACTTGCTCAAGCGCGAGGAAGTGCGCAGGGCCTTCGGCGGGATCCTGGATTTGGAGCGGCTGCTGGCGCGCATTTCTCTCGATTCCGCAGGGCCGCGCGACGTGCGGGCGCTGGCAGCAAGCTTGGCGCGGCTGCCGGGATTGAAGACAGCGCTGGACGCCTTGACGGCGCCCAAGTGGCGGGAACTGGCCGGGCGCCTGGACAAGCTGGACGACGTGACCGCGCGGATTGTGAAGACGCTGGTAGCCGAGCCGCCACTAACGCTGGTGGATGGCGGCGCGATTGCAGCGGGCGTGGACGAGGAACTGGACGAGTTGCGGGCTGTGTCGAGCTCGGGCCGGCAGGCGATTGCGGCCATAGAGGATCGCGAGCGGCAGCGGACGGGCATCGGCTCGCTGAAGGTGCGCTATAACTCGGTGTTTGGATACTACATCGAGATTACGAAGGCCAACCTGGCGCTGGCGCCTACAGACTACGAGCGGAAGCAGACGCTGGTGAATGCAGAGCGATTCACGACGCCGGAGCTGAAAGAGTATGAGCGCAAGATTCTGACCGCGCACGACCGGTCGATCGAGATCGAGAAGCGGATTTTTGCAGAACTGAGAAAGTTTGTGCTGGATAGCGCGGGACGGATCAAGCGCAGCTCGGCCGCGGTGGCTGAGGCGGATTTGCTGGCGTGCTTTGCGCACCTGGCCGTGGCGCGGCGCTACGTGCTGCCACGGCTCGCCGAGGAGCCGGTGCTGGAAGCCGTGGGCGCGCGGCATCCGGTGATTGAGCAATGGATGGAGGAGACGCGCGAGGGACGCTTTATCGCAAACGACGTGTACTTGAGCGCGGACGACGCCGGGCCAAGCCTGTTGCTGGTGACCGGACCAAACATGGGCGGCAAGAGCACGTATCTGCGGCAGGCGGCAATGCTGGTGGTGATGGCGCAGATGGGCAGCTTTGTGCCGGCGGAAAGCCTGCGGCTGGGGTTGGTCGATCGCATTTATACACGCATCGGCGCCAGCGACAATGTGGCGCGGGGCCGGTCGACCTTTATGGTGGAGATGATCGAGACGGCGACCATTTTGAATTCGGCAACAGCCAGGTCGCTGATTTTGCTCGACGAGATGGGGCGCGGAACGGCGACCTTCGATGGGCTGAGTCTGGCGTGGGCGACGGTCGAGTTCCTGCACGCGGATGTGCGCGCACGCACCTTATTCGCCACCCACTACCACGAATTGACAATGCTGGCGGAGAAGTTGCCCCGCGTGCGCAACCTTAGAGTCGGCGTGAAGGAGACGGCGGGCGGAATTGTTTTTCTGTACGGCATTGAGCCTGGAGCGGCAAGCAAGAGTTACGGCATTGAAGTGGCGCGGTTGGCAGGGCTGCCGCCGGTAGTGATCGACCGGGCCAAGCACGTGCTCCGCCAGCACGAGAAACAGGAGCAGCAGAGCGTACAGGTGGAGACGGCGGCCGACCCGATGCAGATGACGATTTTTACGCCGCTCTCGCAGAAAATTGTCGACCGGATTGAGGCCACGGATGTGAATTCGCTCACTCCGCTGCAGGCGCTGAATCTATTGGAAGAGTTGCAACAAGAATTGAAGGAAAAGGGATGAATCACGAGGCATTGGGGTGGAATCACAGAGTGCGCTATCAGACGGTACAGGGATTCTTGGCCTGCGGTTTGATTGCCGCTTTGTACGTCGTATTTCCGGCGCTTCTGCGGTCCCAGAGTGGACCCGCTAATGTCCAGATTATCGTTGAACGGGTCGAGAGGGTAAGCAGCAATGAGGCTGACTTCCGGCTAAGGGTGGTAAATGGATCGTCCAGCCCCGTGTTTATTGAAGCACACCCTTTCGACACAACAATACTGGAAGATCTATGGCTTCAAAAGTGGAGCGCGGAGAAAGGTTGGTATACCGTATTCCCTTGCCCGGACAATGCGCCTGCTGGTGTGTTCGAACTGAAGCCTAAAGATGCCATCGGTCAGGAGCTAGTGCTGACTAACCCCATCCAAGCGCTTTGCAAGGAGAGAAACATAGCGATTGAAGGAAGGTTCCGGTTTCTAGTGAACTATTTTATGAGCGAGAAAGGGGCAAGAACGAATGAAAAGAACTATTTTTCGTCGGGCCAACCTCCTCCACGCACTGTGGTATCGGAGCCATTCGAAATTCCGCCAACAAAGAACTAGCGTTTGAGATTGAGGGAGTGTCAGTGAAAACAAATCTGCGCCAGGCGGTTGGAAGTCTGCTGGTGGTGGGGCTGGCGGACAAGGAACTATCAGCTATGGAACGCGCATGGCTGAAGCTCATCCGGCCGGCGGGGATCATTTTATACAGGCGCAATATCGCGGACGCAGTACAGACGCGGGCATTGTTAAGCGAGGCAACATCGTATTGCACCAGCTGCAGCCCACGATTTGTCGATGTCGAGGGTGGTACAGTCAATCGGCTTTCCGTAGCGCTCGCGCCTCTTCCATCGGCACAGGCTGTGGCTACCGCAATGTTGCGGACAGGTAAGCCCGCGCTGGCGCGCGAACACGGTGAATTGGTGGCGCGCGCGGTGGGAGCCTTCGGCTTCAATACCTCCCTGGCTCCCATGGTCGATCTGGCGCTGCCGGATTCGGCGGAAGTGCTCGGTACACGCTGCCCCGCTGCGGCAGCCGCGGATGTTGTGGCCTATGCGCGCGGATTTCTCGCCGGGCTGAAATCGCGCGGCATTGTGGGCTGCGGCAAGCACTTCCCCGGCCTCGGGGGTGGAACCCTGGACACGCACGTGGAGACTCCGGCGATCGAGCGTAGCTGGCAAGCGATGTGGGAGCAGGATCTGGCGCCCTACCGGGAACTGTGCGCGGAATTGCCGATCGTGATGATGAACCACGCCGCATACCCGCAGACGCCCGGCAAGAAGTTGCCGGCAAGCGTTTCGAACTTCTGGATCCGCCATGTGCTGCGCAAACGAATCGGCTATCGCGGCATCGTTCTCTCCGACGATCTGGAGATGGGTGGAATTTTGAAGTTCATGCCCATTAACGAGGCCGCGGTTGCCGCCATCCGCACAGGGTCGGACCTGGTGGAGATTTGCCATCATCCCGAACCGATTTTGAACGCCTATGAAGCGCTCGTGGCTGAGGGCGAGCGGTCACGCACGTTTGCGAAGCTGCTGCAAGAGCGCGCCTCACATACAGCGCGGCTGCGTGCCGCATTCTTTCCGAAATCCGCGCCGCCGTCCTTGAGCACGGCGCAGTTTGAGGCGCTGCGGGCGAGGATTCTGCGCTTCAACGACACCATTGAGAAGATCGTTCCTCGCGATTTGCAGGCGGCGCCGAAAGCGCCAACGCTTGTGGAGACGGCGTGAGGAATGCGAAAAGGCAGCCCGGCATGAGCGCGAAGACGATGACGGTGGCGGGAGTGATGAGCGGCACCTCGGCCGATGGGATCGATGTGGCTGTGGTGCGGATTGCGCCGGGCAAAGCGCGGCCAAAGATCACGCTGCTGGCACATGAGGGATTCAAGTTTCCCGCTGCACTGCGCCGTGCAGTGCTGGCGGCGATGAATGCGAAGTCGACTTCAACGGCGGAGTTGGCGCGGCTGAACTGGCGGCTGGGCCTTGCGTATGCCGAGGCCGTGAAAGAAACTGTGCGCCGGCACGAGGTAAAACTCGATCTGGTTGGTTGCCACGGCCAAACGCTCTATCACCAGGCGCGCGCGGAAACGTACGCCGGGCGGCGGTTTGCCTGCACATGGCAGGCGGGCGAGGCACAGGCGATCGCTGCCGCGCTCCGCGTTCCTGTTGTCTCGAACTTCAGGCCGGCGGACATGCTGGCGGGCGGCGAGGGCGCGCCACTTGTTCCACTGCTCGACTATGTTTTGTTTGCCGATGCGAAACGTGGGCGCGTTCTGCAGAATATTGGAGGCATTGCAAACCTGACCGCAATTCCTGCCGGAGCCGCGCCTGGCGCGGTGATTGCCTTCGATACGGGACCGGGAAATATGGTGGTCGACTGGCTGGCGCAAAAACTGTTCAACAGGCCGTTCGACCACAATGGCGCTTTAGCGGCGGAAGGTTCTGTGATCGCACCGGTGCTGGCTGAGGCGTTGCTGAATCCGTATTACCGGCTGAAGCCGCCGCGGACTGCGGGGCGCGAGCAATTCGGGCGCGAGTATGCGGCAAAACTTCTTGCCGCGTGCCGCAAGCACAGCAAGAACAATCATGATGCGCTGGCGACGGCGACGCTGCTCACGGTAGAGACGATCGCACGCAGCTACTCGCGCTTTGTATATCCGAAAATGAGCGGGCACGGGGTCGACTTCATTCTGTCTGGCGGCGGGGCGCGAAACAAAACGCTGGTCTCAATGTTAGAGGCGTGCTTACGTCCGCTGGGCTGCAAGCTCGCCGCGAGCGAGGAGTTCGGAATGCCCGCAGAGGCCAAGGAGGCGGTGGCATTTGCCCTGCTCGCGTGGCAAACGTGGCATCGGCAGCCGGGAAACCTGCCCTCGGCGACTGGAGCCCGGCGCGCCGTTGTGCTGGGACAAGTTACCTATGCATAGATGAAGGCATGTAGTTCCTTCGCTCTCAGGGAGTTATACCGTTTTGGAAACGGCGGAGCTGGCGGGGGACTAAATTAGAACTGCACGCACGCCACATCTCTTATCGTCCGCAGTTTTTCCCTGCCGACCTCTGCTACCATAAGATTGATCGCGGTTCCCGGCGTCACGTTGATTTTGGCCCCCTCGAGGATTTGAGCGTAACGGCTGCCGGAGCTACCAAAAGGAGATTTTTATGCCTCTCGTTTCTATGCGGCAGCTCCTCGATGAAGCTGCCAAGGGCGGATATGGCGTAGGCGCGTTCAACGTCAACGACATGGAGCAGATTCAGGCCATTATGATGGCCGCACGGCAAACCAAGTCGCCCGTCATCGTCCAGGCCAGCCGCGGTGCGCGCGCCTTTGCCGAGGATCTCTACCTCTTCCGACTGATTCAGGCGGCTGCCGAGTTGAATCCCGACATTCCTATTGCGATGCACCAGGATCACGGCAACAGCTTTGAGACCTGCAAGAGCGCCATCGAATTGGGCTATACCTCGGTGATGATGGACGGCTCGCTACGGGAAGACGGTAAGACCCCGTCCACATTTGAAGAAAATGTGGAAGTGACTCGCCGCGTGGTGGAGTACGCGCATCCGCGGGGCGTCACCGTAGAAGGCGAGATCGGCGTGCTGGGCGGCGTAGAAGACGGCCACGGCGCGGGCGGCTCGGGCCTCGAGCATGTTACAGATCCCGACCAGGCGGTTGCGTTCGCAGAGCGCACCGGCGTTGACGCGCTGGCCATCGCCATCGGCACCAGCCACGGCGCTTACAAGTTCTCGAAGAAGCCGGACGGTTCCGTGCTCAAGATGGACATCCTGATCGCAATTCACAAGCGCCTGCCCCGCACCCACCTGGTGATGCACGGCAGTTCTTCAGTTCCCAAGGAACTGCAGGACATCGTGAACCAGTACGGCGGCAAGCTGAAACCCACATGGGGCGTACCCATTGAAGAAATTCAGCTTGGCATCCGCAACGGCGTACGCAAGATCAACGTCGATACCGACAATCGCCTGGCCATTACCGGTGCAATTCGCAAGGTATTTGCCGAGACTCCCGAGAAGTTCGATCCGCGCGACTATCTGAAGCCTGCCCGCGAGGCGATGGCCAAAGTTGTTGCGGAACGCATGACTGAGTTTGGCCAGGCCGGCCACGCAGGCGACTACAAACCCATCCCGATCTCCGAGATCGCCAAGGGCTACGCCAACGGCACGCTCACTACGCAGCCACTGGTTGCGGCGAAGTAACTTCAGCCTTCGGCGCCAAAAGGAATGCGCCACCGCAGCAAACGCGCGTGGCGCATTCTTGTTCGTAATATACGCCCGGTGCCGGGCTCTATCAGTCTCAGAGGCTGCACCCTTCGTCGAGTTCTTCGCTGCCATCACTCGGCATTTCAAATGTAACGATGTCGCGCGGCACGACAACTGTCCGCTCCACTTTTTCCTTGGCTTTCATGGCCTGGTCGATTCCAAAGGTCATGGCGATTTCGTCGATCTTGTCGCTGTAGTGCTTGCGGAGGAGGGCGAGGTCGGAACGCAGTTCGGCGCGGCGATCCGGACTTTCGCTGTCGGAAGCTGCCCATCTTGCAGTGAGAATAACGGAGAAGCGCAATGCGGAGAGCTCGTCTGTGTCGCAGGCAAGAAGTGCTTCTTTCGTCTCAACGACGTGCGGAGAGGTTGGTCCGATTGCAGTTATGCCATGCGGTGCATGAAGAGTTGACGTGGACACAGAAGTCCTCCTCCGGGGCTCTACCCACGGGGTTGATCGCAATAGATCAGCCGGAAGGCGCCGGCACTGGAAAACACCGGCTCTTTACCCTCCTATTCTTTCGCTGGATTGGTTCCCAGTGTGAGCGCGTATGCGCAGAGGCGCTGTGAGCTATATCACACGACCTCAAAATCGGCGCGCGTGGCGCGTGCGTGAGGCTCAGCCCGGCGGCGTGGCCCTGAAGAAGCCAAATAGAATCTGATTCTTGCGCGGAGCGCAGATCTAGCGAGAGTCGTCTTCACGCCACTTCAGTTGGGATTTGTGCTGTGGGGTTGTCGGGGGGCGCGGCCGATTCACCGGCTTGTTGCAGCAGCCAATAGTGGAATCCATCCACAATGGCCATCAACGCGGCCTGGTTCAGGTCGCTGCTCACGCCTGCTGTGACCCAAGGCTCGTAGCCGTCCGCATTGAAACTCACAGTAACGCGGACGTGAGCGGCCGAATCGTGCGCTTTGATATCAAGCGCCGCGACCGTGAAAGTGCCGAGCCGCATCTGCTTGAGGGCGGGATACCACTTATCGAGCTCGTGACGCATGGCCTTGGTCAGAGCGTCCACCGGACCTGCGCCTTCGGCTCGGGTTGTTGCGACAGTCGAGTCGCCGATAGTCAACGTCATGAAGGCCTGCACAAAGCGGCCGCCGACTTCGTCGGATTCGTCGAAGACGCGCCAGCTCTTCACGGTGAACCAGTTGCGCAAGGTTCCCAGTGTTCTCATGCAGGCCAACCGGAACGAAACTTCGCTGGCCGTGAAGCCGCCGCCCTCGATCATGGCCAGGTTCGCATCCATCAGCGCCTGCGCCTGCGCGCCCGAGAGCGGCACGCCAAGCGAATCGGAAAGCAGCATGATGTTGGCCTTGCCCGACTGCGCGTTCACGCCGATGGTAGGGCTGGCGCCTACCAGCGCGGGATCGCACCACAGATAGGCACCGGGGTTCTTGCGCTCGCTGGAGCCGTGCATGCCGGCCCAAGTGCCAAATGCGCCGGGACCCACGATAGGCGCGCCGTGCGGCGGTTCGAGCCCGAAGGCTGCGTAGGCTGAGTGCGCCAAACCGGTGAGGCCGCTGAGAGACTCGGGCGGAACAAACTCCGCTTCGCCGCGGAGTTGCATGGAGCCTACCACCGTGGTCAGGTTCACGTTGCCGCAACGCTCTCCCGTTCCAATCAGTGTGCCCTGCGCCTGCACCGCTCCGGCAAGAATTGCCGCGCGCGTATTGGCGACGCCAAATCCGCGATCGGTATGACCATGGAAACCGAATTTTGCTTGAGGAAAATCGCGGGCCAGGCCTTCAAACACTTGCGTCACTTCTTCCGGGCTGGCGCCGCCATTGGTGTCGCACAGAACGATGCGGCTCACCTTTTGACGCACGCACTGTTCGGTCAATTGGCGGAAATGCTCAAGGCTGCGCTTGTTGTAGTCCGCATCGCAGAGAACGCCGTTCTCGCACCGGCCGCAGTTCGCGTCCAAAGCGTGCTCGAGATCGATGAAAACCTCAAGACCGCTTGCGTGGAGGTACTCGATAGTTTCCCAGGCCATCAGCAGGTTCTCTTCCGGCGTTGTTCCCAGCGATCGCTCGACGTCGAGCAGGCGCGACTTGACCACCACGACTGCAACGGGAATGTGGCGCTTGTGACGCACGATGAATTGCACATCGGGCCAATCTTCCACTTTGACGCCCAGGCCGCGCGTGCGCCCGAAGAGCGCCAAAGTCATCGCGCCTGTATCGACGGATTCCAGAGCGCCGGTCAGATCGGTGACGAACTGGTTGGCGCCGGCAAACCCGATCTCGGCGTAGCGCACGCCAAAGGCCGCCATATGCTTCAAGAGCAGAACGGCGTTGGGCACGGAGATTTCCAGGTCCGGTTGTTGCAAGCCGTCGCGCAAGCTGGTGTCGAACAGCTCAACTTTCCTGATGTTCTTTTCCGTCATTTCTTCCCGTATTCCACCGTGAATATGCACTTGCGCATATCCCGACAGGCAAATATCCCTCGATCTTTCATCATATCTGCTCTCGCCTGAATGACCCGCATTCGGTGGTGGCTCAGTTCGCGGAGCGAATTGGCCCCAACTACGGGTTCAATACTGTCAATTCAAAGGGGCCACCATACTGCGCAGCAAATTGAACAGCCTGGTTGACCTGCTTCAGGGGAAAGGATCGCACATTGAACGGGTCGAGACTTAAGAGACCTCCACGTATGAGTCCTGCAAGTTGCAGAGGTGCATGCCGCGGATACATAAATTGACCCCTGATCGTAATGCTGTTCAACATCACGTGGCCGTAGGAGATGGCAATGTCCGCTTGTACGCCTCCCATCAGCACGGCTGTTCCCCCTGGCCGAACTGCCATGATGGCCGTTCGGACGGGAGCAAACGTGCGCACCGGACTCAGCATGTCGAGCATGCAATCCGCCGGACCTCCGCCCGCCTGCTTCAACGCTTCGACATCTGCCGCTTCGTCGCCGCCGAGGACAACAGGATTAACCCGCGGCCCTAGCCGGTCAACAAGAGTCTGAAGCACATCGCGCTTACGGCCGACGGCGACTACACGTTCGGCACCCATGGCCACAGCAATTGCGGCCCCGGCGCTCCCGAAGTGCCCGGACGCTCCATTAACGATAACCGTTTGACCCGGCTGCAGTCCGGCGGCTAGCAGGCCGCCATAGGGCACCAGAAGTGTATTCATCCAACTCAGTTTGTTTGCGTCATTTTCTTGAAAGCCGTTGACAGGAGCCAGATTCTCAAGCGGCAGGAGCATTTTTTCAGCATAAGCTCCGTCTCTGAAATGCGTCTGAAGCCGCTGCGCCCCCTCGCCCACCGCCAAAAGCCCCTGCAGCATGACATCGGGCATCAGCACGTCGTCCCGTGAACGCACCGAGGGGTCGCAGAACACCAGTTGACCTTTTTTCAATCGCGTAGCATCGGGCCCGGTTTCTACTATCACCGCAATGGGACCACATCCCGGCGCCAGCGGCAGCAACATCGGATAATTGCGCGTGCCATCCAAAACCTCGCGCATGTATGCGAGAACCGGCGCGGAAAGAACGCGGACGACCGCCTCGCCCGGCCCTGCAATGGGATCCGGAAGATCAACCAGCTCCAACGGGGTTCCATAGCTCTTCAGAATTGCAGCTTTCACTGAAATTTCCTCACCTGCAAATGATCATGCGCACAGAAAAATTCATACTAACCCGCTGCCCTGCATTCGGCGCCGGTTCCCTATTCCTCCCTGTTCCTTTCTCTCTGCTTCATTCACATCGCCGGCGCTGCTGAGGCTTCGCGCGAAGGCTGCGGGAACCCGCCTAACTCCTGGTCTCTGTATTGCAACTGGTAGAGCTTCCAGTAGAGGCCGCGGTGCGCCAGCAACTCCTGGTGCGAGCCCATCTCGCGCAACTGGCCTTTGTGCATGACAAGAATGGTTTCGGCGCGCTGCACGGTGGAAAGCCGGTGCGCAATCAGGACGCTGGTGCGGCCCTCGACCATGCGCTCCAACGCGCCACGGATGCGCAACTCGGTATCGGTATCGACGCTCGACGTGGCCTCGTCGAGAATCAAAATGCGTGGATTGTAGGCGAGCGCGCGGGCAAAGTTGATGAGCTGCTTTTGGCCCGTGGAGAGAGAGTTGCCGCGCTCGCGCACCGGCTCGTCGAAGCCGTGCGGTAGGCTCTCAATAAAGTCGAGCACGTTGACGTCGCGTGCCGCCCGGCGCATGGCTCCGTCCGTGATCTCATCGTTGCCGAGGCGAATGTTTTCGCCAATGGTGCCGGAAAAGAGAAACGGATCCTGTAACACTACAGCAAAGTGCTGGCGCAGCGCGGTCAGATCGTGATCGCGCAGGTCTACGCCGTCGAGCAGAATGCGGCCCGCTGTTACCTCATAGAAACGCATCATCAGGCTGGTGAGGGTGGTCTTGCCCGCGCCTGTGTGGCCGACAATGGCCACCGTCTGTCCTGGCTCAATGGTGAACGAGACGCCTTTGAGAATCCACTCGATGCCATCCAGTCCCGCCAGTTCCGCTCCGTCTGCCGCGGACCGTTCGGCCTTCGCCACAGCAGCCTGCTGCGCTTCGGTCAGTTTCTGATAGGTAAACCACACGTGCTGAAATTCGATCCGGTTGGAGCCGTCGCCGGCGACCGAACGCGCGGGGCTTACGATCTCCGGCTGCGAATCCATCAGCTTGAAAATGCGCTCGCAGGCAGCCATAGCAGCCTGGAGGATGTTGTATTTATCGCTCAGATCCTGAATCGGCCGCCAGAATCGCTGCGCGAACTGAATGAACATGGCCAGGACGCCAATGGTGACGATGCCATTCGCCAGCACGCTGAAGCCGCCTCGCCAGACCACGAGCGCAATGGCGACCGAGGAGAGCAGCTCGACCGCTGGGTAATAGAGCGCGTAGGCGAAGATAGTGTCTTTGAACGCGACCATGTGTTGCCGGTTCACAGCCTCGAAGTCTTTGTAGGCGCGCTCTTCGCGGTTGAAGAGCTGCACCACGCTCATGCCCGAGATGTGTTCCTGCGTAAAGCTGTTGATGCGGCCGATGGCGGTGCGCACGCGGCGATAGCTCTCGCGAACATGGTCGCGGAAGATGCGCGTGACGATAAGAATCAACGGCAGGACGGCAAAGGCCAAAAGAGCCAGCCACCAGTTGATGGCGAGCATGATGGCGGCCATAATTGCCAAGCTGAAGGCGTCGTTCACAATGGCCAGAACGCCGTCGGTAAACATCTCGTTGATGGCGTCCACGTCCGAGGTCAGGCGCGTGACCAGACGGCCGACCGGGTGAACGTCGAAGAACCCTACGTGCATGCGCTGCATGTGGCGGAAGATCTCGCGGCGCAGATCGAACATGATCTTCTGGCCGATCCACTGCATGAGATAAACCTGGATGAACTGAAAGAGGTAGGCCGAGAGCAGAGCGGCAAGATACATTGCAGCGAGCGTCGTGATGCCCTGCACCGCGTCCTGCGGAAGCATCCTGCCGAGCGGACTGCGCGTAGCCAGCCAGTGGGCGAGAGCCCTCGATGCATCCACACTTTCCGAGCTGGGCGCCAGGTAGCGGTCGATCGCCACCATGAAGAAGATGGGCCCCATCACGTCGCAAAGTGATTTAAGGATGACGGCGAGCGAGGCGATCGCGGCCTCAAGCCAATAGGGGCGCACATAGTGGCCAAGCCGCCGCATCAGCCGCGCATCGTAAATCTTGCCGGCAACTTCGTCGTCGGGCCTGCGCTTGGGCTCCTGCGAGCCGGATTGCCCAGGTTTGTTGTCGTCTTTGTCAGCCATCGGCGGGATGGGAGGCGCTTCCTTTCTTATTGTACGAGGAGGAGGGGCGCGGCGTTAGAACCGGCGATTGAGACCGATCCCGTCAATCGAGAAATCGCTTGTGCGATTGAATGGGTCCGCCAGCTGTACAGCCGACCACTCACCCCAAGAAACAAAGATCGTTTCATGAGGGCCCCTGCCAGAAGACCGCGTTACTCGTTTGTTCCCCCTGGCTTCGTACCGGGCGTCGGCTTGGGCTTTGGCGTGGGGCGCGATACGCCCATGCTCAACAACAGAAAGCCGAATCCCTTGCGCAGCAGGTCAAGCACGCTCATGGTTGCAGTTCCCTTCGGTTCTGTTGGCGGCGCCACGCGATGGAGTGTGCGCTCTAGGGCTTGGGCGCGGGTGCATTCTGTGCCGCGGCCGGCGCCTGCTCTCCGCGCACAATCGCGAGCACCTCTGGCGGCAGCGGCTTATCGGCGTTTGCCAGCAACAGACTTACCTGCCAGATTTGGGTCTCGCTCAAAATGTCCTTGAAAGCAGGCATGCCGGTGAGGCGGATGCCATTCGCCACCTTCCAGAATGTCTCGCCCGAAGGATCGTCGCTTACGCCCACTGCCTCGTTGTTCTTGTGCTTCTCCCACAACGAGGGCGCGTTGGGGTACATATGCGCTGCGAGCGAAGACGGCTTGCCGTGAAAACCGTGGCAGCCCGAGCACTGGTCGCGGTAAATCTGCGCTCCGGTTACAAGATTGTCCTCGCTGTCCTGGATCGGCGGTGTCTTGACCATCTCGCGGTCAATGCGCGCGTCCAGCGCAACATGGGTGATCGAGCGCTCAAAGGGCAGCGGCCCGTCGGCCACAGCCACCGGCGGATGGCCCCAGCGAAACCACGCCAGCAGCACCACCGGCAACAGAAACATGCCCAGAATGATTCCCAACAAGATCTTGCCCATCGTTTTGCGCGCCTCCGTCGTCTCTCATCGTATCTCGCCAGGGCCTTGCAGATCATTTCGATGATTTAAGCAACAATAACAATCAGCCGCCCTTTCCGTGGGCTAAACGCGGAGGGCGCATCCCCTCTCCGGTCACCGCCGGCCCCAAGCCGGAGGCGATCAGGAGAGCGCAGAAAAGGAACTCCCTCATGGCAGATCACTCGAAGATGAAACTGGGCCGCAAGGCCATCAAAACCGATACCCGGACCCTGGCTCTGGGCCGCTACCTGACGCCCAGCCTGCCGCCCCCGCCGGTCGCGCAGGATTGGACCAAAGGCATCACCGCATGGGGCATGATGCTGAACGGCCCCGAACCATCGGAACCGCAGTTTCCCGATGGATTGGGCGACTGCACCATTGCCGGCTGCGGCCACGCCATCCAGGTATGGACCGCGAATACCGGCAGCATGGTCACCGTCCCGGATGCCACAATCCTGAACTACTACGAACAATGGGACGGCTATGTCCCCGGCAATCCTAGCACGGACAACGGCGGCATCGAGCTGGACGTGCTGAACGACTGGCAGAAGCAGGGCTTTGCCGGCAACGCGCTGATGGCCTTCGCCGACCCCAAGCCGGCCAACCTGACCGAGGTGCGCCAGGCCATTGCCCTCTTCGGCGGCGTCTACATCGGCCTTTCGCTGCCTTTGACGGCGCAGACCCAAGCCGTATGGGACGTGGTGCCCAAAGGCGGCGCAAACGCCAAGCCGGGCAGTTGGGGCGGCCACTGCGTCTTTGTGCCCAAATACGATGCGAAGGGCTTCACGTGCATCACCTGGGGCCAGCCCAAAACCATGACTGTGGCGTTCTGGAACAAGTACTGCGACGAGGCGCACGCGCTGCTCTCCCAGGACTGGCTCACCGCCAAAGGTGCTCCCAGCGGCTTCGATCAGGCCCAGTTGCAGGCCGATCTCAACGCCATCGTTTGATGGACGATGGAGCTCCTTGGCTCATCCACGCGGCCAATCTGAGCCGGACAGGTCACAAGCCTCGGCACAAGTCTCAGCACAGGGCTCCCCCAAAGTGTTTTAATACCAACTGGGGGAGCACCACATCAAGTCCGCCGTGGCGGATGTGCTTCCGTATTCGAACCGGCCTTTACTAGCTGCCCGCATCCATTCTTTGGGCCTTCTCCCCAACACGGGGATGAGCGAGCCTCAAAGAAGGCGCGATGCGTGATGCGGCAGGGATAAAACCGGTTGTTCCGTGGAGGAAATCCGAACCCGATGCACTTTTTTCGCCGTTTTGCCCTTTTCCTGGCGCTCGGTTTGCCAGCGATGCCCGTCGCGATAGCCCAAAGCTCGAGCAGCAGCTCATCTCCAACGCAAGCACAAAGTCCGGATCAAGTCTCCCAGTCCGGGCAAGCCGAACAAACCACCGGAGAGACGCAGGGACAGATCAGCGTGCAGCAGCGCATCCGAATGCGCCGCGAGCAGCGCCGCGCCACGGCCATCCACGATGCCTACGACCACAAGTGGGAATCCTTCGCGGACATGGGCTACCAGCGCTTTCAGCCCGGCCCTTCGCTGCAGCGGACGACGTTCTGGGGCTGGGAGACCGGCCTCACCCGATTCACCAGCGAGCGGCTGGGTTACACCCTCGATGGCCGCGGCTACGACGGCACGGCCTACACCGGGAACTATTTGCTGACGCAAGATTATTCCAACCGGCCCAGAATCAGCGAGTACGACGTCATGCTCGGCCCCACCTATCGCTTCTACCTGCAGCCAAAGTACTCCATCGCGGGGCGCGTTCTGGGCGGCTGGGCGTACGGCAACTTCACCGGCGACACCAATGGTGAGGGCTCCCTCTGCAACCCGAGCCCCGGCGTCAGCGGCTGCCTCCTTTATCACACAGGCAGCACCTACGCCATCAGCGCCAGCGTTGTGGCTGAGTACAACTTGTCACCGAATGTCGGCTTCCGGCTGGCCCCCGAGTACTTTGCCACCGGATTCGGCTCGAGTCTGCAGAACACCCGCGGGTTCACAGCTGGAATCGTCTACCGCTTCGGCAAACAGTAAAGAGGCAGGGACCAAGGGACCGAGGGAACTTGGCAACAAGGGAGTCCGCCGCGGCGGAGAACGAGAAAACGTAGAGCGTATTTCAAAAGACCTGTTGAATGTCACGGCGGGACCGGGGGAACAAAACCGGTACCGTAACTGCGCGGGTAGGGGACCTCGCATTCCCTGACATGCAAAGGAGACACCATGCACTACAAGCGGATTGCTATCCCGGACTCCGCGATCCCCCGCGCGGAGAACCCCTTATTTCAGCACCTGCTCGACACCTATGGAAGCGAAACCAACAAGATCGCCTCTGTTTGGAAGGAATTTCGCGACACCGACCTCGATTTCAAAATTCACTCTAAGTTCTCGAGCGTTGCCGAGATTTTCCGGCATCAGCTTCTCTCCGAACGGCGCTTCTTCGCGGAGTTTCTCGGCGCGCCCGAACCGGCTCCCGACAAAGTTTTGCCCGCCACCATGAACGTCGAAATTGCGGTGAATCGTTTGGTGGAGTTGGCATCCGCCCGGCTTGGATTCCTGGCGCAGCGCGAAGCTCCCTGGTGGATGGAGACCGTGCCCTTTTTTGACGTGCAAAGGCAGCGCATCTGGATCTTCTGGCGGCGCGTGCTGCATACCGCACACCATCGCACTCAGCTTACGGTCGTGTTGCGGTTACTGGGCCGCGACGTGCCTTCGACATATGGCCCAACAGCCGACGTTACGTGGGCGGGCGCCGATCCGACGTATTCGGCGGCCGCTGCCGGGCGGAAGTAACGATCACTGGAAGATCGGAATCCCGGCAATCCGCTGCTGCCACTCGGCCGGGCCGGTCTCGTGCGCACTGACTCTACTTGTTGGCGGCGTAATTGCTGGCTCCCAGCAGATGGAGCGAAACATAGGGCTCGTCGCCGACGACCCAACTATCGTGGCCGCGCTCGATGTAGAAAATGTCTCCCGCCTTCATTGCAAAGATGCGGCCATCGTCCATTGCGACTGTGGCGCATCCTGAAACGACCATCCCGACGTGTTCCACATCGCAGCTCTTCTTGCCAAGCGCCTGCCCGACATGGACTGACCATTTCCATCCCGGCTCATAACTGGCGCGGCCAATCGTCATTCCACCAATGTCGATGACTTCGAACCTGCCTTTCTCGAAGGTGCGCACCTCGTCGGAGTGCTCAAATCGCCTGAGAATCACTTCGTACATAGCGGACCTCCATTCAGCATCAAGCTTCGTGGGCAGCGATTGCGGGAGCGAATGAGTGAACACGTGAAAGAGTGAATGAGTGAATCAAGCCGCCTGGGTTTCACCGCATCACTTGTTCACTTTTTCACTGACCAGTGATCACTGCAGGATCGGAATCCCCCCGATCCTCTGCTGCCACTCGGCCGGGCCGGTCTCGTGTACGCTGGTTCCTTTCGAATCGACACCTACGGTGACGGGCATGTCTTTGACATCGAACTCGTAAATGGCTTCCATGCCCAGGTCGCCAAAGGCCACCAGCCGCGAGCTCTTGATGGCCTTGGCCACCAGATACGCCGCGCCGCCCACGGCCATCAGGTAGACCGCGCCAAACTCGCGGATGGCCGCGATCGCCTCCGGCCCGCGCTCGGCCTTGCCCACCATGCCCAGCAGCCCGGTTTCGGCGAGCATCTGCCGCGTAAAGCGGTCCATGCGCGTGGCCGTCGTGGGTCCGGCGGGGCCGACAACCTCATCGCGCACCGGGTCCACGGGGCCCACGTAGTAGATGAAGCGGCCGCGGAAATCGACGGGCAGCTTTTCCCCGCGATTGAGCATGTCAGTCATACGCTTGTGCGCGGCGTCGCGCCCGGTGAGCAGTTTACCGGAAAGCAGCAGGACCTCACCCGGCTTCCATGTTGCAGCTTCCGCGCGCGTGACGGTGTCGAGATTCACGCGGCGCGCTCCAGAGACATCGTAGGTGAGCTTGGGCCAGTCTTCGAGCGAGGGCGGATCGAGGAACACCGGCCCGGAGCCGTCGAGCACAATGTGCGCGTGGCGCGTGGCCGCGCAGTTGGGGATCATGGCCACGGGCAGGTTTGCGGCGTGGCACGGCGCGTCCGCCACCTTCACGTCGAGTACGGTGGTCAAGCCGCCCAGTCCCTGCGCGCCGATGCCCAGCCGGTTCACTTTGTCGTAAAGCTCGATGCGCAGCTTTTCCGCCGTGGTCTGAGGGCCGCGCGCGATCAGTTCCTGAATGTCAATGGGTTCCATCAGGGATTGTTTGGCCAGCAGCATGGCCTTTTCCGATGTGCCGCCGATGCCGATGCCGAGGATTCCCGGCGGGCACCAGCCCGCGCCCATGGTGGGAACCGTCTTGAGCACCCACTCGACGACGGAATCGTTGGGGTTCAGCATGACGAACTTCGACTTGGCCTCGGAGCCACCGCCCTTAGCGGCGACCGTGACCTCGACGGTGTTGCCGCGGACCAGATCGACGGTAACGGCCGCAGGCGTGTTGTCCTTCGTATTCTTGCGCGCTCCTGCGGGATCGGCCAGAACCGACGCGCGCAGCTTGTTGTCGGGATCGAGATAGGCGCGCCGTACGCCCTCGTCGACCATCTGCTGCATGTCCTTCGGCTCCTCGCCGGGCGCGGCTGCGAACTGCACGTCCATGCCCAGCTTGACGAAAGCGTTGACGATGCCCGTGTCCTGGCAGATGGGCCTATGCCCTTCGGCGCACATGCGGCTGTTGATGAGGATCTGCGCTATGGCGTCGCGCGCCGCCGGCGACTGCTCGCGCTCGTAGGCTTTAGTGAGGCTAGTAATGTAATCCACCGGGTGGTAGTAGCTGATGTACTGCAACGCGCCCGCGACACTCGAAATAAAATCTTCCTGCTTGATAACGGTCATAATGGCTCCTTACATTCTCTAGGGTAGCTGATGCCGGATGGTGCTTGTAAACAGTGCGTTCGCCGTGGCGAGATACGGGCGACCTATGGCGCAAGAAACGCGATGGGCCTTTCAAAAAAAAGCGATGAAGCGCCGGCGATTACCGGCACCTCATCGCCAACAAATGCATTGCGGCAATGCGCGTGAGAAACAGTCTCAGCGCGATTCCTCGAGTCCCGAAAACCTGCGCCGCGGGAGGGTCCGGGGTCGCGGCACGGGGCGTAGCGCGGGCTCAGGCGGCGTTGGAGTGGGCCTCGAAACGGACCTCGATGGGATTGCTCAACTGCTGGCGCAGGCTGCCGGCCAGATCGGCCACAAGGCGCAGCCGGTCGGCAACCGGCGCCGGCACCTCGCTGCCGCTCAACGCCAATTGGGAGTGCAGGAGCAAGCCGGCGACCGTGGTCTTCAACTCGGCCTCGATGGCTGCTGCGGCGGCGCGGCGGGCCAGCGCCTGCTCGCGCTCGCGGCGGTGCAACGCGGCGCGAATCTCGCGGATCAGCCGCGCCGCTCCCGAGATGGCAAAGTTGATTTGCAGGGGAATGGCCAAGCCAGCGTGCTCGCAGATCTTTTCCGCGGCAGCCGGATCGCACTCGGCCAGAGTCTCGTCCACGACAACGGTCAAGAACTCGCGGCGGCGTAGTGCGCTCAGCGCGGCTTTGCGCCCCTCCGCGACTTCCACTTCCATGCCCAGCTGCGTACCGACCACATCGGCGCAGTTGCGCGCCCCTTCGATTCCGGTCACCATCAGAATGCTCATGTTCGTTCCCCCGATCTCTGTTTTGCGTCAGAAGTTTTGCGCTTTCAGCCGCCAGCTCTCAGCTTTCAGCTACATGTCGTCTGTTGTGGGTTTTTGCTGTCTTCAGCCACCCGTGCAGGTATGGATCGGATCGTTGCCTGGGCACGAGAGAAGCTGAGAGCTAAAAGCTGATGACTGAGAGCTGCTCTTATTCTTCGTGGAGCGGGTCGGCGATGCCGTACTCCTTGAGCTTGCGGTAGAGCGTCGTCTTGCCGATGCCCAGGAGCTTGGCGGCCTGCAGCTTGTCGCCATTCAGGATGCGGATGGCGCCCAGAATCGCCTCGCGCTCGAGCTCGGCCAGTGTCTTGACCTCGGGCGCGACCGCCGTTCCCGGCTCTTCCCCGCCGGCCGCGGCCGCGCGCCTGCATTCCAGGCCCTGCTGCTGCAATTGCGTGGGTAGATCCCCCAGTTCAAGCAACGGCCCTGAAGCCATGGTGCAGGCGCGTTCAATGGCGTTTTCGAGCTCCCTCACGTTGCCCGGCCAGTCATGGCGCATCATGGTGCGCAAGGCTTCATCGCTCAGAGTGAACTTGCGGTTGCGCTCGCGGCTGGTGCGGTCGAGGAAGTGCGCGGCCAGGAGGGGAATGTCCTCGCGGCGGTCGCGCAGCGATGGCAACCGCAAGTTGACTACGTTGAGGCGGTAAAACAGGTCCTTACGGAAACTCCCCTTTTCGACCATCGCGCCCAGATCGCGGTTGGTGGCGGCCACGATGCGCGCTTTGATGGGCACGCGGTGGTTGGCGCCCACAGGCCGCACCTCCTTTTCCTGCAGCGCGCGCAGCAGCTTGGACTGCAAATCGAGAGATAGCTCGCCAATCTCGTCGAGAAACACCGTTCCCCCCTCGGCCGAGATCAGCAATCCGTCTTTGGAGCGGTTGGCCCCGGTGAATGCGCCCTTGACGTAACCGAAGAGCTCGCTCTCGATGAGCGTGGGCACCAGCGAGCCGCAATCGACAGGCAGAAACGGCTTCTGGGAGTTCGGGCCGTAGGCGTGGATGGTGCGCGCCACCAGCTCCTTGCCCGTGCCGCTCTCACCCAGAATCAGGACGGGGTGCGTGCTCTGGGCAACCTTGGAAAGGATACGATAGATCTTCTCCATCTCCGGCGAGCGGCCGATCATGGCGCCCAGGCCTTCAGAGAGCCGCAGCCGCTCCCGCAGTTGCCGGGTGGCAGTGTCGGTCATGTGGCTTTGCGCGGCTCGATCCAACACCGTAGAAAGCTCGTCCATGGCGAAGGGCTTGGTCAGGTAGTCCGAGGCTCCGCAGCGCATGGCCTCCACGGCGGCACCGACTGAGCCCGTGGCGGTCATGGCGATGACCGAGGTGTCGGAGTAGAGCAGCTTGACCTCCGAGACCAGTTCCAGACCTTGATTCGACCCGGCAGGCAGGTTCACCAGCAGAATATCTGCCGCGTGACCGCGCAACAGGCTCCTCGCCTGGCCCAAATCGCCTGTGCTCTCGACGGCGTAACCCAGGCTGGCCGCGATCTCAGCGCAGGCCGAGCGTACAGCCGCGTCCGCGTCCACCACCAGAAGGTGCAGCGGTGCCGCCGGCTCGGCAATTTGTGGAATGAACTCCATCGCCCGTGTATTGAAGACTGTATTCAGCATTGTATCCGCCTCGGTTCAGAGTTGATAGTTCACAGTAGTCAGCTTTCAGCCATCAGCTTTTGGCCTGTAGCCTGTAGCTCGTAGCTTTTGGCTTTCAGTCTCATCGTGCTCCGCAAACCGCTGAGATTTATCCCGAGCGCTAAGTCAGCAAGAACGGTCTGAAAGCTGAGGGTTGAAAGCTAACGGCTTGTTTCTCTCACCGGCAGCTCGATCTCAAAGCACGCCCCGCCCTGTTCGCGGTTTCTGGCGGAGATCCGCCCACCCGCCGTCTCTACGATGGAGCGGGCGATGGCCAGGCCCAGCCCGCGATGGCTGAGCGGCCAGCCGCCGCGTTCGCGCTCGTCTTTGCCGTGTGTGGTATAGCCCGAGGCGAAGATCCTCTGGACAGCTTCCTCTGGAATACCGGGCCCGTTGTCCTCAATCTTCAGCACCACGCAAGCGGCGCTGCCCTCCGCAGCGGGCCGCTCGCACAGTCCTATGCGGATGCGCCCGCCCTCCGGCATGGCCTCAGCGGCGTTCTTGACCAGATTCACCAGCACGCGGGTCAGGTCCTCGCCCGTGAGCCGTACCGGCCTTGCGCCGCCATCGGCGTCCATGGTCAGCCCGATCGAGGGTCCGGCAAGCGCCGAGAGCAAGTTGCGGCTGCCCAGCAGCTCGGCAGCCAGGTTAGAGACCGGCAAAGCTGGCAGCAGATCCCAGCGCCGGTTCCAGCCGGAACTATGACCCGCTCTCGGGCCGAGGATCGAGACGGCGTTTCGGTCAAGGTTCGGTATTAGGCTCGGGTCAAGATTCGGGCTAGGACCTCGCTCCGGCCTCGCCTTCGCCGCCCCCGCCACGGCTCCTCGCCCCGATGAGACTTCGAAGAGAGCAGGCGGGGCCATCTCCGGCGCCGCGTGGGCATCGAGTTCCACCAGCTTCTCCACCAGCCGGCGGCTGGCCGCGGCCACAAGCCGCAGTTCGTTGCCATAGTGCGCGTACGGAGCCGCGAGCACTCCCGGCTCGTCCAGCAGATCGCAATAGAGCCCCAGCGCCGCCACCATGTTTCTGGCGTCGTGAGCCACCTCAGACAGGCTCTCGCCACGGCTGCGCAGCGTTGCCAGCGCCTCTACAACCGTCTCTACTCGCTTGCGATCGCCGCTCGCGCCTTCGTTGGTTCCTGCCGCATGTGCCGTCTGCCGCATATACCGTATCCTTTCCTGAATCAGGGGTCAGGGATCGGGGGTTAGTAGTCAGTAGTCAGCCAATCGGTGCTTTTCCGTTCCCTATTCCCTATTCCCTATTTCTTGGCCCCTTCGGCATCTTCCCGATCTGAGTTTGCCAGTGGGTTCTGTCCTGTTTTCATACACGTCGCGTGCCAAACCAGAACTGTTTGGCTAAGTTCCTGATAAGGGAAGGGATGACTGTCCGCTTTCGAGACACGAGGCGCAGCCCGGATCGTCTCACTTGTCCCAAAACGAAACGCGCGCAGCTCGAATTGCAGATGTAAGCTAATGTGTCTTCAATTACTTACAGAGTATTTCCTCATCTGGCACTTGCAATCCATATTTTCCCGTCCTGGAACTGCTATGCGGCCACTATCCCATCACGGCTCGCGCTCCCTTACAATCCTTCTATGCACGCTTTTTCAGGGAACGCTCCCTCTAAGCACGCAAATGGGCAAGCAACGGTCGCTTCCTTTCGTTCCGGCGGCAGAGGCCCGGAACAGCTTCGTCCCCTCACGCTCACTCCCAGCTATGTCCAGACCGCCGAGGGCTCGGTTCTGGTGGCTCTGGGCAACACCCGGGTCCTCACCTGCGCAACGATCGAACAGGGAGTGCCCGGCTGGCTGCGCAACACAGGGCGCGGCTGGGTCACGGCGGAGTACGCGATGCTGCCACGGTCTACCGTCACCCGCACCCCGCGGGAGAGCGAGCGCGGCAAGATCGGCGGCCGCACGCACGAGATTCAACGGCTTATCGGCCGCAGCTTACGCTCGGTGGTTGATATGCAGGCCCTCGGCGAGCGCACAGTGATCCTCGACTGCGACGTGATTCAGGCCGACGGCGGCACGCGCACGGCGGCGATCACGGGCGCGGCCGTGGCGCTGGCCGTGGCCCTCGACGCCCTGGTCAAAGCCGGAACGCTCAAACATTCGCCGCTGAAGCAACTGGTGGCAGCTACATCTGTCGGCATTGTGGACGGCGTTGCATTGCTCGACTTGTGCTATGAAGAGGACGCACAGGCCGAAGTGGACATGAACGTGGTGATGACCGCTGATGGCGGATTGGTGGAGACACAGGCGACGGCGGAAAAGGGTTCTTTTTCCCGCTCTGGACTGAATGCTTTACTCGATCTGGCGGAAGCGGGCCTCAAAGAGATCTTTGCCGCGCAGCGGGAGCTGCTGAAGTAGGCAGGGACGAAGGGAACGAGACACGAGGGACTCGCGACGCGGCGACTAAAGAGCAGAGAACGAGGGAAAGAGAAATGGAGGGCGGGGATTGGAGCGCGGGGTGATTTCCCGCGATCCCAACTCGCCGCGCATCTGCCGTACCCGACAATTGTTGCATCGGCCGGTGACTCCATCGAATCCACTCCAGCGGAGAAGCCTGACCTGAGAATGCAAAGCCAGCCGGAGGAGTTTTCATGCCCACGAAGAAAGCCGCAATCGCTGAGGATCGCGACGCCTCGTTGCGCCAGCACCTGCTCGACCTGCTCACGGGCGGCCATGCCCACGCGGATTTCGAAACCGCTATCCGCAACATCCTTCCTGCGCTGCGCGGAGAGCGCCCCCAAGGCGCCGCGCACTCCCTTTGGGAGGTTCTGGAGCACATGCGCATCGCGCAATGGGACATTCTGGAGTTTTCAAGGGATTCAAGCCACAATTCGCCGGATTGGCCGGGCGGCTACTGGCCCGCTACGCCCGCGCCGCCGGACGAGAAGGCGTGGGACAGGAGCGTGCGCGCCTTTCGCAGGGATCTGAAGGCGATGTGCGATTTGGTCGCCGATCCCTCCATCGACCTCCACACTAGAATCCCGCACGGCGACGGCCAGACGATTCTGCGTGAGGCGCTGCTCGTGGCCGACCACAACTCCTACCATCTGGGTGAACTCATTGTAGTGCGCCGTCTGCTCGGATCCTGGAAATGAAACGAGGGAGTCGGGAGTAGGGAATAGGGAGTAGCAGGCGAAACTCAGCGCGAGCCCGGAGACCGAACCGCTTCATAAAATGCGTTCTGCTCGCATCGCTCTCTATTTCTTACTCCCTGCTCACTATTCCCTGTTCTTCGGCGCCGTTTCAACCTTTTGCCGGAGTGGTTCGTCTAGGAAATCAGGATCGGCATTCCTGTCAAACGCCGGCGCCATCGGAACCGTGGAGCGTGGTTTATGGGAAGTAGAAAGAGGATGTGTGTTGTGGCCGCCGTTCGACAGACGGCGCTGGCGGTGTTACTGCTGGCAGCAACAACTGCGACGCCTGCGCAAACCGTGCGCTATGTGGGCACGGTGACGGCCATCAGCGGCGACATGCTCACGGTGAAGACGGACGCGGGCGACGTGCGCCAGGTTCAAGTTCCGTCAACTGCTTTGCTAAAGCGCATCGAACCCGGGCAGACGGATTTGAGCAAGGCGGTGCCGCTCGACTACGGCAGCATCGCCGCGGGGGACCGCGTGCTGGTCACGCTCGATCCCAACGCGACCGGCGGCACGCCGCAAGCGGCAAGGATTATCGCCATCAAGAAGGCGGACGTAACCAAGATGCAGGAAGATCAGACCCAGGCCTGGAATCAAGGCGTGCACGGGCTGGTCAAGAGCGTCGATCCCGCATCCGGCGTCATTCTGGTGAACGTACGCGTTGGAACGGTGACCAAAGAGGTCACCGTGAACACCACAAAGGAAACGGTGCTCAAGCGCTACGCTCCCGGCTCGGTGGTTTTCGATCAGGCGCAGCCCGCGCCTATCGATGCGATTCACGTCGGCGACCAGTTGTGGGCGCGCGGAACCAAGAATGCCGACGGGACCGCGATCGCCGCCGATGGGGTGGTTTCGGGCAGCTTCCGCAGCATCCCTGGAACGATTCTTTCCACCGACACGGCCGCCTCGACGATCACCGTGAAGGATCTGGTGACGAAGAAACCGGTGACCATTCGCATGACCGCCGACGCGCAGTTGCGGCGGTTGGACAGCACTCTAGCCACCCGGCTCGCGGCGCGGCTGAAGGGAAATCAGGCGGGTTCGGGTGGGCGTTCTGCGTACAACGGGCCGGGCGGCGGGTCCAGCTCGGGCGGCGGGGGCATGCAGCGCAGCTTCAGCCAGGCGGGAGGCGGCGGTGGCGATCTGGAGACCATTCTCGAACGCGCGCCCGTGATCGAGCTAGCCAGCCTCGAGAAGGGTGAAGCGGTGATGATCGTGGCTACGGAAGACGCCTCCGGCGTCAACGCGATCAAGCTGCTCGCCGGTGTCGAACCGCTGCTGGAAGCGCCGGAGGCACAGGATTTGCTTTCCAGTTGGAGCCTGAGCCAGGGCGAATCCGAAGCGGCGCAGTAACGGCAACGGCATCATTCTTGGATCAAAACGAGTGAGGAAAACTTGTATTCAAAGCTGCATTCTTCGATGACTTTTTCTGTTGTCCTAGCGCTGGTCCTGGCTGGCATGGCAGCGTGGGCGCAGACGGCGCCGACCGCGCCGTCGCCTGCACCGGCGCCTGCATCGGCTCCCGCGGAGCAGGCCAGCCCGTCGGCCGGTGGAGTTCTCCATGGCCATATCCTCGACCCCACCGGTGCTTTGATTCCCGGCGCGCAGGTGACCGTGACAACAGCGGACGGCAAGCAGGTGGGCACTGCAACCGCCAATGCCGCCGGCGGCTATTCGGTTCGTGGGCTCCCCGAGGGAAGCTACGTGATCCAGGCCAGCTATTCCGGCTTCGCAACTTTCGTTTCTGCGCCGATTCCGTTGAGCGCCGGCCAGAGCAAGAACATCGACATCAAGATGGCAGTTGCGGCTGCCGATGTGCAGGTGGTTGTGACGGACGAAGGCGGGCCGGCCGTGAGCACCGACGCCGGGGCCAACACCAGCACGATTATTTTGAAGGATAAAGACCTCGAAGCCCTTTCCGACGATCCGGACGAACTTTCGAGTGAACTCTCAGCTCTGGCTGGCCCCTCGGCGGGACCAAACGGCGGGCAGATCTACATCGATGGCTTTACCGGCGGGCAACTGCCGCCCAAGTCTGCTATCCGCGAGATTCGCATTAATCAGAACCCGTTCTCGGCGGAATTCGACCACATCGGCTACGGGCGCATCGAGATTCTCACCAAGCCCGGAACCGACACGCTGCACGGACGGTTCTACGGCCAGGGCAACGACAATGTCTTCAACACCGGCAATCCGTTTGTCGCTTCCGATGTCCTTCCCTCGTACTACAGTTACCAGTACAACGGCACCGTCAGCGGCGCACTTTCCAAGTGGGCATCGTTCTTTCTAAGCGTGGAGGACCGGGAGACGCAAACCGACAGCGTTTATTCGATTCTGGGCGGACCGGTCTACAACGCTTCGAACAACATCTGGTCGGTAAGCCCCGGTTCAGTCGCCGGCAGCCTGTTCAGCCCCGCCAACCATCTCAATGTCTCGCCGCGCATCGACCTGCAGCTCGGGCAGAAGAATACACTGACCCTGCGCTACCAGTTCTACCGGAACAATGTGACCGACAGTTTGAGCGGTTCGACCTCGCTGCCGACCCTGGCGTCCTCGTCTGCATCGACCGAGCACGCCATTCAGTTGGACGATACGCAGATCGTCAGTGACCGGCTGGTAAACGAGACACGCTTTGAGTACCGGCGGACGAATTCTTCGTCCTCACCGCTGAGCACTGCGCCCAGCTTCAGCGTGCCGGGCTCTTTTTCTGGCGGCGGCAACGGCGGTCAGTTCTCCAACTCGCACATGGATCACTACGAGCTGCAGAATTTCACCACTTTGACCAAAGGCACGCAGGCCATCAAGTTCGGCGCCTGGATGCGGGACGACCGCGAGGCAATCACAACCGACAGCAACTTCAACGGCAGCTTCAACTTTCCCTCCGTCACGGCCTTTGTCGACACATGGAACGGCGTCGCCGCAGGCGATACGATTCAGGATATCGCCGCAGCCTGCCCATCCACGCAAACCGGTGGATGCGTGCCCACCAAGCTCACCTACACCACCGGACCCTTGGCGTTTCAGGGCAACGTGTTTAATGCCGCGCTTTTTGTCCAAGACGATTGGAAGGTGAATAAAATCCTTACGCTCTCAGGCGGGTTGCGTTGGGAGTCGCAGAACCACATTGCCGACCACAGCGACTGGGCCCCGCGCGTCGCTTTCGCGTACGCGCTTGACGGGCACAAGAAGAATGCCGTCTCCAAAACGATTCTGCGCGGAGGCTTTGGTTTCTTCTATGATCGCTTCAGCACCGCGGACCTGATGACTATCGAGGAGCAGAATGGCACCGCCAGCACCCAGACGCAGACCGTCATCACCGATCCTACCTGCTTCAACGGGACAAGCCTGAGCAACCTCAGCGGCGGCGTGGCTTCCTGCGGGTCGGGCACGGGGGCGTGGGGAGAGATTTACTCTCTATCTCCCACCTACCGTTCGCCCTACATGGAGCAGCTTGGCACCAGCCTGGAGCGCCAATTGACCAAGGGGTCCACGCTCACCTTCACCTATATGCACTCCTCCGGATTCCACCAACTGGTGCTGCGCGACTCGAACGCCTATCTGCCCGGCAACTACATCTACAACCCCGGAGCCGCGCCCACCATTCTCGCGCCGCGCCCGAAGCCAAACCTCGGCATCGTGGACCAGTATTTCCCCGAGGCGGTGTTCAATGAGAATCAGGCGATCGTGAACCTGAACGCCCGCTTCACTCCCAACCTCAGCCTGATGGGCTTCTACTCCGCGAGCTGGGCCAACTCCGACGGGGGCGGCGGATCGAACCCCTCCAACTCGTATAACCTCCGGCAGGATTACGGGCGCGCTTCGTTTGTGCGTCCGCAATGGCTCTTCCTGATGGGCAGCTACACCGGCCCTTGGGCTATCACCTTCAACCCGTTCCTTATCGCCCAGGCAGGAAGTCCCTACAACATTACCTCGCCCTACGATCTGACGGGCGACAACTTCTTCAACGACCGGCCCTCGTATGCCGGCCCACTCACAATCGCCAGTAACGTGGTGCAAACCGGTTTCGGCGCCCTTGATGTGGACCCTCAATCTGGCGAGAGTATCATCCCCAGTTCGCTGGGCAACAGCCCGCCGGGGGTTGCCGTGAACCTTCGCGTGGGCCGCACCTTCGGCATTGGGCCTAAGGTGGAATCGTCCAACGGTCCGCGTCCCGGTGGCGGGCCCGGAGGAGGAGGTCCGCCTCCGGGAGGCGGTCCCGGCGGCGGTGGTCCCGGCGGTGGTGGTCCCGGCGGTGGTGGTGGCCGTGGCGGTGGGGGGTTCGGTGGCGGGTTCGGCGGCGGTCCGTTTGGTGGCGGAGGCGGTGGGAGCGGCGTGCGCGGCGGCATATCCAACACCGGCCGCAAGTATTCGCTGAACTTTAACGTGCAGGCGCTGAATCTGTTCAACGACATCGATCTGGGCAAGCCTGTCGGCGGCATCCAGCCGACTTACAATTCGACCACCGGACTGTACGGACCGGGCGCCGAGTTTGGGAAATCAACGGGCCTTGCCGGAGGAATCTTCTCCACCAGTTCGGCGGCACGCCGTGTCTTTTTTCAGGTGGCTTTCCAATTCTGACGGCCATTTGGGGGACAAGAGGCTGAGGCGCGTTGCTTCGGCCCATTTCTTTACGCGCTGCTTCGATTCGGCATAGCTTCACTGGAATCGCCGGGAGATTCTCATGCAAGCAATTCCCGGTAGAGAGCCTCCCATGCATAGGCTGCCGCATCGACGCTAAAGTGGCGCAGAATCCGCTCCCGCGCCGCACGGCCTTTCTGTTCGCGCTCTTCCTCGCTCCGCTGCATCGTTGACCTCATCGCCTCGGCCAGCGCTTCGGAATTTTTGGCCGGGACCAGCGCGCCCGCGCCTCCCACCAGTTCGCGCACGCCGCCAACATCCGTTGCGACAACGGGCTTTTCCATGGCCATCGCCTCGCCCACGGCCAACGGCATGCCTTCCCAAGCCGATGCCGACACAAACCCGTCGGCGGCATCGAGGAGAACGGGCATGTCGCGGCGCAGACCCAGCCAGCGCACGGAATCGCCCAAATCCAACTGCGCGCTCTGTTCCTTGAGCCGCACAAGTTCGGCGCTCATGCTTTCGCCGGCAATCCACAAGAGCGCATCGGAGCGGTGTGCGCGCACTTTTGCAAAGGCGCGCAGCAGGTTGGGGTAGTCCTTTGCGGGCGTAATGCGCCCGGCCGCAAGCCAGATAAAACCCTGGCGCGCAGCCGCTTGCCCGACGCCCATTGCAGACCTCGAAGAAGCGCGGCGCTCGGAGTTTGGCGTGAATTCGGCAGTGTCGATGCCGTTGGTAACAACGAGGCATCTGCGTTCAGCGATCGCCTTGAGACGAACGAAGCGATCGGCAGCCGCCTTGCTCACCGCAACGGTGCGCCGGCTCAGCGAATCGGTGAGACGGTAGGCCAACATGCGCGACCAGCCGCCCTCATATACGTTATGAACCGTCGAGACCACCACCAGGTGCGGCATCCGCAGCCTGAGCAGGCGGGCAAAAAGGTTAGCGTGAAAGCTGTGGCTGTGGATCAGGTCCGGACGAAAATCCCGCAGAAGACGGTGTCCGCGTACCAAACCCGCCAACAAGCTCAGCGGTGTCTTGCACATGCCGAGATAGGCGGTTTCGACCGCGGTGGACCACTCCTCCGGCACGCGCGGACTGAGCACGAGCAGCGCTACAGCATGGCCGCGCTTCTCCATGCGCTCTGCTGCGGCCAGCGCCTGTTTTTCCGCTCCGCCCATGCCGAGCGAGGTGAGTACGTACACAATGCGCATGGAGCCCAAACCTTGCCGAAAGTTCAAGTAGAACGATGATAACGTGCGGCTCTGCCCTTGGTATTCGAGCGAACCGACGGCCGGGGCATTTTCATGAAAGGATAGGGTGGGAGATATAAAGGCTCGACGCGACCCTATGGAACGCGCAAATGCAATCGAGACACAATGCCAGAATTCGTCCGCTGGGGCGTGGGGTGCGGTCGCGAGATGGCCGCGATTCATGGTAAGATTTGCCGATTCAAAAGAATCCTTACCGGAAATTCGCGAATGGGCTGTACAATCCCTTCAAGGAGACTTATGGCCGGAGATATGCAAATTACGTGCAGCGACTGTGGGCAGGAATTTTCCTTCACCGCTGCTGATCAGGCGTTCTTTCAGGAACGTGGTTACTCGACCCCGAAGCGTTGCAAGCCTTGCCGCATGGCAAAGAAGAACGACCAGGGGGGATCCGGCTACCGTTCGGCTCCTTCACAGGGAACATCTGTGATTTGTTCGGGTTGCGGGCAGCCAACTACCGTGCCATTTGAGCCGCGCGGCGACCGCCCGGTGTATTGCCGGGATTGCTACACGGCGCGCAAGGGCAGCAGCGGCGGCGGGTCCAGGGGACGCGCCCGATAGTCGTGCACAGTCTGGTCCGGATACCGAGGCACCCCTCGGCGTCCGGACCGGCGCATCTCGGTTCCTAGCGGCGCTTCGGCGCATAGCGCTGTGCAAGCTTGTGTTGTAGTGTGCCCTGGCGGCACCCAACTGACGCGGAGCGCTCTTTGTATAGTGCCAAGTGGCCAGTCCCCGCGGCCAGGGTAAAACCTTTAAATCCACTCAACCTCATCTCCGAAATGGACAGAACCGCTGGTGCGCCGGTAAACTGACGCTCATAGTTCCTCCCCGAGAATTTGCGCGCACAAGGAAATCTCCCTGGATCATGGCCTCTCAACTCTCTTTCACCGGATTCGCCTGGAAGAATCTCTGGCGCCGACGTCTGAGAACATTGCTGACTCTGGGCGGAATCACGATGGCCATTGGCGCATTTGTAGCTTTGGTCGGGTTCTCGCGCGCCTTTGAGCACGAGTGGCTGCGTATGTACCAGAGCGCCGGCACCGACATTGCGGTTGTCGAGACCAGCTTTCTTAATACTTCGTTGGATGAGTCGCTTGGCGCCAAGCTCAACACCCTCCCTGACGTAGCCCAGGCTGCGCCCATGATCTTCAACCTGATGGATCTCACGCCGGACGTGAATGCGCTGGTCTATGGCTGGCGGGCCGATTCCTATGAGCTCGATTCGCTTACGCTCCTCTCCGGCCGACGCTTTCGCGATGGGCAGCCCGAAGTGATGCTAGGCGAATTTCTCGCCGACAGCCTCCACAAAAAGCCAGGCGATTCCCTTCCCATTCAGGGTACGACCTTCACCGTCACGGGCGTCTATCACGGGGGAACGGCGTTGGAGGCCGGCGCGGTCATCATGCCGCTCGACCAACTGCAAATCATCTCCAGCATGGAGGGGAAGGTTACGGCCTTTCATGTGCGGCTTCGCCCGGCCCCGCCCGGCGAGCTACAAGACGAATACGTGAAGAGCGCCGAGGCGGAGATCGAAGCCGCTTTGCCCGGAGTCCGAGCGGTTCCGGCCGCGCAGCGCGCCGCCAACAATCAGCTTGTGGAGTTGGCACACTCCGTGGCCTGGGGCACTTCGTCCATCGCGCTCCTCATGGGCATTCTGGGCACCGCCAACACCATGGCCATGTCGGTCTTCGAGCGCACGCGCGAAATCGGCATCCTGCGTGCGCTGGGCTGGAAGGGCCGGCACGTCATCCTGCTCATTCTTACCGAGGCGACGGCTCTGGGTTTGGTTGGCGGCCTTCTCGGCATCTCCATGGGATGGGGCGTTCTGCGCCTGCTCTCAACCTTGCCGCAGACCGCGAGCATTGTTTCGGCTTCCGTCTCGCCTATTCATTTATTGCAATCGCTTCTCATAGCTGTCGCTTCCGGACTTGTCGCCGGGGCTTATCCCGCGTGGCGTGGCGCGCACCTTTCGCCGGTGGAGGCGTTGCGCTATGAATAACTCTCTGCTCGAAGGGCGCGGATTGGTGAAGAGCTACGACGATGAGCGCATCCAGGCCCTGCGCGGCGTGGATGTTAAGATTGAAGCGGCCGAGTACATCGCCATCAGCGGGCCGAGCGGCAGCGGGAAATCCACCTTGCTGCATCTGTTAGGGGGCCTCGATGAGCCCACCCATGGCGAGGTTTTGTTCAAGGGATCTCCGCTGGGATCGGCTGTCGACCTGGACGGCTATCGATCGCGCCATGTGGGATTCATCTTCCAAGCGTTTTATCTGCTGCCTACGTTGCGCGCCGTCGAGAATGTGCAGGTGGCGATGCTGGCCGCGAATCTCGTCGCCAACCACCGCGCCGAGCGGGCCGTAGCGCTGCTTGAGGAGATGGGCCTTAAGGATCGCATGCGTCATTATCCCAACCAGCTTTCCGCGGGAGAGCGGCAGCGCGTGGCCATTGCGCGCGCCCTCGCCAACGATCCCAAGATCCTGCTGGCCGACGAGCCGACCGGCAATCTCGACACCGCAAACTCGGCTCACATCCTGGAGATTCTGCGGGGCATTCAGGAGAAGCGGGGAATGACGCTGGTCATCGTCACACACGAGAACGCGATTGCCACATCCGCCTCAAGGCACATTCGCATCCGCGACGGAAGGATTGAGGAATGAGAGCCCTCCGGTTTGCATGGATTGCTGCACTGGCTCCTCTTCTGTGCGCGCAGGCAGTCAATATCAACGATCTGATCGCAACGCAGTGCAAACAGATCGAGGCCGCCGACTTTCGCGCAACTGGTCATCTCGTTTCCATCGATGCAGCCGGCGTTCGCCTCAGCTTCCCCATCACGATCAAAGCTCGCTGGTTGACCGGCGTTCTCCACGTTTGGGTTGAGATCGGGCAGCCGCCGTCAGTCCACCGGGATATGCGGGAACAAATTCTGCTCGAGATGCGCCCCAACGGCGAGAATACGATTCGTGTTGCCGATCCCGGTGACACGGCCGCGCGCATTGTCCCCTTCGACAGTTGGAGCCTTCACCCGCTCGGTCCGGGATTCAATTATGAGGATTTTCTCGAGCAGCAATACTTCTGGCCGAGGCAAGCTTCCGAGGGCCAGGCCAAATTCGGCGCACGCAATTGCGACGTGATCAGGAGCACGCCCGGCGAGTCCGATAGAACCCACTATGCGGAAGTGAAGACCTGGGTCGACCCCAGCATTGGCTTCTCTGTCTACGTTGAGAAAACGGTAAAAGACAGCGGAGCCGTGAAGGAATTCACCTCATTCGGCCTGCGCCACGACGAAGGCATGTGGTCGGCGCACCAGATTGAAGTGAGGACCCGCGGCCAGGCCGGCTCTACACTGCTCATCATCGACCGCGGAAGCGCCAAGGCAAAGCTCGGCATCGCGGACTTCAACCCCGCGCAACTCACGCGCTTCTAGGAGATCTATGCACATCTTCCTCTGGATTGCCTCATTCGCCGCAGCCTTGATCCTGGCCGGAGTTTTGTATCAACTCCTGGGCAGCAATCGCGACCGGCGGCGCTATATCGGCCAGGGACGGTCCGTAAACATTGGGCGGCGATGCAGCCTCTATCTCTTCGAGTTGGGTTTGGGCGAGCCAACTGTCCTGTTTGAGGCCGGGATTGGGGCCACCAGTCTCAACTGGCGTCGCGTGCAGGAGGCAGTTGCGCAATTTGCGGGAACGGTTTCCTACGATCGCTGCGGATTGGGATGGAGCAGTCCTTGCCGCACCGCGCGGACCCCAGGCAACATTGCCGTGGAGCTACACGAAATGTTGGAGCGGGCAGGTTTTAAGCCGCCCTACATTCTGGTCGGCCATTCCTTTGGCGGTTTGGTGATGCGCCGCTACGCGCTGCTTTATCCCGAGGATGTGGCCGGCGTGGTGCTGGTCGATCCCATGCGTTGCGAAGAATGGCCGCCGCTCGACCCCACCAAGCAGTCCCAGCTTGATTTGGGAAAGCGGCTCATCCGTTACGCAGTACCGATTGCAGGCTGTGGCCTGGCGCGCCTGGCGGTCACCGCGCTCTTTTGCCGGGCAGGAAAACTCTCCGGCCAACTCGCCGGCGCTGCCGGAAGCAACGGCCGCCACGTTATCACCAGAGTTACAACTGAAGTGAGAAAAATGCCGCGCAGCGTCTGGCCCGTGGTGGCGGCGCATTGGTCGCGGCCGGGATTTTATTTGGGGATGCGCAAACATATTGAATCGATTCCCGACACTGTCCGCGAAATGCACCGGGCGGAGCCGATCCGCGAGATTCCTGTCACTGTTTTGACGCCCGGTAATGCTGCGCCTCTCTCCGACGAGCACCTAGAGCGTATTGGCGATCGTGTACGCCAGGTGATTGCGCTCGAGTGCGAGCACTGGATTCACCTCGACGAACCCGGCCTTGTTGTAGAATCCATTCGCGAACTGGTGACCGCCGCTGCCCCTCAGACTGTCGGGGTCTCAAGATAATCGCGGCTCGATCCGCTCTACGGGCAGACCCTCCGGCACTCGATGTGTCACTCTTGCCCCTTCTTCGACACACAAACGAATCCCATTTATCCTGTAACCAGGCCTCTGCAGCGCGGCTTTCTTGGCATAGAAAGCGAGGGTTTCAATGGAAGTGAAGATTTCGCATCTCGAGGGAGTAAAGTTCGCCATTCAGGCACGGTCGCACGTTATCGTTTGCGACCAACCCCTGGACAATGGCGGAGAGGACTCCGGCATCACGCAGCCGGAGCTGTTGCTGGCGTCTCTAGGCGCCTGTGCCGCCTACTATGCTCTGCAATTTCTTAAGACCCGCAATCTGGCACAAACTGGCGTTGAAGTTTCGGTAACCGCCGAGAAGCTCTCGCAGCCGGCGCGGCTGGGAAACTTTCACGTGCAGGTGATGAGTCCTGTGCCTTTGAGCGCTGAACAGACAGAAGGCATCAAGCGCTCTGTGCAGCGCTGCCTGATTCACAACACGCTGCTGTCTCTGCCTGAAATTAGAGTCGAGTTGACCATCAGCACTGCTGCCGCTGTCTCCTAGCTCGATCGCCGCTACGTGTTAAACTGCCACTATGTCAGGATTGTCCGCCGCTTCCCTTTCAGTCCGGCGTACTTCTCTTGCACTTGGTCTCTGCCTGCTGGCGTTCCTTTTTGCAGTGGAAGCCAAGACGGCTCGGTACGGGCCGGTGGCTGGCCCCGGAAGCGCTGTGCGGGCTGCGAAGGCATTGCCCGCCGATTCTCCCAAACTGGTTGAGCAAGGCGTCTCCGCGCCGGACCCCACGCACCTCCGAGTTGGGTTTGCCGCTCTCGCGGCAATTACGGCTGCGCGCCTGCTTGGGACCCTTGTGCCGGCGACCAGCGATCTCTTTTCCAACCGTCCTCCTGATTTCTTGTCCGCTTTTTTTTCGCCTCCCGCCTTCGTCCGCCCTCCGCCTGCCCTTTAGTTCTCTTCCCACGCGACTTCAGAATGCAGTCCTCTTGCTGTAAGGGAGCTTGGCCGCATAGAGGCTGACTCTGGTCCCAACAGTTGCCCGATCCTGCATGTCCGGAAAGGTGCGCATTCGTGTGTCTCGAGAAGCGCTCTGAGTAGGAAATGTTCCTGAAGTAACTCCTGCCGAGTGAACGGATTACGAGCGCTTCCGGTCCCCGTCCACGGTCAACCAGCCTGGTTAGAACCGCATCCAACGAAGTGCTGCCCGCATTCCATCGGTGTAATCCCCATTCGACGCCATGCACCGCGAAAGCAAGCAGATGCTGGGGGCTGTAACAAAACAGGAGCAAGATTGATATGCGCAAGCGACTCTTTTTCAGCACGGCTGCTGCAGCACTCTTGTGTGCGGCCTTAGCAATCACTTCCTGCCACTCCGGCGGCTCCGGCTCCGAGGCCAACGCCGCCACCGTGCCCTCAGCGCGTGTAGCCGTTGCGCAGCGCGGTGACATCGCCCATGTGCTTACTCTGGCCGGGCAGTTTCAGCCCTATCAAGTGGTTGACGTGCACCCCAAGGTGAGCGGCTACATGAAGCGCATCAACGTGGACATCGGCGACATTGTCCACCAGGGACAAACATTGGCTGTGCTCGAAGTGCCGGAGTTGAAGGCGCAGTTGCAGCAAACTGTCTTCGAGGAGCAGCAAAGCAAGGAGGAGATCGACCGCGCCCAGCGCGAAATCAATCGCGCAATGGCGGAACATGCCGCTCTGCATGCACAGTTCACGCGCTTGCAACAGGCGGCCGCAACCCGGCCCGGACTGATTGCGCAGCAAGAGCTCGATGACGCCCAAGCCAAGGACCTGTCGTCGGAAGCGCAGGTTGATGAGGCCAAGGCGGCGATGGCCGCAGCGCAACAACATGCCTTGGCGGCGCGCTCTGACAATGAACGCTATCAGGCGCTGGAAAATTACACCAATGTCACGGCTCCGCTGGATGGGGTTGTCATCTGGCGCTACGCAGACACGGGCGCCCTCATCCAGGGTGGCACAGACTCCAACAATCAGGCCCTTCCTATCGTTCGCCTCTCGCAGAGCGCCCTGCTCCGCCTCCGCGTCCCGGTACCGGAAAACGACGTCCAATATGTCCACGACGGCGACCTGCTGCAAGTGCGCGTCGACGCCATCAATCGCTCCTTCTCCGGCAAGATTGTGCGCTTCACGCGCGATGTGAGCTTTGAAACCCGCACGATGGAAACTGAAGTGGATGTGGAGAACAAGGATCTCTCCATCGCGCCCGGCATGTACGCGAACACGGCCCTACAGCTCGCGGGCGTGAAGAACGTGGTAACTGTGCCGGTTGAGGCGTTGGTTCTGAACGCGCAGCATCAGGAGACGCTGTACGTGCTCGACAGCAGCAATCGCGTGCACATCCGTAGCGTGCAAGTGGGGTTGCAGGGATCGAAGCTGGCGGAGATCGCCGGTGGGCTCAACCCCGGCGACCGGGTATTGATCGGCGGCCAGGAAAAATACCAGGAAGGCGAAGAGGTCAGCCCAATTCTTGCCTCGACGCCCGCTTCTGAGACCGTACAGGAATCGGGAGGCATGATCGACATGAAAGCCGGCGCATCCGGAGGAAGCCAATAATGCCGAAGTTCGCCTTGCGTTACCCCTTCTTCATCTTGATGATCTGCCTGGTCATCGCACTGGTCGGCACGGTCACCATGGTCAGTATGCCGGTCGACCTGTTCCCCACGATCGATATGCCGGTGGTAGCCGTCGCCACGTTTTATAACGGCATGCCGCCCGAACAGATTGAAGCCGACATCACCGACACCTTCGAGCGCTTCTTCACTCTGGCCGCGAACGTGGATCACAGCGAATCGCGCTCCTTGACCGGCGTCAGCATCATCAAAATCTACTTCAAGCCCGGCACCGACGCCAATGCCGCTTTGAGCAACATCGCCAACCTTGCCATGGCCGATCTGCGCCGCCTGCCTCCGGGCACGTTGCCGCCCGTCGTGCTCGGCATGACCGCCTCCACCCAGCCGGTGTGCCTGGTCACGTTGAAGGGGCAGGGACTCAATGAAACCAACCTGAAGGATCTCGCGCAGTTCCAGGTGCGCAATCAGATCTCGAACGTGCAGGGCGCTTCAGTGCCCCAACCGTATGGAGGCACCTACCGCCAGATTCAGGTCTATGTCGATCCGCTCAGGATGGAAGCGCGCAACCTCAGCCTGAATGACGTTGTGACCGCGGTCAACAACTCCAACCTGATCCTTCCCGCTGGCGACGTGCGCATTGGTTCCAAGGACTTCAACATCTACGCCAACAGCCAGTTCCCCGACGCTAATTCAATGAACCAGATGCCTCTGAAGACGGTGGGAAATTCGTCGGTGCTGGTGGCCGACGTGGGACATGCGGAGGATTCGGGCGCGCTGCAATACAACATTGTGCGCATTGACGGCCAGCGTTCCGTCTATGTGCCCATCTTCAAGCAGGGCGGCGGCAGCAATACCATCACCATCGTCAAAGGAATTAAGGCTTCTATCAAGCATCTGGTCGATATTCCCGCGCAACTGAAGACCGCCGTGGTCTTCGATCAGTCGGTCTTCGTCAAGCTGGCCATCGCCAATGTCTCGCGGGAGGCCCTCATCGGCCTGGTGCTGGCGGGAATCATGGTCCTGGTCTTTCTCGGCAGCGCGCGCGCTACTCTCGCTGTGTTGCTGCCCGTCCCACTGTCTGCGCTGGTGTGCCTCATGTTTACCAACGCCATGGGCGGCTCCATCAACACCATGCTTCTCGGCGGGCTGGCACTGGTCTTCTCGCGCCTTATCGATAACGGCGTGATCGTTCTTGAAAATATCTTCCGGCACATGGAGATGGGCAAATCACCCTACGATGCCTCCGACCAAGGCGGATCCGAAGTGTCGATGGCCGTTCTCGCAGCCACCTTCACCACCGCCATCGTCTTTTTCCCGGTCACCACGTTCAGCGGCGTCAGTAAGTATATCTTTACGCCTCTGGCGCTGGGAGTCGTACTTTCCATCTTTGCTTCTTACTTTATCGCCATGACGCTGGTGCCTCTTTATTGCGCCAAGTTCGTCTCCCCTTCACATCATTTCTTGGATGAGCACGTCGAAACACCCCAGAAAAACATCTTTGCCCGATTCGATCGCTTCTTCAACGCTCATTTCCAGGCCATGCTGGGCCGCTATGAAAGACAGGCCAGGAAGGCGATGAAGCGGCCGGGAGTGACCACCGCGGTCATCTTCGCGGGCATGATCGTGCTACTCGCAGTGACCTTTCCCTTCCTTGGCCGGGCCTACTTTCCCCGCACCGACCCGGGGCAATTCATCATTTACGTGCACATGCCCAGTGGTTCGCGGCTCGGTGTGAGCAACGATTACATCGCCAGGGTTGAGGATGTCATTCGCGGCGTTGTCAAGCCGAAAGATCTTGACATGATCGTGTCCAACATCGGCGTCTATCCCGATCTCTCCGCAATCTACACCACCAACTCTTCCATGGACACGGCCTTCGTCCAGACAAGCCTTAAGCAAGGCCACGGCATAGGCAGCTATGAGTACATGCACCGCGTGCAGGCCGCACTCTCACGCCAGATGCCCGAGCTCTCTACCTACTTCCAGGCCGGGGGTCTGGTTGACGGAGTAATTAACGAGGGGTTGCCCGCTCCGATCGATATTCAAATCGGATCGAATGATATGGATAGCGCTTATGCGCTGGCGCAGCAAATGGCTACAAAAATCCAAGCTATACCCGACGTAGCCAGCACTTACATTCCGCAAAGCATCAACTATCCCGGTCTGCAATTGAACATCGACCGCCAAAAAGCCAGCCTTATCGGACTCTCTGCCAAGGATGTGGTTGACGACGTGATCACGGCGCTCACCTCCGACGGCATGATCGCTCCCAGTTACTGGATCGATCCAGTCACCGGCAACAACTACATGGTCACAGTGCAGTACGCGAACCGCTGGATCAACAACATGACCATGCAGGATTTTGAGAATATTCCGCTGCGCGGCGTCGAGCCTGCCGGTTACAGTCCTACAGATGTTGGCGGGATGGCCGATCCGAGTTCAGGCCAGTTCTTCCCGAGCGACCGTAAGGCGGGATACGTTCCGCTGAGCGAGGTGGCCGATATTACGCAGATGAACACGCCAACTGAGGTGGATCATATGCAGATTCGCCCGGTGATCGACATCTATGTGGCCACCAGAACCGAGGCGTTGCAGGCTGTCGGCGCGCGTATTGAGCGCCTCGTAGCGCAGACGCCGCACGACCGCAATACAAAACTTACCGTGCGCGGGGCGGCGATCAACATGAACGAGGCATTTCACGACTTCGGCTTCGGGCTCATCATTGCTATCTTGCTTGTTTATCTGATCCTGATGGCCCAGTTCGCCGACTTCATCGATCCCTTTATCATCCTCATGGCCATTCCGCCCGGCCTCGTCGGAGTGGTGCTTATTCTCCTGATGACCGGCAGCACGCTCAACATTATGTCGTTGATGGGCGTGATTATGATGGCCGGAATCGTTGTCTCGAACAGCATTCTGATCGTCGAGTTCGCCACCATTCTGCATCGTCAGGGCAGATCGCTCCTGGATGCGACTGTGGAGTCGTGCCGGATTCGCCTGCGGCCCATTCTCATGACCTCGCTCGCTACCCTATTGGGCATGATCCCCATGGCGCTGGGGCTCGAAGCCGGCAGCGAACAGTACGCGCCGCTGGCGCGCGCCGTCATCGGCGGATTGGCGCTCTCCGTCGTCGTCACCGTATTTCTGGTTCCTGCGGTGTATCTGTTGATCCACGGCCGGCGCGAGGGAAAACCCACAGTCGCGGAGGGCATGGAAAATGCATAAGCGATCCACAACTGCGCAGCTTCGCGCCGCCGGCACGACTTTTCTCGCCGTAGGACTATCGGCACTGCCGGTGATTTGTCCGGCGCAAGAGCCGGCCCTGCCCGATGCGCCGTCCGCGCACGTGGTCCTTCTGGCGCAGGCTGCGCCCGCGCCAACACAGCTGACGGCCGCAAATCCGCAGATGCCGGTCGCACGACAAGGCTCAGTACCTGCGGGGCCTCCATTGACCATCGCCCAGGCTGAGCAGATGGCGATCCGCAACAATCCCAACATCAGCGTGGCGCGGCTGCTGGCGCTCGCCCAGGCGCAGGTGACGCGCGAAGTGCGATCGGTTGAAATGCCCATGTCGCTCGGCGACCTGACGGCCGTGGACGCGCACGAGGGCAGCCGCATCACCGCAGGCGCGCTCTCAAACCCGTCGATTTACGACCGCGCGGCGGGCGGGCTCACCGTGAGCCAGTTGATCACCGACTTCGGACGTACGCACAACCTGGTTCTGAGCGCGCAATCCACGGCCAAGGCGCAACTCGAAAGCGAGCGCGCAACGGAGCTCGACATCACCTTAACTGTCGATCAGGCTTTCTATCAGGCACTCTCCGCGCAGGCGGTCCTGAAAGTCGCGCAGGAGACTGTAGCCCAGCGGCAAGCTACAGCCGACCAGGTCGGCGCACTGACCAAGGCAAAGCTCCGCTCCGATCTCGACCTGAGCTTTGCCGATGTCCAGCTCTCCCAGGCCAAGCTGCTGCTGCTCGATGCCGAGAACAACCAGCAGGCTTCCATGGCGGCCTTGAATAACGTGTTGGGCACCGATCAGAATCAGCAGTACTCGCTTGTGGACGAGACCAACGGCAATCCCCCGCCCGTTCCCGACGATGCGGAGGCACTGGTACGCGCGGCTTTCACAGCGCGCCCCGACCTGGCGGCTCTGAACGACAAATTCATTGCGGCGCGGCAGTACAGCACCGCGCAGCGCGACCTGTGGATGCCCACGGTCTCAGCGATGGGCGCCGTGGGAGGCACGCCGGTGCGCGCAGACCAGATTGAATCGTCATGGTACGGCACCGCGGGCGCCAACATCAGCATTCCTGTCTTTAACGGATTCCTCTTCAACGCCGAGGAGAAAGAGGCCAAGCTTCGCGCTCAGGCTGCACAGGAAGATGTTCGCAATCTTCGCGATGTGATTGCGCGCGACGTACGCACCGCGGTGCTGAACGCACAGACGACGTATCAGCTCATCAATGTCACGCAGCAATTGCTCGACCAGGCAAACTTCGCCCTCGACCTGGCCACGGCGCGCTACAAGATCGGCTTAAGCGGAATTGTCGAGATCAGCCAGGCGCAACTCAACGAGACTCAAGCAGAGATAGCCAACACCAATGCGCGCTACTCCTACCAGACGGCGTTGGCGCAGGTGCGCTATGAGGTGGGACAGTGAAAAACAGGGGGCAGGGATCAGGTTTCATGGGTAAGTTTCATCTGTAGTTTCAGGGGTCTGATGCATCTGTAGTAGATGAAAGACCGGTGGCGAACTGAAATGTTTTGCCTGCGCCTGTTCAGGCAGCTTTTGGTCTCTGACCCCTGACCCCTGATCCCTGTTTTTTACGTGATTTTGACGCTTTTGCCGCGCGAAAGCACTGCGGCCTTGCGGCGGTCTTTTGAGGCGTGGTCGATCTTCCTCCAGAAGCCGATGAAGTAATCGACCGCGGAGATGATGGAGACCAGCGCGGTAAAGTAGATGGCGGCAACGCCAATCCAGTACACCGGAATCACGACCATGCCGAACTGCCAATGGTCCCAACGGTGGGCCAGAATGGCCGAGACAACCGACACGATCTGCGTGACTGTCTTTAGTTTCCCCAGCTCGCTGGCGGTGATGGTAAAGCCCTCGGAAGACGCAATGGAACGCAGGCCGGAGATGAGAAATTCGCGGCTGATAATCACCACCACGATCCACACCTTCACCACCTGCGGATTGTAGGCAACAAGAGCGACGAACGCGGCCGTGACCATGATCTTGTCGGCAATCGGATCGAGCAGCATGCCCATGGTAGTGATCTCGCCGCGGCTGCGTGCCAGATAGCCGTCCAGCCCGTCGGTAATCGAGGCCAACACAAAGAGAACCGACGCCAGAATCTCCTGCTCCCATCCCTGCCAGGGAAAATGCGGCGATAGGATCCACAAGAATAGCGGGATCATGATGATCCGGCTCATGGTGATGGAATTGGGCAGATTCATGACGGTCCCGCCACGCTTTCCTGGTCTCTGGTAGCGTGGCTCCATTATTGCACCGGTCAGGGCAGCGCTGCCGATTACGCCTTTGTATAGCCTTGTCACACCTGTCAAGGTCTTTGATTCCTGTAATGTAAGAATGATCATCGACGTTCAGCGCGGCTATATAAGACTCCAAGTCGGAGATGGGATTGCGACGGTTCAGGGAGAAGCATACCTGCCTGGCTATGGTTCACCGGATTTTGTGGCGTAAAGAAATAGTCACGAGACCTGGGATTCTCCCTTCGAGAATGTTCAAATCACCGAAGAGGAAAAGACGGCCATCCTCAAATCTCTTGAAGAGTCGATGAAAGGGCGAGGTCTGACCATTGAAATTGAATGAGGATGCGGGTACCCTAGAGCCTCCCCTAAGCGCAGTCGAAGCGTCTCGCTTTGAGGCCCGGGAAAGCATGAACCCCAGCCACCGGGGCTATGCGTAAATGCCGCGCTGCTTGATGGTGAAGGCCACGCGGTCTATGGCCAGCATGTACGCCGCGATGCGGTTGTTCACGTCGTGGGCCTCGGCGTAGCGCACCACGTCGTCGAAGCTGTCGCGCAGGATGGTCTCCAACTTCTCGATCACATCCGCTTCCTTCCAGAAGTATCCCTGGCGGTCCTGCACCCACTCAAAGTAGCTGGCAGTGACACCGCCTGCATTGGCCAGAATGTCGGGCACGATGAAGATGCGTTTCTCGGAAAGTATCTCGTCGGCCACGGCGGTGGTCGGCCCGTTGGCACCCTCCGCCACGATGCGCGCCTTGATCTTGTCTGCATTGCGGCTGGTGATCACGTTCTCGGTAGCCGCGGGAATCAGAATCTCGCAATCTGAAACCAGCAGTTCCTCGCTGGGCGTGGCCTCAGCGTCGCGGAATCCGAGAATCGATTCATTGCGATACCGGTACTCGAGCAGTTGGTGAATATCGATCCCTGCTGGATTGTAAAGGCCGCCGTCGCGCTCGGCGATGCCGATAATCTTGTAGCCCTGCTCCTGCATCAGTCGCGCGGCGTTCGATCCCACGTTGCCGAATCCCTGGATCACGACCCTGCAGCCATCGACCGGAAGATTCAGGTAGCGCAGGCTCTCGTTGCACACCACCATGACCCCGCGGCCGGTGGCCTCGATGCGGCCTTGTGAACCGCCTATGTTGATTGGCTTGCCCGTGACCACGCTGGTCACCGTCTGCCGCATGTGCATGGAATAGGTGTCCATGATCCACGCCATGGTCTGCTCGTTGGTGTTCACGTCCGGCGCGGGAACATCCTTTTCCGGTCCGATAAACTCGATGATCTCCGACGTGTAGCGGCGCGTCATGCGCTCCAACTCGCCCTTGCTCATGTTCTTCGGGTCGCAGATGACCCCGCCCTTGGCCCCGCCAAAGGGAATATTCACCACCGCGCACTTCCACGTCATCCAGCTTGCAAGGGCGCGCACTTCGTCCAGGGTGACTTCGGGCGAGTAGCGGATGCCGCCCTTGCACGGCCCACGGGCAATGTTGTGCTGGACGCGAAAGCCAGTGAACATCTCGATGCGGCCGTCATCCATGGTGACGGGAAAGTGGACGATGATCTCACGGGATGGGGAGTGGAGCAGCTTCCACAGGCCCTCATCGAGATTCAGCTTGCGCGCGGCAAAATCGAAGCGCGCGCTCTGCGCCTCCCAGGGGTTGATCTCCTGGTCCAGGGTGACGCTGGTGTTTCCTGTTGACATAACGACCTCCATCTCCGGCCGCTCTTCCTGCCCTACAGGAGCCGGAGATAAGTTCTGTTTCTCAAGGATATAGGCGCGGCGCCATTCTTCCGGGTTTTCCGGGCCGGGTCGCGTATCCGGCTCAGCCTTCCCTTCTTCTACGCCGGCTCATTGGGGTCGCCCAGAACCGCAAGCAAGCCCAAACCTCAGTGAGTCTAGGCCGGCCGGCGGGCCGCGTCAAGCCGGCAACTGAAAGGAAGTGGCGCTCGACCGGAGATACCGACCTGGCGGCGCGGACGCCACCAGTACAGCCGGCCAGGAGGCCGGCGGCACAGCCACTCAAAGCAGGTACACTGAGGCTGTGAAAGCTTCCTCCCATGCCTCCCGGCCCGGCCGTAAAGAGTTTCTGGCGCTCGCCAAGGTGCACACGCTCGTTCCCGTTTGCCGCACCCTGATGGCCGACCTGGAAACCCCGGTCTCGGCCTTTCTGCGCGCGGCCTGGCCTGAGCGCGAGTGTTTTTTGCTGGAATCGGTCGAGGGCGGCGAACAGGTAGGCCGCTATACCTTCATCGGGCTAACGCCGTTCAAACGGATTGTGGCGCGGGGGCGCGAGATTGCGATCACAGAGGGCCGCAAGACTACGCGCATGCAAGCCGACATTTTTGCCGTGCTGCGCGAAGCGCTTGGTGGGCACAAACCGGCGCGATTGGAAGGGTTGCCTCCGTTCACGGCTGGAGCGGTCGGTTTCTTTGCCTACGATGCCGTGCGCCAGATCGAGCGGCTGCCCGTGCGGGCGAAGGACGAGTTGGGCGTCCCTGACGCTTGCCTGCTCTTCTTCGACGAGGTGCTTGCCTTCGACCATGTGCGCAAGGAGATTTGGCTGGTTGTCACGGCCGATGTCACGCGCGGCAAACCTGCCGCCGCGTACGATCGTGCTTTGAAACGGCTCGACAGGCTGGAAAAGCGAATTGCGCAGCCGTTGCCGGACCTGGTACCGCGCAAGCCGCTGAAGGCGGACAAACTCAAAGTTCGGCACCGCACAGCGAAGAAGGACTTTGTGGCCGCGGTCGCGCGCACGAAAGAGTACATCGCCGCCGGCGACGTCTTTCAGGCGGTTCTCTCGCAACGCTTCGACGTGGAGCCGGGCGTCGACAGCTTCCAGGTTTATCGCGCATTGCGCACCGTGAATCCTAGCCCCTATATGTTCTTCCTGCGCTTTGCGCCGGAGGGGCCTTTGGGCGGGGCGCCAGTCAACCTGCCAAAGAACTCATCCAAAAAGTCAAAAGGGGCTGCGCCCCCCCTCGAGCTGGCAGGTTCGTCGCCGGAACTGCTGGTGCGCGTCCATCGGGGCAAGGTCGAGTACCGGCCCATCGCAGGTACGCGGCCGCGCGGCGCCACAGAGGCCGAGGACCACGCACTTGGCGAGGAGATGTTACATGACCAAAAGGAGCGCGCCGAGCACGTGATGCTGGTCGATCTGGGCCGCAACGACGTGGGCCGCGTGAGCCGCTTCGGCAGCGTCAAGGTGGACAAGCTGATGTTTATCGAGCGCTACTCGCACGTGATGCACATCGTGAGCTCGATCGAGGGGCGGCTCAGACCGGAATTGACGGCCGTCGACGCGCTACGCGCCTGCTTCCCTGCCGGGACACTGAGCGGCGCGCCCAAGGTGCGCGCCATGGAAATTATCGAGGAGCTGGAGCCTGTGCGGCGCGGCGCCTACGGCGGCGCGGTGCTCTACGCTGACTTCTCAGGAAATCTCGACTCTTGCATCGCCATCCGCTCCATGCTTTCCGTCGGCGGCAAAGGTTATGTCCAGGCGGGCGGCGGCATCGTTGCCGATTCGGTGCCGGAACTCGAATATCAAGAATCAATCAACAAGGCCAAGGCAATGATTCGGGCCATCGAACGCGCGCGGCAGATGTAGCGACGGGGATCAGGGGTCAGAGACTGGAGATCAGTCCGGCCGTTAAACACGCACTGGGCGGAGCCTTCACTCTGCGCCGAATACGCGCTTGAAAAAATGCCCAACCTTGCCGAAGAATCCGCGCTTTTTCTTTGTGGCGGGCGGATTTGCCGGCGTGGCAGAGGGTTGCGGCGGCGGCGCGGCCTGGTGTGCGTGATCGGCGCCGTTGTAGACCAGCGGTGGGACCTGCGCCGCCTGCTCTCTGCCTGGATTCGCAGGACCCGAAGCCGGCTGCGGCGCCAGAGTAAGACCCTCGCTCTGCGCTAGCGGAAACTCGTTCGGCTCCGCATTCGCTGGCGATGGACAACCGCACGGTTCCTTTTCCTCGTCCACTACGGTTTGCAGGCTGCCATGTTCGAACATCACTCTCTGGCCCGGCTGCACACGGTAAAGCCCGCTGTCAAAGACGCTGGTCACGACGACGTACGGGGCGTTCTCGCCAGCATTATCCACGCACGTGTCGCCGCCCTCGCCTAGCCGCACTTTGACATCGGCCGAGCCTGGGCCGCCGATGAGGATGCGAAAGTTCGGGGTCAACACAACGTCGGTATTTCGGGCGATCGCGAAGTTGGCCTCGAGTGCGCCGGCGTCGAAAGCAATCAGCAAGCCGGGAACCTCGCTGACTGGCACGCTTGAATCAACAGACAACTTCACGGTTGTGGAAGGGCATACGTTCAGGGTGCCGCGGTAAGGCAACGTCACCTGAGCGGTTTTAAGGCCGGCGGTGATTTCCCCACTGCTCGTGATAAATGCTCTTCCGTTCCAGGCCTGGAGCGGTCCGGCAACCGAGAGAGCTGCGCCGGAAACCGAAGCATCAATGGGAACGATGGCGATGGGAGGAGAACCCAACCGCGGAGCTTGGCTTGGGGAAACCTGCTCTTCGGGCGCCGGCGCCGGCGCTGGGGTTGGCGCCTCAGGCAGTGGCGAGGATTGTGCATTGGGCGCTTCCTGGGCGCCAAGTTCTACAACTACGACTAAAACCGACCCAAGAGCGAGCAGGCAAATGGCGCGATTTATGCGCCGCGAATCAGGGTTGTGCGCCTTTTTGGCCGTTCGGCTGCGCATTGCGTCACATGTCCAGGAAGTTGCGGATCATTTGATGGCCGCCCTCGGTGAGCACGCTCTCGGGATGGAACTGCACGCCTTCAATGGGCAAACTGCGATGGCGCAGCCCCATGATTACCGTGCCTGAGCCGTTTGCCTCGAACGTGCGCGCCGTGACCGAAAGCTCGGCGGGAAGCGAATCCTCGGCAACTATCAACGAGTGGTAGCGCGTGCAAGTGAGCGGACTCTTCAGACCGGCAAAGATCCCTTTGCCGTCGTGCTCCACGGCGCTCGTCTTGCCATGCATCAGCGTTTGGGCGCGGACCACCTTGCCGCCGAAGGCTTCACCGATGGCCTGGTGCCCCAGACAGACGCCCAGGATAGGCGCCTTCCCGGCCATGTGGCGGATCAGCGGCACCAGGATGCCGGCCTCGCCCGGCGTGCACGGACCCGGCGAAAGCAGAATCCGCTCCGGCTTCATGGCTTCCACCTCTTCCGGCGTCACCTCGTCGTTGCGGCGCACAACGACCTCCGCGCCCAGCTCGCCCAGGTACTGAACTAGGTTGTAGGTGAAGGAATCGTAGTTGTCGAGGACAAAGACCATAGTTGAGTCCAGTGTAGCGCGTGGCGGTGTCGGACCATCGAACTGTTTCCGCGCATTACAGCGCCGAACAGGGCTTGCGCCCACTCGCGCACATCTGCAAAACTGGCGATGGCTGAAAACCATGGTCCTTCACTTTCTCATTCAAGGCCGCGTGCAGGGGGTTGGTTTCCGCTGGTTCGTGCAGCGCGAGGCCAGCGAACTCGACCTGCGCGGCTGGGTGCGCAACACCGAGGACGGCGAAGTGGAGGTGGTGGCGGCGGGCAAGCCCGTTGACCTCGACGAATTGCGCGCCAGTCTTCGCCGCGGCCCGCGCGGCGCACGCGTCGACCGCCTGGTCGAGCATCATTTGAGCGACAACGATGCCGAAAGCCTAAACTCGTTCCAGATTGACGGCGCATGGTGAGAAAGGCAGGGACTAAGGGATGTAGGGACTAGGGACGTAGTCCCAGGCGATAAACTTAGACTGATCACTGAAAACTGACAACTTGAACTGGAGCGGAACACCGCCATGCCGGAAACAAATAAGCCTGTCAACGTAGAGGACCTCAAGAAGCTGGTGCGCACCGTGCCGGATTTTCCCAAGCCAGGGATTCTCTTTTACGACATCACTACACTCTTAAAGGACAAGACGGGCTTTGCGAAGCTCATTGACGCGCTGGCCGCGCATTACATCGAGCGCAGGATTGATCTGGTGCTGGGCATCGAGGCGCGGGGATTCATCTTCGGGCCGGCGCTGGCCTACCGGCTCAACGCAGGCTTTGTTCCCGTGCGCAAGCCGCGCAAGCTGCCCGCTCCGGTGGCTCGCGTGACCTACGATTTGGAATACGGCTCGGACACGCTGGAGATCCACATGGACGCGATCGCGCCGGGACAGAGCGTGGTGCTGGTGGACGATCTGCTCGCCACCGGCGGCACCATGGAGGCCACCGTGAAGCTGGTGAAGCAGTTGGGCGGCGTCATAGCCGGCCTGGCCTTCGCCGTAGAGCTCGACTTTCTGAAGGGACGCGAGCGCTTTAAGGAGTACGACGTCTTCAGCCTGTTGCACTACGACGAGTAGGCTGCCCCGCAGCATCGCGGCCGAATGCGGCAGGTGCGCGAACGCATTTCTCCTGCTGCCGTATTCCGGAAGCAACGACGTCAAGTTGCGGTTTCCTCCGGGGCCCCCGGCAGGCGATTTTTGCTTGTTGAGGTGGAAGTAATCGCAACATTGTGCATTGTCAACAATGGCTATGACTGAAGGAGAAATGCCTTACAACGCGTCTTCCGGCACTTTTTCCGATTCCTGTTCGTTGCCGCCGTTGCCCTCTTGCTCTGCCTGAAACATCTGCGCATCGGCAAACCGGTAGCCGACGTAGACGTCGGTCAGCAGGTAAAGAGGCTTGGAGGGATCGTCTTCAATTTTCTTGCGCAACTGGCGGACGAAGGTGCGCAGATATTCGACCTCCTCGCGGCATTCGGCGCCCCAAACCGCGGTCAGCAGCTTGGCGTAGGTCACTACGCGACCGGCACGAATCATGAGGCAGTACAGGATGTCGAACTCCTTGCGCGTCAGCTTCACCGGCGCGCCGCGCTTGATCACCAGCCGTTTCACCGGCTCCAGCCGAATCTCGCCGATCTCGATGGGCGCGTCCTCGGGCCGTGCCGGGGCGCGTACGCGGCGCACCGCGGAGCGGATGCGGGCAATGAGCTCCCGCGTGCTGAAGGGCTTGGTGACGTAGTCGTCGGCGCCCATGTCGAGCGCCTCCACTTTGTCCTCTTCCTGGTCGCGCACCGTCAGCATCAGTACAGGCAGGCGCGGCGCAAAGGCGCGAATTCTCTTGAGAGTCTCAATACCGCCGATGCCGGGCATATTGATGTCAAGAAGCACGGCGTCGTAGGCTGCTGCGCGCAGTGCCTGCAGAGCCTCCTCGCCGCGCGAGGTCTCGGCAACCTGAAATCCGAGTTCCACCAGCGGAGACCGCAGCGCCCTGCGAATGGCCGGCTCATCGTCCACGACCAGAATGCGGATGGCTTGCTGTATCATCACGAACTCCTACCCTCCTTTATAAGCGGAATGGCTGCAAAGAATGTAGTGCCTTGCTCTTCATCGCTGGTCACCCAGACATAGCCGCCATGAATCTGCGCGGCCCGCTTGGCTACTGAAAGGCCGATCCCCGTGCCGGGAGCGCGGTTCGAGTAAGTCGAGGAGCGATAGTAGCGGTCGAAGATTCGCTCGCGGTCCGGCAGCGGAATCACCGGCCCGTAGCTGTTCACGGAAAAAATCACCTCGGCAGTGGCAACCAGGACCCGGATGGTGATTGTTGTGCCGAAGTTGGAATACTTGCACGCGTTGTCAATGTACTGGGTCAGCAACATCACCATCAACTGGCGGTCGCAACTCAGCACCAGCTCCTCGTCCTCGATTTCCAGAGCGACCTTCATGCTGGCCAGGCGATCTTTCAGCCCCGCCAGAATCTCTTCCATCAGCGTCCCAACGCTCACGGGCTCCACGTGGATGGCAACTTCTTCTCCGTCCAGGCGGGCCGTGGTCAGCAGGCGGGTCGTCAGCTCGTTCAGCAGCCCCGTCTGCTCGTTGATCAGCGCCACCAGATCCGCCTGCCCCGGCGAAAGGCGACCCATCTCGTTCAAGCCCGTCGAGGCCGCACGAATCGCCGTCAGCGGAGTCTTGTACGCGTGGGCCAGGCTGTCAAGCACCGTGGCGCGAAGCTGTTCGGTTCGCCGCTCCGTCTCGATGCGGCTCTCATTGGCAAAGGCGCGATAACGGTCGAAGGTAATCGCGATCAGCGAGGCGATGGCGTTGTTGGTCAGCGGGTTGGTTTCGCCGCGCACCACCAGACTGCCCACAGGTACAGCTCCCAGGCGCACCACGCGCCGACCCATCCCCGTCGCCGCATCGTCGTCGGATGTTTCAAAGTAGTACACGTTCTGCGCCAACTCCTGCGGGTCCACGGGCCAGTATCCTGCCTGGTACACATCGTGAAGATCGGCGTCAAACACTGCCACCGCCTCAAGATCGAAGATCTCATGCACGAGGTCCGCCAGTTGCGGCCCCGGTTCCAGGTGAAGGTTCATCTGCAGTGTCCGCCGCGTGAATTCGTAAAGATCGTGCATCTGCTCGACCTGCAATTCGGCCTCTCTTGCGTGGGCGGTTACGCGAGAGGATAGACGGCTGACTGTCAGAGCTGCCAGCAAAAATACCACCAGGGTAATCGTGTCGGCCGGCGCGGATGCCAGAGAAAGCTGCGGCTGCCGAAAAGTAAACCAGCTCTGCGCCACGACTGCCGACAGTGAGACAGTGGCCGCCTGCCAAAATCCGCAAAGTAGGGCGGTCGAAACCACGATCGAGAGATAGAGCAACACAGCTACCGGCAGCAGCCAGCTGAACCAGTGCGCCAACGCCGCCACAAAAACCACGGCCATTACCCCCAACCCAGACTCCGCCGTGAACAGGAGCAGCCGCGGGCCGGAGCCGCGCAAACGCCCTGGGCTGAAGACGGAACGCGCAAGATAGCTCTTAGATAAGCGGGCACTCATTTTTTCATTCTCGAAATAACCGCGAATAACTGTCAGGTGCACAAACCGAAAGGCCGGGAACCGGTGCTTACGCCTAAGAATTCGGACTGGCCCCAGCCGACTGCGCTCCGCCTTTAAATTTCCAGGGGATCGATGCCGGTTCAAGGCGGAATTGCCAGTCAATTCCAGAGTCTGAGAGTGAAAAATAAAAGTTTAGCAGGTTCTTTAGCGTCTTCTCACGCGTTCCCATCCAGCTGCGAGCTTCTCCAGTCGCCAAAGTCCTTGAAAAGAGGCACTCTGCGTCCTCTATCGCCGCAGGGAACGAAATCTTTTTGCTTTCTTCATTTTGTCTTTATGCTTTGTTTGCATTACTAGTGCTAGCTCGATTCAACCAAATAGGGCGCCACCAAACAAGACGCGATTGCCAATCTCGGCTCTGGAACTGTGAACAGTAAGTGTGCGCATTGCCCAGCAGCCTAGACATGCCGATGCACGGCGTGGCGGAGGACGAGGTCGACTGTCCTCTAGGGACGGATTTCATCTCGAGTAACTCAAAACGTTTTTCTGGAGGTATTGTGCCATGAACTTCAACGCAAAGGTTGTAATTCGATCGATTACTGGAGCTGCGATGGCCATCGCGCTCATGGCTAGTGCGCAAACGCCAGGGCCTTCAACCACTCCGGCACCAGCTCAAGCGCCCGCTGCTCCCGCTACGCCCGCTCTCGCCTTTCCCTGGAAGGTCGGTCCCATGGCTGTAACCGGGTTTATCGACGGCTATTACAGCTACAACTACAACCAGCCCACGACCTCGGCAAACAATCAGACGAACGACCTCTATAACTTTAACGACAAAACCGACACGGTTGATTTGAGTGCCGTCAAACTTACCCTGAACCACGACCCGGCTCCATTTGGTGCGCACTTCGATTTCTTCTATGGGCGGACGAACGAGCTGGTCACTTCCGGCCTGCAGGCCGACTACATCGAACAGGCATTCGTGAGCCTCAAGCCGCCTGCAGCCAAGGGCTTTGAGGCGGACTTCGGCAGGTTCGTGACTTCGGCCGGTGCGGAAGTCATCGAAGCCAAGGACAATTGGAATTACTCACGCTCGCTTCTCTTTTCGTGGGCAATTCCCTACACGCACTTCGGTCTCCGCACCTCCATGCCGGTGTCAAAAACTGAAACCGTCGGCGTGCAGGTGGTAAATGGGTGGAACGAGGTGACCAAGAACAATGGTTGGGCGACTGTGGGACTGACAAGCGCCTATGTGAAGACGAAATACACATGGGACCTGAACGTTTACACCGGTCCTGAAAACGCTCTGCCCGGCCACGGCTACCGCAACCTGGTCGACACTACCCTCCTGCTCACCCCTAACTCAAAGTTCAACGCCTACATTAACTACGACTACGGTCAGAACCGCGACGCGATCGTGGGCACGCCGCCGTATACGAGTGGCGATCGGAAAATCAACGATTGGCAGGGCATCGCCATTGCCGCACACCAGCAGTTAGGGTCCGCCTATGCGGTGGCCGGACGATACGAGTATTTCACCGATCCCGAAGGATTCGAAACAGGCGTCGTGCAGCACCTGAACGAGTTTACGGGAACATTTGAATACAAGGTTCCCAAGCTGCCGCAGTCTCTGGTGTCACGGGCGGAGTACCGTCATGACCAATCCGATCAGCCTTTCTTCCACAAGAACAACACCGCGATGGTCGATGGGCAATCCACGTTTACCGTGGGCTTGATCCTGATCTTTGCCCCTCACCAGTAATCGACCTCCAGAGCTGCGGGAATGCGTTGGCAGAATAATGTATTCCGGATGAGAACCGATTCTCTCTGTGGCTCATTGTGGCGCGGATGAAGCGCCACAGTTTCAAACATTTACTCAGCAACGACCGCTCGCGATTCTTTATATCGTCCTCACGGGACGGACGATACACTCGCAGCGCCGCAATCGATACAGGGACCGGCCGAAAGATAAGTTGAGCAACTGGCGGACCCCTAATAGCATCGGCGTCCGCGTTCGATCCGGCGCACGCCAAATAGTTTTCTCGAACGTGCCGGCCTTAAGAATATCGCGGAGGCCACCGCAGGGAAAAGCCAGACCAACTTCAACCATTCAGGAGAATGCTCATGGCAAATCAAAAAGCACCTCAAATGCAGGCCAGCCTCGGTCTCACCGGGTTGACTGCGAACGCGATGGCGCTCATCGCCCCCGGCGCCTTCCTCTGGCTGACCTTCTACATCCAGGCAACTACGGGTGTCGCCGGCCAGCCATCCACCGCCCCCGCTATGTGGCTCGGCATCTTTATCTCCCTGTTGCTCTGCCTGGCCACGGCTGTCGCCTACGCCGAGATCTCCAAGCTCTATCCCGGCACCGGGTCCAGCTACTACTACGCTGAGCAGGCCATGCTCTCAAAGGACAAGGCCTTCAAGTACGCCCGCGTGGCCAAGTTCGTCGTCGGCTGGGGTTCGCACCTTTACTACTGGGTCTATCCCGGCGTGATGGTCGCCGTCACCGGCATCTTCGTCGGCTACATCGTGGGCTTTCTCTTTCCCAACTTCATAAGCGGCGCCAACCCTGGACCCGTCTTCATGGGCCTTGTTGCCGTTGTCTTCTCGTTCTTTGTGGCCTGGATCGCGCAGAAGGGCGCCGGCGCATCCACGGCGGTCAACATTGCCGTGAACATCGTGCAAATCTCTGCGCTGATCGTTTTCAGCGTCCTCGCTCTGGGTTATCGCACCAGCCATCCCGAAGGCGCCCCCGCCTTTCAGTACGACCTGCAAACCCTCCAAACCTACACTTACCAGTTCGCCACCAATCCCAAAGACGGCTCGACCATGCGTGACTCCAGCGGTGCGCCCCTGCCGCTCCTCGACAAAGCAGGCAAGCCCGTTCCCTTCCAGATCAGCTATCAGGCAACTGACTCCAGCGGCAACTTCCTCGCGCATCCCAACGCAGCCTCCGTGGTTGGCGTGCACAAATTCAGTTGGATGTTCATTCAGGCTACGGTTGCGATTCTGATTCTGGTCGGTTTCGAATCGGTCACCTCGATGGGAGGTGAGGCAAAAAATCCCACGAAGCACATTCCCATCGCCGTCATCGCATCGCTGCTCATTCAAGGCCTGTTCTGTTACCTGTTCGAGTACTTCTGCGCCAATTACTTTCTCAATTCCGGGTACACCATGCAAAGTGCGGCCAATTCGGCCGCACCCATCGGCGACATGATGATTATTGTCGGCGATCAACTGCTTGGCCAGGGCAATGGCAGGTACTTCATGCTAGCTGAGGCCATCACGGTGTTCCTGGCGCTCATCGGCACCACGCTGGCCTGCATGAACACCGGCGCCCGCGTAACTTACGCAATGGGCAAGGACGAAGAGGTTCCCGAGCACTTTGGCATGTTGCACGCCAAGAATCTGTCGCCCCACCGCTCCATCTGGACGCTGGCTGCTATCTCCGCCGTCATCGGCGTCATCTGCGTCTCGCTCGCCTTCGGTGACGCCGGCGCCCCGACCGATGCCTCCATCGCCGCGCTGCCGCACAACATCTTCTCCAGCTTCGGCTACACCACGCACGACAAGATGGCCGCGCTGCCCAATTCGCTTCTTGCGCTGACGCTCACATCCAACTTCGGCACGTTTATTCTCTACGGACTGAGTTGCCTGCTCTGCATCATCGCTTACCATAAGCGCCCAGACCACAATCTCTTCATACACACGCTCATCCCGGGATTCGGCCTGATCGCCAACCTGACCTGCATGGCCTTCTATCTCATCAGCCCCATCTTTGGCCTCGGAACCAAGATGGAGCCATTAACTGCACTGGGAATTGCTGCTCTTTGGGGCCTCTATGGAGCGGTTTACTTCCTCCGCTCCTCCAAGGCAAAGGGGAAAGCGGCCTTTCTGGAAACAAGACATCAACTCAAGCTCACGTAACAGCGCGTCGACCCGCGCATAACATGTGGGTGGATTCTCTCCCCCCGGCCTCTTATGAGAGGCTGGGGAGGGAGAACCACCCAATCGCCGTTTTCAAGGTGGACTCCCAATGCTTCAAAGGATCAGCGTCTCGGCCGCGCAACGGGTCGAGATGCTTCACGTGGCGGCGCACATGTTAGACGTACAGTTCGGTGAGGCAAGCGACTTCGGCAAGGTTCGCACCAACAATGAAGACGCCAAGGGTTCCTTTATCCCTGCTTCGCGCCAGCAGGCCCGTTCCCACGGCTATCTCTTTGCGGTTGCCGACGGCGTGGGCGGGCTCGACCTGGGTGAAGTGGCGTCGGCCACGGCCATCTCAGTCGTCACCGAGCAATTTGCCAGGGCACAGCCCGGCGCCATGCTCATCAGTCTTTTGCCGCGCCTCGTCCAGCAAGCCAACGCCGCGGTGCACGATCGCACGCTCGAAACCGAGTACCTCGGCAAGTCGATGGCCACCACGCTCGTTGCCTGCGCTTTGCGCTACGACCAGGCCGTGATTTCGCATGTCGGCGACTCGCGCTGCTACCTGGTTCGCAACGGCCAGGCCCGGCAAATCACCCAGGACCACACCCTGGTCAATGAGCAGCACAAGATGGGCCTGATCTCAGCCAGCGAGATTCCCTCCTCCGACGCCCGCCACGTGCTCATCCGTTCCCTCGGGCCGGAGATGTTCGTCTCTCCCGACACCACCGCCGTCACCCTGCAGCCAGGCGACGTTCTTGTCCTATGCACCGATGGGCTGCACGATGAGATGAGCGAAGCCGAGATCGCCGCCATCGTCTCGCAAAAGAAAGACGCCGCCCAGCTTGCCCGCGAGCTCGTCGCCCGCGCGGTCGAGATCGACGGCGGCGACAACACCACGGCGCAAGTCATCCGCGTGCGATCGGTGGAACAGGTCGGCATGTACCGCGGCCGCCCCTACCGGCTGCCAGTATAGAGCAGGGGACAAGGGGCGAGGGAACAAGAATGCAGGGCGCCACACACATTCCTTACTGTTTCAGGCCCTCAACCGGTAAAGTAAAGCAAACCCTGGTGGAGCGTACTGCACAATGAGTTTTTTCGATGCGCTGGAAGCTGGCGGCAAGATCGATTTCTACCGTATCGATACGCCGGTTGCGCGAAGCGGCATGGCCACCATTTACCGCGCCACCGACGTGCGCGACAATCGCACCGTCGCCCTCAAAATTCCCCACCCCGACATGGAAGCCGATCCCATCTTCTTCGACCGCTTTCAGCGCGAGGGGGCTATTGGCGAAAGGCTCCGTCATCCCAACGTCATGCAGGTCTTTGGCGGAGAGAAGCGTTCGCGGACGTATATGGTCATGGAGTGGTGCGAGGGCCGTCTCTTGCGCAAGATCCTCGACGAAGGCAGAATGTCTCAGGACCGCGCCATGCGCATCGCCGTCGAAGTCCTCAAGGCCCTCGACTACATCCATACCAACGGCGTTGTGCACCGCGACCTCAAGCCGGAAAACATCATGGTCGACGACAACGACCACATCAAACTCATCGATTTCGGCATCGCCAGCGATTCCGCCTCGCGGCGGCTCACCTACGCCAACTTCACCGCCACGCTGGGAACTCCGAACTACATCGCTCCCGAGCAGGTGAAGGGCAAACGCGGCGACGGGCGCACCGACATCTACTCCATGGGCGTGATTTTGTACGAGATGCTCTCGGGAAAGCTACCATTCTCAGGCCCCACGCCTCTGGCCGCCATGAACGACCGCCTGCTAAACCATCCCGTCCCCCCCCGCGTGGCCGACCCATCCATCTCTTCCCAATTGCAGGAGATTCTGTACCGAGCACTGGAGCGCGATCCGAAAAACCGCTATTCGCGCGCCCAGGATTTTTTGCATGACCTTCAAAATCCCGATCAGGTGGGCGTTGAAGATCGCGCCGAACTGCGCGACTGGCAAAAGCGCAAGTCGCAGCTTTCTCGTAAAATACTCTATTATTGTGGGTTAGCACTCATTCCAGTCGCCATTCTCCTGCTCATGATCCTCATCGCGCACTTCCACTGATCAAGGGTCTGCTACGGTTTTCCACATCCTCATGCTCCATATCTTCACGTATTCTTTATACGATCAGGAATAGGATTCCAGAAGGTCTGGGGCGCTTGTCCGATCTGTCGCGGAATTGTGCCCCGGAATCGACTCCTGCCTGCTTTCCGCTGCGCTCCTCAGCAGCAAGGTGGGGCGAAGATCACTTAGCTTTTTTCAATTGCTGTATCAGGAAGCTAATTTATCCACGAGACTATTCCTGGTGTGCGCGCGTTCCGTCCAGGCAGACACGGTTCTCTAAAACGCTCCGGGAATACGAAGAACGCTCTTATCGAGATTGCTTTTTTGCGGCTGCCACAGTTTGGTTTAACCTCACCATTGAAACCTGTGCTTGAATGTCACAGCGAGAAGCGAAAGGAGAACTTAGAATGCCGCGTACCCCCGTTGACGTGAAAAAGCTGGCCAAAGAATCCGGTGCGAAAATCGTTGACCTTCGGTTTATCGACTTGCCGGGCATGTGGCAGCATTTTTCCATTCCAGTTGAAGACCTTGACGAGGATCTGTTCACCGAAGGTATCGGTTTCGATGGGTCCAGCATCCGCGGATTTCAGCAGATTCACGAAAGCGACATGCTGCTGATTGCCGACGCGGAGACGGCAGTGATGGATCCGGTTCTCTCGATCCCCACGATGAACATCATCTGCAACGTCTTCGACCCTCTGACCCGCAAACCTTACAGCCGCGATCCGCGCTACGTTGCGCAGAAAGCCGAAGCCTATCTCAAGAGCACCGGCCTCGCCGACATCAGCTACTGGGGTCCGGAGGCGGAGTTCTACATGTTTGACAGTGTCCGCTATGACCAGAACGCGCAGAGCGGGTACTACTACATTGACTCCAGGGAAGGCGTCTGGAACACGGGGCGGGATGAGAATCCGAACCTCGGCTACAAGCTGCGCCACAAGGAGGGCTACTTCCCGGTGCCGCCTTCGGATCAGTTGCAGGATATCCGCTCGGAGATCCTGCTCGCCCTCAAGGACGTGGGCGTGAAGGTTGAGGTCCACCACCACGAGGTGGGCACGGCCGGTCAGGCCGAGATCGACATGCGCTTCGGCCCGCTCGTGAAAATGGCGGACAATCTGATCACTTACAAGTACATCATCCGCATGATCTGCAAGAAGCACGGCATGACGGCCACCTTCATGCCCAAGCCGCTCTTTGGCGACAACGGCTCCGGCATGCACGTGCACCAGAGCCTGTGGAAGGGCGACACCAACATCTTTTACGACAAAAAGGGCTACGCGCTGCTGAGCCAGACCGCGAAGTACTACATCGGCGGCCTGCTCAAGCACGCTCCTGCTCTGCTCGCCATCTGCGCTCCCACCACCAACTCCTACCGCCGTTTGGTGCCGGGCTACGAAGCTCCGGTAAACCTGTGCTACTCGCAGCGCAACCGTTCAGCTGCCGTGCGCATCCCGGTTTATTCCACCAGTCCCAAGGCCAAGCGCATCGAGTTCCGCTGCCCCGATCCCGCCACCAATCCGTATCTCTGCTTCGCGGCCCTGCTCATGGCCGGCCTGGATGGCATCAAGCACAAGATCGATCCCGGCGAGCCTATGGACAAGGATCTGTACGAACTCGAGCCGGAGGAAGCCAAGAAGATCAAGAGCACGCCCGGATCGCTGGGCGAGGTTCTCGGCGCGCTGGAGAAGGATCACGCCTTCCTGTTGGAGGGTGGGGTCTTCACTCCCGATCTGATTGAGACCTGGATCTCGTATAAGCGCACACGCGAGTTGGCGCCCGTCAATTTGCGCCCTGTACCCTACGAGTTCTTCCTCTACTACGATCTGTGAGGCGAAGTCGCAGCCGCTGCTGAATCAAAGGCCCGGTTTTCCGCTTTGGAAGATCGGGCCTTTTGACCGTTAGACGGCTATCGCAGCCTTTGAGAGGCAATGCCCCGCTTGTCCGCCTCTGCCCCACAGCAAAACCATTCTCCCATCCTTCCTATGGGTATGAAGTCGGCGCATCCAGCGAATTCGGCCTTCTTGCCTGCGAGGCAACTATGCGGCCCATGGCCCTACAGACTTCGATCGGCTTGATCTCCGCATATTGCAGCACACCGACATCCGTGAGGACGCCTTCAACTCTGTTGCCTTCACTTAGGACCGGTACGCGTTTCAGATGACGTTTCGCCATGGCCTCCAAGACTTGCTCGACATCGTCCGACGCCTTGCAGCAGAGGAGGTTGCTACGAGTCATGCAGTCCTGAAGCGTGGTTTTATCGGGGTCGCGATCGACGAGAATCCTGAGAACAAGATCTCGGTCAGTTATGACGCCGATGAGCTTTCGGCTGGCCATATCCTCAACGATCAAAAGGTTCCCAACGTTAAATTGTTGCATCAGGCGGGCAGCCTTGCGCGCACTTGTCGTCGGTGTACATAGGACCGGGCTGCTCATGATCTCTGTGACTTGCATAGGTTCGCCTCCTTTGTTTCCCTCGAGGGATCAGATTACTCCTACTTATACCCAACCTGCTAACGCAAGCCGGCCGTTTTGATTCCCGCCTCAATCTCCTCGGTCAACGCCTCAGCAGCGTCGATGCATTGGCCGCGGCTCACGTCGCGATGCGTGACCAAACGAATCGCGTCCAGCCCAAACGCGCCGGCCAGCACGTCGCGCGCCTTCAGCCGCGCTGCCAGCTCAGCCGCCCCCGACCCCGCCGTCAACCGGAAAATCACGATATTGGTCTCGACTGTTTCGAGATCGATTGCCACGCCTTCGCTATTGGCCAGCGCCTCGGCCAAGAGGCGCGCATTGGCGTGATCTTCCGCGAGCCGCGCCGGCCCGTCTTCGAGCGCAATCAGCCCGGCAGCGGCCAGCACACCCACCTGCCTCATGCCGCCGCCGAGTGCCTTCCGGTAAACCCGCGCCCTCGCCATCAATTCCGCCGAACCCACGAGCATCGATCCCACCGGCGCGCCCAGCCCCTTCGACAGGCAAAACATCACGGTGTCAAAGCCGTGCGTGAGCGCCTTCACGTTCACTTCCAGCGCTACAGCGGCGTTGAAGATGCGCGCCCCGTCCAGGTGCGTGGGGAGCCTGCGCGTTTTCGCTCCCTCCCAGATCTCCTCCAGGACTTCGAGGCGCGTGCAGCGGCCACCGGCAAGATTGGCCGTATTCTCAATTTCAATCAATCCGGTGGCGGCGCGGAAACCTCCATACGGGCTGATTGCCGGCTCGATCTGCTTCCACGTCAGAATGCCGTCTTCGGCCGGCACGGCGCGAATCAGGCAGCCGGAAAAGACGGCGGTCGTCGCCATTTCGAAGTCCAGAATGTGTGCACGCGACTCCGCGATGACTTCCTGGCCGGGTTGCGTCAGCAGGCGAATCGCAATCTGGTTGCCCATGGTGCCAGTGGGCACAAACAGCGCCGCCTCGCGGCCAAGCACCTCAGCGGCGCGCCGCTCCAGCAGATTGACAGTGGGATCCTCGCCGTAAACGTCGTCGCCGACTTCCGCCGCCGCCATCGCCACACGCATTTCGAGCGTCGGCCGCGTCACAGTATCGGAACGTAGATCAATGATCCTTGCCAAACTTTCTCCACTTCCCTTCCATCAGAGTCATAAGCAACGGACCGACAAGTCCGACAGCGGCGACTGCAAACAGTACCTCGCCAACTGACTGTCCGAACCTTCCTGAAATTGCTTCTCCGATCAAACCAGAGCAATAAATTAATGGGATTGACAGAGCGCCAAAGGCTCCAAAAAGCCACGCGGCCCGTCGTTCTTTCCGCTCGTAGTGACCTAAGAAAAATCGGAGCAGCCAGCGCGCCCCGAAATAATACAGGAGCCCAATCGGGATGCAAAACAAAAGTGCAATGTTGATAGGCATGCGTTCGCCTGTTCCCTGTTCCCTATTTCCTGCCTTTACGGGATTTGCTTCATCGGCAATTCCATTACCGGCGTGCGCTTCCCGTCCTTTTCCCCATAGGCCCAAAGCCCATGAAAATTCGCGCGGATCCCCGGCTGCGCCTTCAAAAACGCGCTCATCACAGCGGTTGCTTCGGTTCGCAGAGCGGCCGGATCGGTGACACCGATCGACTCATACACCACCGCAAGGTCAGGCTCGTGCAAAGAGGGATCCAGAACCACGGCATCGATCTTCCATGTGCGGTCTCCATCCGGCAACGACAAAGGAAACGCGCTCTGCGGCGAAGGCGTGATCTGCGATTGCTCCTGGCGCAGCTTGTCCAGATTGGGCGAGGAGAGAAAGTCGACCGGCAGCAGCAGGTACCGCGCTGCGTCATAGCTGTACCAGGCGCTCCACGGATCTTCCTTGGCAAGTGCCCGTCCGCGCGCCCAATACCAAACGCCGTCATGCCCATCGAAGATTCCCGGCTGCACCGTGAGCCCCGCCAGTTTCCATGCGGTCGCGGCGCCGTCCCACGCCAGCACCAGCCCCAACTGCCCGGCCAGCGGTGCGCCCGCCGCATCGGCCAGCACCACGGCGTAACGTCCCGGCGGCAGAGCGCTCATGGTGATTGTCACCGTCAGCGATCCGGTCGAATTGGAGCAGAAAAACTGCGTATCGGCCGGCGCGGTCTGGCTGGTCGCGTCCAGCAGGTACACATTCCGCAACTGGAACTGCCCCCCTTTGACCAGCGGCGCCGCCTGTTCCACCGTCGCGCGAATGCCTTCCCACTCCGATGTTTCCTGCGGAAGCAGATCGGCCTGCAGCGCGGCATAATCCTGCCCGGTTATCGCATTTGCCAGGCGGCCGGCAATCGTCGCCAGCGCATCGCGGTCCAGCGAACCCAGCTCAGCCTCCATGGTGCAGCTCACCGCACAGCCTGCCGACGGTGACAGCAGCAACGCCAGCCCTATCGAAACCGCCGGCAAGATCGAAAAAATTCGCTGCGAGCGCATCCCTGCACCCATCCTCTCTGTTCCGGAAATCTCTTCTTAAACGATCCCTTGAACGTTTGACGATTACTGCTAGTCTAGTACAGTAGAGCGGCGGCGCATCGCCCTAGCCAAGCTGGCTACGCAGCGCACGCAGCCGTCAGGAACGGATTCAGGAGGCACTTTCGATGCCAGCCTGCGACCTATCGCAACCGGAGCCTTCGCGGCCTCTCCGCCCGTGCCGCAGCCTTGGTTCGGGTGCGCGCAACCTGCCGGTATTGCAGGCGGTCACCGCGGCTCTGTTTGCGGCATGCATCCTCTTGCCGGGCGCGACAGCCGCCGCGCAAGCTTCGCCGGCGCCGGCTGCCGTTCCGACAAAAAAGCCGGCCGCGGTTGCCCCAGGCAGCCATCCTACGGGCACTCAACCCGCCGCCCAACCTGCTCCAGCGGCAACGCCGGCCCAGCCCACTCCTCCCGATTGGCCCGCAAACGATCAACCCTCTGAGGCTACAGTGGTTTGGGACAGCCAAGGCCTGCGCATCGTGGCCTCCAATTCCAGCCTGGCGCAGATATTGAAGGATGTCTCTGCCAAGACGGGCGCTACGCTGGAAGGCATGGATCAGGACCAGCGGATCTTCGGCGTCTACGGGTCGGGCCCCGCACGCGATGTGCTCTCTCAGCTTCTCGATGGCTCGGGTTACAACGTCCTCATGATCGGCGATCAAGGCCAAGGCACGCCGCGCTGGATTGTGCTGAGCGCTCGCCCTAAGGGACCGGCGCAGGCCTCCAGCCCGAGCACGTCCAACCCCGAGGAAACCGACGCCGAGCCACAGCAGCCTGAGCCGCAACCGGCGCCGCCCGGCGTGCCAGTGCGCCCCCAGCCGATGCCCCCCGACATACAGCAGCGCCAGCAGCAACAGCAAAACCCGCAAAACTGATCAGGAATAAACTAAGAAACGCGCGCAGCCTGGGGCTGGGACTTTACCGTCGCCGGACGCCGTTGCGGGCGCATCAGCGCAAAACCGGCACGCAGGATCGCATAGGCAGCCAGAATGCCAAACGCCATCGCGCCAACCGACGCGCAAATTAACATCGCCAGATCCAACAAATTCGCCATTGTTACTGCCTCTGGGTTAAATGCGTCTATGGCCGCAACATACACATCCTGGAGCCCGGCTGATTCCCCAGGGCTGCGCGGCAATCGTCTAAGTGATTGTCGCAGATTACGCGGCGAATTGACCCTTCTTTCTGTTGCCTAATAGAATACCCTCAAAGCGTTGCGCTGCAGTTGTTACGTGCAGTCGGCAACACACCAAAGTACCCGCCGTCTTCGTACAATCCATGTCCATTACGCACATCTCGGTGCGCGGGGCGCGCCAGCACAATCTGCGCGACATCAACGTGCGCATCCCCCGCAACGCTCTCACAGTTGTGACGGGGCTCTCCGGCTCAGGCAAGAGTTCGCTCGCTTTCGACACCATTTACGCCGAAGGCCAGCGTCGCTATGTCGAGACGCTCTCAGCCTATGCGCGCCAGTTCCTCGACCAAATCGAACGGCCCGACGTGGATTCGATCGAGGGGCTCAGCCCGGCCATTTCCATCGAGCAAAAGACCACCAGCCGCAGCCCTCGCTCCACCGTGGGCACCATCACCGAGGTTTACGACTACCTGCGCCTGCTCTACGCATCGGTAGGCACGCCCCACTGCCCCAACTGTGGCCGGCCTATAGCCCGCCAGACCGCCGAACAAATCGTGCAGCGCATCCTGGAGCTGGGCCGCGGCGAGCGCGTGACCGTAATGGCGCCCATTGTGCGGGGCCGAAAAGGCGAGTTTAAGGATTTGCTTGATCAGCTTGATCAGCAAGGGTTTCGCGCCCGCATCGACGGCGAGGTGCAGGACCTTTCCGAACCTGTTTTCCTCGACCGCCGCAAGAATCACACCATCGAAGCAATCGTTGACCGCATCCTACTCAAACCGCCCGCATCCGAAACTCCGGTTGCCTCATCCTTGACGCGTTCTTCAGCGGCAAGGGTGGGAAACCAAGACCTTCAACCGCCACCTGGTCCCGGCAAGCCCTCCGTGGAAGCGCGCGTGGGCCAGGCCGTCACCAAGGCCCTACAGCTCGCCAATGGTCTGGTGCTGGTGGCCTTCAGCGAGGGCCAGGAGCAGTTGTTCTCGTCCTCCATGGCCTGCCCCGATTGTGGCCTCGACGTGCCCAAGCTCGAGCCGCGCAGCTTCTCGTTCAATTCCACCTTTGGCGCCTGTCCCGAGTGCCACGGCCTCGGCTCGCTTTACGACTTCGACCCCGCGAAAGTCATTACCGACTGGTCCAAGCCACTGCTCGACGGCGGCCTGGGCCCCGGCGCCTCCTCGCAATACCTTCTCAAGCTCATCCAGCTCGCCGCTGACCGCTACAAGATCGACCTCAAGATTCCCTTCGAGGATCTGCCGTCAAAGCAACAGCACCTCCTCGTCTACGGCCCGCCGAAAGGCGAAGCGCCGCGCACCGGCTTCCACGGAATCCTGAGCTACCTGCGCGACAACGCGGAGGATGCGCGCAGCGACAGCTATCGCGAATACATGATGAGCTTTATGTCGGCCACGCCATGCCCTGTTTGCCGCGGCAAGCGCCTGCGCCCGGAGTCGCTGTCCGTCAAGGTCGGCGGCCTTTCCATTGCCGACCTCACCGCACTGCCGCTCAACCGCGCGCTCTCGGCGGCCATCAACCTCAAATTCACTGAACGCGAGTCGCTGGTGGCCGAGCGCATTCGCCGCGAGATTGCCGAGCGCCTCGAATTTCTCTGCGCCGTGGGATTGAATTACCTTTCGCTCGACCGCAACGCCACCACACTCTCCGGCGGCGAGGGCCAGCGCATCCGCCTGGCCACGCAGATCGGCTCGCGCCTGCGCGGCGTGCTTTACGTACTTGATGAGCCTTCCATCGGCCTGCACCAGCGCGACAACAACCGGCTGATTCAGGCTCTCGAAAGACTCCGCGACCTCGGAAACACCGTCCTGGTCGTCGAGCATGACGAAGAGACCATCCGGCACGCCGATTACGTGCTCGATCTCGGTCCCGGCGCGGGACGGCTGGGTGGCGACGTCGTCGCTGAAGGCACCCCGGCGCAGATCATGGCCTCGCCTGCGTCACTTACAGGACGTTATCTGAGCGGCGCTGCCTCCATGCTGCAGCGCGCCAAACCGCGCCCACTCACCGGCAAGTGGCTCGCCGTCGCCGGCGCGCGCGAGCACAACTTACACGACCTCGACCTGCGCATTCCCCTCGGCGTCATGACTGTTGTTACCGGCGTAAGTGGCAGCGGCAAAAGCACCCTTGTCAATGACATCCTCTACCGTTCTCTCGCGAAGTCGATCTACGGCTCGCGCGAGGAGCCTGGCGCGCACGACGCCCTCACCGGCGCCGAACAGATCGACAAAGTGGTTCGTATCGACCAGTCGCCGATCGGTCGCACGCCCCGCTCCAATCCCGCGACGTATACCCAGGTCTTCTCGCCCATCCGCGATTTGTTTGCCATGCTGCCTGAGGCGCGCGAACGCGGCTACAAGCCCGGCCGCTTCAGCTTCAACGTCACCGGAGGCCGCTGCGAGGCCTGCCAGGGCGACGGACAGCGGCGGATTGAGATGAATTTTATGCCCGACGTTTACGTACAGTGCGAAGTCTGCAACGGACGCCGTTACAACCAGGAGACGCTGGCCGTCAAATTCCACGGCCATTCCATCGCCGACATTCTCGACCTCACCATCGAAGACGCATTGCCGTTGTTGGCCGACGTGCCGCAGGTACGCCAGAAGCTGCAAACCCTCGTCGATGTCGGCCTGGGGTACGTACACCTGGGCCAAAGCGCGACTACGCTCTCCGGCGGGGAGGCGCAGCGCATGAAGTTGGCCCGCGAACTCTCCAAGCGGCAGACGGGCAAGACACTTTATCTGCTCGACGAACCCACCACCGGCCTGCACTTCGACGATGTGCGCAAGCTTCTCGAAGTGCTGCACCGCCTCACCGACCTCGGCAACTCGGTGGTCATCATCGAGCACAACCTCGATGTCATTCGCAACGCCGACTGGGTCATCGATCTCGGCCCTGAGGGCGGCGAAGACGGCGGACGCATCGTTGGCGAAGGCCGTCCGGCAAAGATCGCCGCCACGCCCGGCTCCTATACCGGCCAGTTCCTTACGCGCTACTACACATCCAGCGATGGCCGGCTGGCGCCGCTCGACCCCGGCGATGAATCTGCCGATTTCCTCAACATGCATCCTAAGGAGAGTAAGCTCGAAGAGAAAACAAGAGGAGTCGAAGAAGAAGCCGCTTCTTCCCGATCGAGAGCAAAGAAATACACCCCACGCAGGAAGAAAACGGGACGACCATGAGCACCCTGCCTGAGCCCGGCCCCCTCAACCCCGGAGATTCCAGCAAGCCCGCCGAAGCTCATTCCCCGGGACCGCTGCCCATGGAGGACTGGCCGCCCCAGCGCCGTGTCTCGGAGGCGTTGATCTCCCGGCCCATGCCCGCCGAACCGGTCTATATACCCTATGAGCAGCCAGCCGCTGAACCGTCTCTCTTCCAATCCTGGACTCAGCCTCCCGTTCGCCCTCTCGTACGAATCCCGCATTTCGGCCACGTTTTACTTTTGATCCCTCTTCTTGGCCTCAGCTTCGTTGTCGCGGTCATCCTTTTTCTGGCCGCCATCCACTTGCACCTTTACGGCGTCTCGTCCCCTCAACAGGCTGCTACCGATATTCATTACCTGCTGGGCACCGAAGCGATTCTTTATCTCGTCACGTTCGGCTTGGCCCTGTTGATTTTTCCGCTGTTCTGGCACAAGAGCCTGCTCGCCGGACTGCAATGGAATGGCGCGACCGCTGTGCGCCTGCGCGGGCGCCTGGTGAGTGCGGCAGGCGTCTGCTTTCTTCTGGCGATGGTGAACGGTGAATTTATGCCCGGCCCCACCAATGCGCCCATTGAGAAAGTCTTCCAAGCCCCCGGAGCGGCATGGATCCTATTTGGTTTCGGCATTACCTTTGCGCCGTTTTTTGAAGAGACTTTCTTTCGCGGATTTCTGCTACCGGCGCTGTCGACAGCCTACGATTGGTTCGCCGAAAAGACCACTGGCGAGCCGCGCCGTCCCCTCGGCGAGAATGGCCATCCGCAGTGGTCGTTTTCCGCCATGGTCGTCGCTTCCATCGCCACCAGCATCCTTTTCGCTGCGTTGCACGCCGAGCAAACCGGTTATTCCATCGGTCCGTTTCTGCTTCTGGTTTGCGTCAGCCTAGTGCTCTGCGCCGTTCGGCTCTCCACGCGCTCCCTGGCCGCGAGCGTCATGGTCCACGCCTGCTACAACTTCCTGCTCTTCTCCCTCATGCTGATCGGCACCAGCGGATTCAGGCATCTGGACAAAATGTGAAAAGCAGCCAGTAGCCTGTAGCTTGTAGCCGGTAGTTCCTTCATGTTTCAAGCTACGGGCTACTGGCTACAAGCCACCGGCTAGAATGATCTCAATGCCCACACCTACCCACGCCCAGCAGCTGCTCTCGCTTCTGGCGCAATCGAGTTTTCGCCTCGGCCGCTTCAAGCTCTCTTCCGGAGGAACCAGCGACTACTACATCGACTGCCGGATCACGACGCTCCACGCCGAGGGCGGACGCCTCACCGGACACGCCATCCTCGAGCTGCTTGAAGCAAACCGGATCGCCGCGGAAGCCGTTGGCGGTCTCACCATGGGAGCCGACCCCATCGTCTCCAACGTCGCCACCGCCAGCGCCTGGCGCGCTCTCTCGCATCCCCAATCCGAAATTCGCCCGCCGCTGCTGCACGGATTCCTGGTGCGCAAAGCAGAGAAAGCGCATGGCGCCGGCCGCCGCATCGAGGGCTTCTGCCGCCAGGGAGCGCGCGTGGTGATTGTTGACGACGTTTGCACCACCGGCGCCTCAACCATCGCCGCCATTGAAGCGGTGCAGGAGGCCGGCATGAAAGTGGCTGCCGTGGTTTGCATTGTCGAGCGAGAAGAGGCGCGGGGTCGCCCCGCAGTCGAAGCCGCCGCCAAAGGCGCGCCGTTTCTGCGCCTCTTCACTGCCAGCCAGGTCCGCGAGGAACACGTAAAGCAGCTTCTAGCCTCTAGCTCCTAGCTTCCAAAACAATCAGTGCAAAACCAAAGGGCAGACCCCACCCTCCTGAGGTCTGCCCGTCGCTTATGCGGCAACGATCAACTGTCTGCGAGTTTACGGCAAAACCAGAGAAGGTGTGCCCTATTCAGCTCTTTTGAGGGTCGCCGCTCCTTGGGGTCGCGGCGACTTAAGTGCAGCGGCTTCGGGTTACAGCATCTCTGGTTTTGCGATAGCTTTCGTCCGCGCTATTCTTCAACAGTCGATGCCTGCCCTGTCGGAGGTGAAGCCTGGCCCGTAGGCGGCGTAGACGCCGCAGGCTGGCTCTGCATTTCGGGCGCGCCGCTCATGTTCGAAAGCAACTGCACCTGCACGCGCCGGTTCTGCTTGCGGCCGTCGGCCGTACTGTTATCCGCGACATACTGGTCCTTGCCGATGCCGATCAGATAGAAGCGATGCGGAGCAACGTTGTACTTCGTCGCCAGATATTGCACCACTGCGTCGGCGCGGCGCTGGCTCAGGTCGTAGTTGTACTGCGCCGGCCCCACCGAATCCGTTCCGCCGGTCACTTCCAGAATGTAGCTCTTTGCCGAACCTAGCTGGCTGGCAAAGCTATCCAACTGCGCCTTGTCATCGGCGGTCAGCACGGCCTTATCAAAGCCGAAGGTCACCGAGACGTTCGCCACCTGCTTGTAGTTGTCCAGCCCCTTCACCACGCTGTCCAGCGTGTCGGCGCGGTGCGCTACGTCGTTGGCGGACGCATTGGCCGAATTAGCGGCCTGGGTGGCATTCTGCGCATTCTGGTTGGCATTATCCGCCGAGCTTTGCGCTTTGCTGATGCCCGCCTGCGCCCTGTCGTTCACATCGTGAATCTGACGGTTGTTGTCCGCTGTTTTCTGATCTAGTTGACCGGTGTGATCGATCAGCGGCTGGGTCTGCGTGTGCACGTAGTTTTTGGTTGCACATCCCGACACGCCGAACGCGACAAGCGCTGCGGCCGCGAGCATAAATCCGAATCGTTGCATTGTTTTGACCTCGCTTTTTTCGCCCGCTGGCGAGCGCATTGGCCGCGCCACCGGCGAGAGGGATTCTTACCTTTTACGTTAGATCTAGCACGCCGCGATCCAATCGGGAAGCTCCATGCAAACGCATGAAACTACGCGGCTTATGCTGCACTTGAGGATGTCTCTTCCACCATGGGGTAGTGTATTTTTTACCTTGCCGGGTAAGGTTTGCTCCTTCTCTTCCGCTCGAGAAGAATCGCCATTGGGAAAGCGCCCGTCTAGGTCCTATCGGCGCAATTCCCGCTATCCTAAGAATTGGCCCTACGCGCTGGCCTATTTTCATGGATCTCTACGAAAAAATCCGCACCCTGCCCACCCAGCCCGGTGTGTATCTCTATAAGAACGCCGAGGGCGAAGTTATCTATGTGGGCAAGGCCAACAATCTCCGTTCGCGCGTGCGCTCCTACCTGCTCGAAGCGGCCCAAGCGAATGCAAAGACCGGCTCCCTCATGCGCGAGGCCGTCGACATCGAAACCATTCTCGTCGCCAATGAGCACGAGGCCCTCGCCCTCGAAAACAATCTCATCAAGCAGCGCAAGCCGCGTTTCAACATTTTGTTGCGCGACGACAAGACCTACCCCTACGTCAAGCTCACCCTGGCCGATCGCTTTCCCAAGGTCTTCGTGACTCGGCGCCTCAGAAAAGACGGCGCCGCATATTACGGCCCCTATTTCCCCGGCAACCTCGCCTATCGCGTAGTCGAGCTCATCCACCGCAGCTTTCTCCTACCCAGTTGCAAGGTCGACCTCTCTCGCTACCACCCCCGCGCCTGCCTGCAGTACTACATTCACCGCTGCCTCGGTCCCTGCGTCGAAGGCCTCACCACTCCCGGCGCCTACAAAGACGCCCTCCGCGATGCGCAGCTCTTTCTCGAGGGTCGCCACGCAGAATTGGAGGGTGCGCTCACAGCTCGCATGATGGCCGCTGCCGAAGCCGAGCAGTTCGAAGCCGCCGCGCGCCTGCGCGACCAGCTCTCCACAGTGCACCAGCTCCAGGAAAAGCAGCGCATCGCTACAGCCGAGTTCGATGACGATACAGACGTCTTCGGCTACCACTTTGAGGACGCTAGCCTGGCTGTGAACCTCTTCCACATGCGCAACGGTAAGATTGTCGACCGCCGCGAATTCTTTTGGGAAGACTTGCCGAGCCTGCTCGATGTGACCGTCGAGCAGGCAGGGAACGAAGGAACAAGGGAACAAGGGAACGAAAAAACTGGAACCGTGGATCACATTTTCGACGCGGGGCATGTTTTTTCCGCTCTGCTCAAGCAGCTCTACATCGATCAGCACTACGTCCCGCGATCTATTTTGGCCCCTGTCGACTTCGACGACCGCGAAATCCTCGCCGCGCTCCTCACCGAGCGCACCGGCCACAAGATCGAGATCACTGTGCCGCAGCGCGGCGACAAGAAATCCCTTGTCGACCTCGCCGGCCAGAACGCTCGCCAATCCTACACGCAACGCTTCCGAGTTCTGGAGCCCTCGCGCAAGGCCATTCAGGAGGCGCTCGCCGACGCCCTCATGCTGCCTGAGCTTCCCCGCCGCATCGAATGCTTCGACATCTCGCACATTCAGGGCGCAGAAACCGTGGCCTCAATGGTCGTTTGGGAAGACGGCAAGATGAACAAATCGGCCTATCGCAAATTCAAAATGAAAACGGTCGCGGGCGTAGACGACTTCGCCTCCATGCGCGAAGTGGTTGAGCGCCGCTACCGCCGCGTTCGCGATGCTGGAGCCGAGGAGCCCGCGCCGGACGCGACCGTACTCGGAGAATTCACGCCGGACACGACCCCGGCCGGAGAGCCCGCGCCGGAGGCGCAGCGTTTGTTAGCCCAGCGCTTCAGCGTGGGGAAAACTTTCGAGCGTGCCGACCACAACTCAAACGCAGGCGGGGCTTTAGCCCTTGAGAAAACGCCGCGCAAAGAACCCATCACCATGCCGTCGCTCGTTCTCATCGACGGCGGCCTCGGCCAGCTCCACGCCGCGGCCGAGGCTCTGGAATCCCTCGGCTTCACCTCGCAGCCGCTGGCTTCCATCGCGAAAAAGGAAGAGGTCATTTACGTCCACGGCAGCGAAGACGAGCCTGTCGTCCTCGACCGCCGCTCGCCGGTGTTGCATCTTGTCCAACTCATTCGCGATGAGAGCCATCGCTTTGCCGTCGGCTATCACCGCCAGCGCAGGGCCATGCGCGACCGCGAATCCGAGCTGCTGCAGATTCCCGGCGTGGGCCCGCAAACCCGCCAGCGCCTGCTCACCCACTTCGGCAGTCTGCGCGATGTGCAGCAGGCCACAGCCGAATCGCTCGCCGCCGTCGTGTCGCGTAAAACTGCCGAGACCATCTGGCGGCATTTTCATGAGGCATTGCCAACAGCTTAGGCGTTTCGGCGAGTTAGAATACGCCCTGGGGGATTCCAGTCACAGCAGAAAGTGGGAACCATGCGGGGAAACCAATTAAAGAAGAAAACGAGAGTGCGGCGAGCATATGCTGAGATTTTCCTCGACAAGCTCTCGCAACTCACTTCCAACTCCGAGGAGTCGATCAATAGCAGGGCGTTATGCGAATCTCTTAAATGGGACGATGTTCGTTACAAACGCATTCGGGGTGAGCTCCTCGACCAGAACAAGATATACGTCGCTGTAGGCGGCCCAGGCGGGCTCGTCGGCCTCGTTAGCCCCCGAGGAACGAAAGGGCTAAGGGGATTTATCGTCTATTCGCATGCCGACGAAGAATACAAGAGTGACTTACTGAAGCATCTTGAGCCGCTCAAGAAATTGGGCCTTCTCGAAGTCTGGCACGATAGGCAGATTAAGCCAGGGGAGGAATGGGAAAGGAAAATATCCTCAAACCTCAAGAATGCAGATATTATCCTTCTTCTAGTGAGCATTGATTTCATCAACTCTTCGTATTGTTACGACATCGAATTGCAGCAGGCCCTCGACCAGCATGAGACAAAGAAATCGAGAGTCATCCCGGTGATCCTTCGACCGTGTTTGTGGAATTATGAATCCTTTGCAAAGCTTCAGTTCCTGCCAAAAGATGGGACGGCCGTTTCTCTTTTGCCAAACACGGACCAAGCTCTGACAACCATCGCCGAGGGCGTGCGCCTGGTCGCCAAAGAGCTCGTGGAGTCGAGGTGAATCCTAGCGCATTACGAATTGATTTGCGTGAAGGGGTCGATGGGTAAACCCGCGGAAAACTTGCCGCATTCTTAGCGCAGAATCGCGCATACCGCCGCCAAGCAGGCTACCCCTCAATGATCGTCCGCTAAGCTTCCCGTGCCACATTGGGTTTTGGGCAGACGCGAGACGCGCAAGGCCTCTCCGACCGCGTGCGCCCCGCTGCGCGTGGTTTCGCCGTTTACTCGGCCCGCACCAGCTCGTGCTTCCGTACCACAATCCGCCTGCTGCAAGCGGGGCATGAAAACCGGTCGAAGAGACCCACGCCGCTCACATTGGCGCCACACCACGGGCACTCTCCCCTCAGCGCGTTCAAGCCCATCAGCGATCCAATCAGCGGCGCGCAAACGCCGGCCACGACCATCGGAATGCCGAGAAACACTCCAAGACCGGTCAGGCAAATCATGCCGCCATAGATAATCAGGACCGGCGCCGCCAGTAATCCCAGAAGTAATCCGCTGATTCCGCTCTTCATCGGCGCTTTTTCGTGGTCAAGGTGCGGATGCGCGGTCTCCGGGGCTTCCCTCGCGCTTGCGGCGCCGCAATGTGGGCAGAACTTCCAGAGCGATTCGAGACGTGCTGAGCATTTTAGACAAGTCCCGTTCATACGCTGACCCTCCTCGACGACTACGGCAAGAAGTGTGAGCCCATTGAAACTGGCTTGACGGTGATTCCCATCACCTGTTCGCGGCACGCATCAATTCCCTGGCAATGCCATTAAGTTTGTGATTTGATGAGGGTAACCTTTTCCCGCGTACTTGGGAGGAAACTCCTGACGGCATTCCAGAAGCCAGACATCGAAAATCGCCTGGCCTTCATCAACGAGCAAAAGCTTCCCGCGGGCCCTCATCGGCTGAAGCACCCGCTTCTACGCAGCAGCTATTGTTCCTATTGCGCCATTGGTTTTCATGCAGCTTGTTTTGAGATGTTCCGCCACCAGAGCCACCAGATCTTTCGGTGGCACAGGCTTGTTGAGCAATGTGAAGCGGTGCCCTTCGCGGCCGGCCGCCGCCAGCAAATCCACCGTCGACGCCTGCCCTGAAAACAACAGGATTTTGCACTCCGGAAAGATGCGCTTGATCGTAGTGGCCAGCTTGATGCCATTCATTCCAGGCAATATCACGTCTGTGATGAGCAATTCGGGCGGCGAATGCAACGCAGTTTCCAGAGCGCCGTCCGCATCGTATGCCGCAATCGCGGCGTAACCGCTTAAGGTGAGGACCTTAGCTACGGTGTCTGCGATCACACATTCGTCGTCGACAACCAAAACCCTCGGGCGAAATTCGTTTGCACTGGACGACGACCCTTTGCCGGCCGACACGATAGGGGAGTTTCGTGTTTCGTTCATGGCAATATACCTCCACTTCTACCTGCACCTTAGCAAATCCCATTCCATTCAGGACAGCTCGTCTAAGTCTCGAAATCCCAAGAGGGTTTCATGCTATCGGTGGTTTTTTGGGGCGAGCATCCCGTCGTTTTGCATAAGATAAGAGCCGTGAACTTTTTACGCTGTCAGGTTATTTTTACCTGGACGATAGTTCAACGATACTTTAGGCGTACGGCTTTATTACGCTCCTGCATCCGACCCCAAAAGGCATACGCCGCAAGTGCTCCTGCATCTAACTGCAGCGGAGGCGCTAAACGGTGGCGCGAAACCAAATCACGGGTCCCGCACCCTTCGGGTTTCAGGCAGTTCGCCAGAGTCAGATTCCCAAAGGCCGTGAAGGAAAGCACAAGCAGTTTATCTCTCTGCTTCTCAATGAGCTTTATCGTGTGAAGCCTGGCTTGGCGCTCAAGGTTCCTCTCGCCTCGCTGACCGACACAAAGGCAAATATCCGCGCCGCTCTCAATCGTGAAACGCGCAAAAAGGGACTAGCTGTGGCCACAGCGAGTGATTCCGCAAATCTCTATATCTGGAAAGTCACCGGGATGCCCTGATACGATTTTGCGAGCGACCCTCGTGGATACTGTACGCATCGACAAATGGCTCTGGGCGGCGCGCTTCTTCAAGACGCGCGCACAGGCCTCTCGCGCGTGCGATCTGGGCAGGATTCTATCCAACGGACTGAGGGCCAAACCGGCGCGCGAAGTTCGCGCCGGCGACAAGCTGCACATCGAAAACGACGCGGGCAGCTTTGATGTGGAGGTCCTCGAGGTCAGCGCCATCCGCGGCCCCGCGGCAATCGCGCACACGCTCTACCGCGAATCGGATGTGAGCCGAGAGACGCGTCTGCGGCTGATCGAAGAACGGAAAGCCATGCAGCAATATGCGCCGCTGCCTGAACGCAGGCCCGCAAAGCGCGACCGCCGGCGCATCATTCAGTTCCGGCGCGGAATGTAAGCGGCGTAGACAAAAAAGGCCCCGCGCAAAGCCGAGCCTTTCGTTCATTCCATCCCTTGTTGTTCTCGGCGTCTGTTAGGCAATCAGCCGCTTGACCTTTTCTTCAATCACATCCTGCGGCACATAGCCGACGACCTGATCGGCCACCTTGCCGCCCTTGAAAAAAAGCAGCGCGGGAATGCCGCGAATACCGTACCGCGATGGAGTGGCGCCGTTCTGGTCCACATTCACCTTGGCCACCTTTAGTTTGCCAGCATAAGTCGCGGCCACGCCGTCCACAATCGGCGCAATCGCCTTACACGGACCGCACCAGACGGCCCAGAAATCCACCAGAACCGGCTGCTCGCTCTGCAGCACTTCCTGGTCGAAATTTGCATCGTTCACTTCCAGAACACCCAGTCCAGCCATGATCCTCCTTGCGGACCCGCACCCGTTCATTGTACAGGAGACCGTATATCCATCGGATGAAGCAAAGGTGCGCAAGGTCGCAGACCAGTGCACAGTTTGGATCCCCGCCCGGAAAGAAAAATCAAGGCTTGCGCTCGATGAATTTCGCGGCGTTTGCGGTACGCAAACCCATTGCCGCACAAAGAGAAGCGCCCGTATCCGGAACGGACCACGGGCGCTAGAGCAGCCCTCCCCCAGAACTGCTCACGCAGCGAATGTAGTTGCTTAATCGATAAATGGCAAGCAAACTTCAGTAATCTCTTTAGTAATCAAGGAGTTGATGATTGCTCACCTAGCCAACCACCTTAACTCTTTGATAACGCGCGCGGTTGCAAGCAGACAATCCCTTGTTCGAGCTTCAATACCCTTTCGTTTCAATGAATTGGCTGGCGCCCAACCGCGAAAACCTGCAAATCGCCAACTCTGCTTCGATGCGGTTCTCGATAGCTTCTTTAATGGCGGACGAGGCCGTTGCTAAGCTACGTTCCCCATCGACAACCACAAGCACGGCGGGACCCGCGCCGCTCAGAGCCGCTCCTAGAACGCCGCGCGCGCCCACCAGCGGCAACAGCAACGGCAACAAAGGACAGATGGGCGCGCGATAGGGCTGGTGGATGCGGTCGTTCATGGCCAGCCGCAGCAGATCGCCCCGCGCCTGCGCAAATGCCAGCCCCAGAACAGTCGCCGACTGCAGGTTCGCGACCACGTCTTCCAGCGAATAACATGCAGGCAGCACCGCGCGCGCTTTGATGGTGGCGAGCGGCTCGGCGGGAAAGACGACTATGGCGCGCCACTCCGACGGAGGATCCACCTGGGCCACGTGAACACTCTTTCCCTCGCACACGGCGGTCACAAACCCGCCCAGCCAGCAGGCCGCCACGTTGTCAGGATGTCCCTCAAGCCGGTAGGCCTCTTCCAGAATGCGATCCGTACTCCACGCAAGCTGCCCGAAGTGCACCGCCAGTGCAATCGCGGCAAGGCGTCCGGCCGCTGACGAGCCAAAACCCATGCCCAACGGAATGCCATTCACCATGCGAATCGCCAGCGGCACAAGCGGACGCTTGTGACTCCGCAGAAGATCTTTGTAGGCCTCGAGAATGAGGTTGTCCTCGAGTTGCTCACAACGATCCTCATTGCGGCCGGTGACGTTAATTGAAAACTCCTGCGCCGCCTCCGCCTCGATCTCAAGATAGAAGTCCAGAGCCACGGCCACAGCGTCGAAGCCGGGGCCAAGATTCGCCGAAGTTGCAGGCAAGCGCAAGCGCAGCACGCTAGGGGGCAAACGTAACCGCAGAGCGTCCATCTTTCCCTGATCGATCGTCTGGCCGCTCATCCCACTTTGCCCTTCAGCGCAGCCAGCACTGCCGCCGGCGTCGCATCCACGGTAATCGCATTCCGCCGCAGCGCGTCAATCTCTGCTTCCACGCCGCTTTTCTCCTCATCGGTCAGCAACGTTCCACGATGGAAGTCGATGGTGTAGTCCGCATCCTTGAGCGTATGCCCGGTCAGCACCAGCACCACTGTATCGGTGGATCGAATGACGCCCTTTGCGTGCAGCTTTTTCAATCCGGCCAGAGTCACGGCTGAAGCCGGCTCGCAGCCCAGCCCTTCCGCGCCCAATTCAGCTTTGGCAATCGCGATCTCGGCCTCGGTCACATCCAGGCACCATCCGCCGCTCTCCTGAATCACGCGCGCAGCCTTGCGCCAGGAGGCCGGATTGCCGATGCGAATGGCCGAAGCGCGCGTGTGCGCCTCCACCGGCTCCAGCGCCTCGCCGTGGCTGGCCTCAAAGCTTCTTACCAGTGGATTGGCCCCGGCGGCCTGGATCACTGAGATGCGCGGCAGCCGCGCTACCAGCCCCAGTTCGCGCAGCTCGCGGAATCCCTTTCCCAATGCCGAGCTATTGCCCAGGTTTCCGCCGGGAACAATCAGGTGGTCGGGCACGTTCCAATCGAAGGCTTCGGCAATTTCGAAGGCCGGTGTCTTTTGCCCCTCCAGCCGGTAAGGATTCACGGAGTTCAGCAGGTAGATCGGCGCTTGCTTCACGATCTCGGTCAGCACGCGCAGGCAACCATCGAAGTCGGCCTTCAACTGGCAGGTTAACGCTCCGTAGTCCATCGCCTGCGAGAGCTTGCCCCACGCGATCTTGCCGTCGGGAATTAGCACCAGGCTGTACAGACCGGCGCGCGCCGCGTAAGCGGCCATGGAGGCCGACGTATTTCCCGTCGACGCGCAGGCCACCCACTGGAATCCCCGCTCGCGCGCCACGCTCAGCGCCGAGGTCATGCCTGTATCTTTGAACGAGCTAGAAGGATTCATTCCCTGATGTTTGGCAAAAAGCTGATCGATTCCCAGAGCCTTTGCCGCACGCGGCAGATGATAGAGCGGCGTGTTACCTTCGCGCAGCGAGACGGCGTTTCCCAGGCTCTCCAGAATGGGCAGCATCTCGCGGAATCGCCAGACCCCCGATTGGTCGAGAGCCTCAGCCGAGCAGCGGCGCTCGCGCCATAGCCACTTGAGCGCCCCCGCGTTGGGGCGGTCGTGGCCCCCGCGCTGGCTCCAGCCGGGATATTCCACTTCAAACAAGTCTCCGCATTGGGAGCAGCGAAAATCCGGCTGCGACTCCGCGCCCGCAATCCGCGTTCCACATCCTACACAGTGCAACTGGTGCAAGTTGTCGTTCATACCTGGTGTTAGCCTATCAGTGTACATTGGAAAGTGACTTTTGTTTTGGATAGGAGACAGATTCCGACTATGCTGAAGCGATTCTTCCCCACCCTGTTCGCATTTGCGATGGTAGCACCGCTTTACGCACAAACCCCATTGCGCATAGCAGCGGCAGCAGATCTCCAACCGGTTCTGCCGCCCATTTTGCTGGAATTTCAGCAGGCAACCGGAATTCACGCCGAAGCTACCTTCCAGGCATCGGCCATGCTCACCACGCAGATCGAAAACGGCGCGCCCTTCGACGTTTTTATGTCAGCCGACCTGAGTTATCCCAAGCGCCTTATTGGCGCCGGGTTGGCCGACACGGCCGGATCAGCCGATTCTTCCGCGCCGATCACCTACGCCAAAGGCACGCTGGTGCTTTGGGAGCGAAAGGACTCTCAATTACCTCCGCCATCGCTCGATCTGCTGCGCGACCCGAATTTAAAGCGCCTCGCCATTGCCAATCCCGACCGCGCGCCTTACGGCCGCGCCGCAGTGGCTGCGCTCAACAGCCTCAAGCTCTATGACACGCTCAGGCCGCGCGTCGTGACCGCGGAGAACATCTCCCAGACAGCCCAGTTTGCCGAGTCAGGCAATGCCGACGCCGGCCTTATCTCGCTCACCTCCGCTCTCACGCCGCAACTGGCCAACAACGGATCGTACTTTGTGATCCCGAGAGATCTCTATCCACCTATTGAGCAGGGCATGGTCATCGTGAGCAAGACGACGCAGCGCGAGGCCGCGCATAAGCTGATGGACTTTCTGCTTTCGCCGCCGGTGCAGGCCCAGCTCGCCAAGAGCGGCCTCACACCGGTGAAGTAAGCAAACTTCGGCTGACTGATCGGCTACCTAATTCTTCAAACATGTGCGGGAAACCGCGCCGCTCAAGATAGTCTGAGAGTGGAACCCATGGACTGGCAAGCATTCGCGCTCTCGCTGCGTCTGGCGACGGTCACCACGACCATTTTGCTGGCCGTAGCCGTGCCTCTCGCTGCCGTGCTCGTGCTCGGCCGCGGCCGATGGCTGCCGGCTCTGGAGGCTTTGACCACCCTGCCTATGGTTTTGCCGCCCACTGTACTTGGCTTCTTTCTTCTCGTCCTCCTCGGCCCGCGCACCGCCTTTGGACGAGGTATCGCAGCCCTGCTCGGTCACCCACTTGCCTTCTCTTTCGATGGTCTGGTGGTTGGATCGGTGATCTACAGCTTGCCGTTTGCAGTGCAGCCGCTCGTCGCCGGCTTCGCCTCCGTCGATACGGCCCTGGTCGATGCCGCGCGGCTCCTCGGCGCCGGTCCAGTTCGGCTCGTTTTGAGCATTCTCCTTCCCCTGGCCCGGCGCTCGCTGTTGGCCGCCGTCGTGCTCAGCTTTCTGCACACCGTGGGCGAGTTCGGCGTGGTGCTCATGCTCGGTGGCGACATTCCCGGCGCTACGCGCACCCTTTCCATCGTGCTTTACGACCAGGTGGAGAATTTCGACTATACAGCAGCAGGACGGACCGCGGCGATTTTGCTCGGTCTCAGCGTGCTGGCTCTCGCAGCCATCTACTCCTCGAGCCAAAGACGCGGGAACGGCAGGCGTCATGCTTAAGTTCTCGCTCGATGCGCGCCGCGGCAGCTTTCATTTCCACGTCGAGTGCAGCTTTGCCTCTGAATGGACCGTCATCTTCGGCCCCTCCGGCGCCGGCAAAAGCACCTTGCTCCGCTTGCTGGCCGGTCTCGACCGTCCCCATCACGGCCGCATCGCCCTCGACGGCGCCGCGCTCACTGAATCCACCATCGGACTCTATTTGCCGCCGGGCCATCGCCAAACCGCGCTTGTCACGCAACAGCCCGCGCTCTTCCCTCACCTCAGCGTGGCCGCCAATGTGGCCTTTGGGCTGCACAACCTCGACCGCTCCAGTTGCGCACGCTGCGTCGGCGAGATGCTTGCACTTGTCGATGCAAGGGAGTTGGCTAACCGCCGCCCACAGAATCTCTCTGGCGGCCAGGCGCAACGCGTGGCCTTGGCTCGCGCCCTCGCTCCCGGTCCGCGTCTGCTCTTGCTCGACGAACCGTTTTCCGCGCTGGACGGCACTGCCAGCGACGCGCTGCTCGAGCGCCTGCAAGAATGGCTCCGTCAGAATTGCGTGCAGACCGTTCTGGCCACGCACGACGTCGCCGACGCCCTCGCCACCGGCGCTGAAGTTCTTTTATTGCGCGAAGGACGGCTCACTGCGCTCGGCCCAGCCGAAGAAGTGCTGTCCGCTGAGCGCCGACGGCTGATGGTCCGCCTTCAGGGCCGCGAAGACTGAAGTGCCTCTCACTTTGCCGCGATCACCAGCAGTGTCGCATCATCGTGGAAGCGCGACCCGCAAAATGTCGATACCTCTTCCAGAAGCAGCCGGCTCATCTCCGCCGCCGTGCGCTTACTGCCCGCCAGCGCTGCCAGCGCGAGCCTTTCTTCGCCGAATTCCTCTTCGTCCGGGCCTTCCGCTTCGGTGATACCATCGGTCACAAGCAACAGCCGGTCGCCCGGCTTGAGAGCAGTGGTCGCATTCTCATACTTCCACTCTGGAAACACGCCCAGTGCAGCGCCTCCTGCCTCCATAGATCGGGCGGTACCCTGCGAAACGAGAATCGGGTAGACGTTCCCCGCATTGCAGTAATCGAATGTCCGCGTCTCGTTGTCCAGCACGCCGTAGAGGAACGTCACAAACTTTCCGGTCGCCAGATTCTCGCAGAGCAACCGATTCACTTTCGCGCACAGCTGTGCGGCGTTCTCCGCACTGCTCGCGTATGCGCGCACGGCTGCCTGCACATTGGCCATCAGCAACGCCGCCGCTACGCCTTTTCCTACTACGTCGGCAATGCAAACGCCCAGCCGGGGTTCGTCCAGCTTGAAGACATCGTAGTAATCGCCGCTCACCTCGCGCGCTGGCCGCCACGCTGCCGCCACTTCAAACCCAGCAAGCTGAGGAATCTCTTTCGGAAGCAACGACTGCTGAATCTCCCGGGCGCGCTGCATTTCCTGCGCCTGCAGCTCAAGCTGCTGTGCGCCTTTCTCCACCGACTGCTGCAATTCCCTGTTGCGCCGTTCCAGCCCCTCTCTCGTGTTGCCATATAAGAACGAAATAAAACCGAACACGAAAGTAGCAACAAATGGAAACTTCCATTCCGTTTCAAGGAGGTTGGAAAGCGTCTGCGCAACGGGCCGCATCAGCAGCCATACCGCCGCGGTCGAAATCAGGTAGACGGGCACCGTCAGTACTAGGAGGATAGGCAGAAAAATCACCCAGTTGAAAGGGAACGGTCTCCCCGAATAGAGGAACTCCACCCAGCTGATTGCGGGCGAGAGGAGATTTCCTATGCATAGTGTGTACACGACAACCAGTACAGGATTAATCTGCTCTCCTAGCGCCCAGAAAATGGCGACAACGACCGCAGAAAAGGCAAGGTAAACCATTTGCTGCCGAAAAAACGGCCGCGCAGACGAAAAGTTCACGTTCACACCGCCTCAATGCTGGAGCCGCGTTGAGTTGACCCGATGAGTCTTACTATAGCCCTATGCTAGAGCCCGACCATCTCCGGCTCCATCTCCAGCCGGATGTCGAATCGCGCCTCAACCGCCGCCTGAATCTTCTCCGCCAGCGCCACAATTTCCTCGGCCGTCGCGCCGCCGCGATTCACCAAAGCCAGCGTGTGCCGCGACGAGATGCCCGCCGCGCCCAGCGCGTATCCCTTCCTGAAGCCCGATTGCTCGATCAGCCACGCCGCGGAAATCTTCACCAACCCACCCTCTACAGGAAACATGCGCACCGTTACGCCGGAATCCGCGGCAATTTGCTTTACGCGCTCGGCGACCTCCGGCGTGACTAACGGATTCTTGAAGAAGCTGCCCGCGCTGCGGCAATCGGGATCGCCATCAATGAGCAACATGCCCTTCGACCGGCGAATCTGCCGCACGGCCTCGGCAACTTCCCTCAAGCCAGGTTCGCCACATTGCCCGCCTCCGCCGCCGCGACTCGCTTCCATCTCCCGTTTCAACTCCGCGTAGTGCAGCGTGGGCGCGCCTGCGGGCTTCAGCCGGTAATCGACGTGCGTCACGACGAATCGTCCCCGATCCGTCGAGTTGAACCGGCTCCGTCGGTACGCAAATCCGCATTCGGCATTTCGAATCTCGGTGAACTCCCGCGTCTCCAGATCGAAGGCCCGGACCCTCTCGATAACCGATGCAACCTCCTGCCCGTACGCGCCCACATTTTGTACCGGCGTTCCGCCCACAGTCCCTGGAATCCCTGCAAGACACTCCACCCCTGCGCACCCGCACTCGACGGCCTGCTCGACGAAATGCTCCCAACTTTCGCCGGCAGCAACGCGGAACAAATCGCCATCGCGCTCAATCCCCTTCAACCCGACATGAAGCACGAGCCCCTCAAATCCGGTGTCGGCGACGAGAAGGTTGCTGCCCCCGCCTAGCACAAACAGCGGCATTCCCCGACCGCGTGCCCACTCAGCCGCCGCCGCGATCTCCTGCTCGTTCACCGCCTCGACTAACCACCGTGCCGGCCCTCCGATGCCGAAGGTCGTAAATAGCGCAAGCGGCTGATTTTCTTTGATATGCACGGTTCAAGCCTATACCATGCTCGCTCACGGTAAAATGAAATCAGGCAGCTTCCCCTGCCGGAGGTATGCATGTATCCAGAACTGATGATCATTCCCATGCGCGAGGAACTGGTGCGCGCCGGAATCAAGGAAACCCGGACGGCCGAAGAAGTGGACGCTGCGCTCGCCGAACCGGGGACAACCCTTGTCGTCGTCAATTCCATCTGCGGCTGCGCTGCCGGCAAGGCTCGCCCCGGCATCCGCCTGGCGCTCGCCAACTCGGCCAACCAGCCCGATCGCAAGATCACCGTCTTTGCCGGCCAGGACCGCGAAGCCACAGAACGCGCCCGCAGCCACTTTGAAGGCCATCCGCCCAGCTCGCCTTCTATCGCCATTCTGCGCGACGGCAAGCTGGTCTACCTCATGCAGCGCTCCCAAATCGAGCAGTCCACGGCGCAGCAGACCGCCGCAGAACTCATGCGCGCATTCGATGAGTTCTGCGCCAGGGCCACGGCATAAGTTGGATCATCAGACCTTTCGAATCGGGCCTGGATAACGAGCCACCGTCGCATCGACAGTAAGCAATGTGATCCCTTCGACCATTGCTTGCGCAATCAGGATGCGGTCGAAGGGATCTTTGTGAATCAAAGCTAGAGAGTCTACGGCCACGACGTGTTGCCCTTTGACTGGCAGTTCGTCGTACCCATTTTCGAGCATCTGCCTCCGAATCTCTCGCGGATCGAATACAAAATCTCCCCGAAAGCGGGCTCGCTTGAAAGTGATCTCCCACAAGCTTGCGGCGCTAAAAAGAAATTCGTTTGACGAATTGTTCAAGAGCTCGCGGGCGGCTCGACTGATTCCACGCCCGCCAATCGGCAACCAGATGATGAAGTGAGTATCGAGAAGGAATTTCATTCCTCGTCCTTGCCCCGGAACAACTCCTCGATTTCCTTATCCATCTGTTTGTCGATCTCCTCGAAATTGTCCGGCAACGAATACATCCCCTTCATGAAGCCGATCCGCTTCTTAGGCTTTTTTTTCGGCGCACTGATCGGTACGACTTGAGCCATCTGCTTCCCCGCTTTCGCAATCACAAAGGGCTCCCCGGCCGCGACCTCATCCACCAGGCGAGAAAGGTGGGTCTTGGCTTCGTGAATGTTGAAGGTGCGCATATACATCTCCGAGTAAACTAAGTCTAATTAGTTTAGTTCATCTCCGAACAACCTGCAAGACAAGTCATGCGCGACGCAAAACAGCCTCCCGCACTGGGAGGCCGTTCCCCCTCTCATGCTTTCAACGCTCAGTCCGCTGCTTCTGCCTTCGCCAGCTTCTGCACCTTGCTGTGCCTGACGGAATAGCTGAAGTAAATGATCAGCCCGAACAACAGCCAGCCGATCATCACCTCCCACGTAATCGCCGCCAGATTGCTCATCAAATAAAGCGCGCTCACGATACCGAGAATAGGCACCAGCGGCACCAGCGGCGTCTTAAACGGCCGATGCATCTCAGGATGTTTTACGCGCAGCACCCAAACCCCAGCGCAGACGATTGTGAATGCCAGCAGAGTGCCGATATTCACCAGGTCGGCGAGCCTGCCGATGGGCAGAAAGGCGGGAAACACAGCCGCAAAGATTCCGAACACGATAGTGGTGATCCACGGCGTGCGGAACCTGGGATGCACATCCGAGGCCCACTTCCAGAAAAGCCCATCCTTCGACATCGAGTAAAAGACCCGCGTCTGGCCAAGCAGCATCACCAGCATCACTGTGGCCAGCCCGAAAATTGCGCCGATCTTCACCAGCAGCGAGCCCCAGCTCACTCCCGTCGCATCGATAGCCAGCGCCACCGGTGCGCCTACGTTCAGCCTTGTGTAGCTCACGAGGCCGGTCACAACCAGCGACACCAGAATGTACAAAACGGTGCAGATGGCCAGCGATCCGAGAATGCCGATGGGCATATCCCGCTGCGGCTTCTTGGCCTCCTGCGCCGCCGTCGACACCGCATCGAATCCAATGTATGCGAAGAAGATGCGCGAGGCGCCCTTGGGTATGCCAGTCCATCCAAAGTTGCCCCGCGCGTCCTTGGGCGGAATGAACGGATGCCAGTTCAGCTTTGCCACCTCGGGATGCCGAATCAGGAAGTACCCTCCGACCACCAAAAAAATTCCCACCACGCTCAGCTTCACAAACACAATCGCCGAATTGAAGTTCGCCGACTCCTTGATGCCGATCACCAGAATCACCGTGATCACCATGACAATGACCATGGCAATCACGTTGAAGGCTGCGGTCGCGTGAGGCAAGCCGACATCGCCCACGCCCGGCGGCAGCGACATCACCGGCAACCATTGATGCTGGTAAAACACCAGATGAGTTCCCGTCGAAGCCGTCAATTGGGGGGGGATATAGATGCCAAACTGCTGCAGCAGACTATTGAAATACTCTGACCACCCTGACGCCACCGTCGATGCGCCGAATGCGTACTCCAGCACCAGGTCCCAGCCGATGATCCAGGCCACCAGTTCGCCCAGCGTGGCGTAGCCGTAGGTGTACGCCGATCCGGCAATAGGAATGATCGAGGCGAACTCGGAATAGCACAGGCCGGCGAAGGCACAAGTGATTCCGGCCAGCACAAAACTCAGCGCCACGGCCGGCCCCGCGTAAAGCGCCGCAGCCTGGCCCGTCAGCACAAAAATCCCGGCGCCGACCACCGCCCCGATGCCCAGTGCGACCAGATTCACGGCGCCAAGCGAACGCTTCAGCGTGTGTTCGCCCTGCTCGCTCGCCTCTTGCGCGAGCATCGACATGGGTTTAGTGCGAAGCAGACTGGATTTCAATGAGCAGCTTCCTCCCTGGCGGATGAGTTGATTGGGGCGCACAGCAGAGCTGGAACTGAAGCTCCGGAATGCATTACGGTTGCAGCGTCTGGACGTTTCTGCGGGCCGAAACTCGTAACGCAATCATACGATACCCAACCCGCGATCCTTGCACGATTGGGCGCGGGCTGCCCTCGCCCATGGCCCACGGTTTTTCGGATTGTCTCGTCTTTGGGCAGAAATTGTCTCGTTTTCGGACACCACTGCCTCGAATCCGGACAGATATTGTCTCGTTTTCGGGCGGTGTTCCCGTCTTCGCGCCTACTTGATCGCACTCACCCAGCGGCGGAACTCGTCCGCCGGATTGGGCGCACGGAAAATCGCTCCGGCAATAGCGACCACGCTGGCTCCGGCAGCCAGAACGGCCGGTGCGGTCTCGAGCGTAATTCCGCCCACGCCGACGAGGATCGGATCTGCGCCAGCTTCCTCGCGCAGCTTGCGTACGCCTTCCACGCCGATCAGCGCCCTGGAAGTTTGCTTGGTTCTGGTCGCAAACACCGGACCGACGGACAGATAATCCACCGGCTCCTTCAGGATTCCCGGCAAGAGCGCTTCGCTGCCGCCGAAGGTGCCCACAATGCGCTCGGGGCCGAGCAGCCGGCGAGCCTCGGCGGGAGTGGCATCGCCAGCATCGACGTGCACGCCGTCAAAACCCGTCTCTTTAATCAGATCTGCGCGATCATCGAGAATCAGCTTCACCTGTCCAGCAGGCAATGCTCTGCGGAGAATCGCCGCGTCCGCCTGCATTTCTGCTTGAGACCCGGTCTTGTTGCGGTACTCCAACAGCGTCGCGCCAGCGTCGGCCAATGCGCTGCCCAGCCGCTGCAGAAACTCCGCGCGGCCTCTAGGTGGAATGATCGAAGCGTCAAGAATGGGATAAATTTTCGGAAAGGAGAAGGGCATGAGATAAGACTACCCGATCTGGAACGCAAGAGAAGAACAGGGAAATCGGAACCGCGCGGTCCGCCTCAGTAAACAGTCCCTGTTCCCTGTTTTCTCGATCCCTCGTTCCCTGCCTTCCTCACATTTCGTCCGCCGAAGGCCCATACACCCCCGGAACCTTCGCGTTGAGCAGGCGCAGATACACGCCCAACTGAGCACGGTGATGCACCATGTGGCTCATCACCATTTCGCGAAAAACCTGGTGGCGCGGCGAATCAACGAACGCCTGCCCACCGAAGATAAACTGCCAGTGCCTGTCCCATTGCTCCGCTGGAACTGCAGCAATGGCCTCGCGTACAGTGGGCAGATCTTTATCGAACTTTTCCAGTAGCGCCGCCTTGTTGGCTGGCACATAAGGATCCCACTTGTGATCGGCTGCAAACTCCATTTTGTCCTTCGTCAGAGTGGCCAGCGCCCAGTCTCCCGTCATGTCGGTCAGGTGCCCGGCCAGACGGCCCAGACTCATGGATTTGGGGTGGGGCTTGAAGTTGAAATCGGCATCAGCCGGGATGGCCTCCAGCATCTTACGTGTGTTGGCGGTCTCGCGGTCGTATTCTGCAATCAGGTCTTTTTGAAAGTCCATTCGGGCAACCTCCACGTTGCCCACTCAGCATACCCGATTTTCGCCACTTAGGCGAAGAAAATGCGAACAATTCTGTGCATAGCTCTCGCCCGGGCCCGCCGCGCCGTCAGCATCCGGGCTACGTGAACCGCGTCGACGCAACTGACGCCGACCAAGCCGACTGCCACCCCGCCACGCCGTTCAGCGGCTTTGGAAGCGTCGGCGGCGGCTGCGCTGGCGGAGGGATGCGCGTCGGCACAGCGATCATCGCCGGCGCCGCCGGATCCGTTCGCAGGTAGTCGCCATGACCATATCCCCAATCCGCAGGGATCTGGCATGGCGCCTGGTAGTGCTCAGGCAGCTCCGCTGGTCCAAACCGCCCTAGCGCCGACTCCCACCATGGATGATCGTGACCCAGAATCTCAGCGGCAAAATCGCCGATCGGGAACGCCCAACGGAGAACTTCGTCTTCCCTCGACGCGAGCACTGAAATGACGTCTACCTCGGCCGGCACATTTTTATACTCGCTGGTCAGACAGCGGTCGTCGATGGCGCCCGCCATTACAATTGCGCGGCGCGCTGTGAGAGTCATATTGCTGATCGCCTCCAGGATCACGCGTGCGCCCAGGCTGTGCGAGGCGAACGAGATGCTCACTGCATTCCTGAAGTTGCCGTCCGCAAATCTGCCCAACCTTCTGCCGGTGTCCATGGCGTGAACCGGTTCGGCTGGATAGCAGAGTGCGTGAAGCGACTCCGAATCGCCTGGCCACAGCACGCCAACGAAGGCCGCTGAATTCGGCAGTCCGAGCAGCGCTGCCCACATCGATAGTGCCTGGATCCCCTGCGCGCGATTGTTGTTGAATCCGTGCGTGGCAATCAGCACATCCTTGCCATAGACGTAGCCCTCCAAATCCGCTGGCGAAAGCGCCACGTACTTTTTCGCAGGATTCGAGAAATCGTCGCCGCCCGTCCACTGCATAAGCTGCGCGTCGACCACGTCCCCGCCGCCCCACAGCGCACGAAAATCCAGAAACCGCGTCGTTGGTACCGGCAGGCTCATTTTGACCCCGCCTTTTTCACCAGCTGCATCGTGTTCACCGCCGTTGCCAGCGCAGTGCTGAGATCCTTGGCCACCGGCGCCAGCGGCGTAGCCAGCAGACCGATGAGCAGAGCGATGCCGAAGTGGTTCAAGTCCCAGGTGCTTGCCATTATATAGCCGCCCGCCAGCGCAAGGACCACGGCAATCGCTGCGGCCAGCCCGCGCATCCAGTTGCGATAAACCTGGTCCGCGTGCTGGTAGGCCTCATCCAGCAGCGCCGTCACGATCAGGTCGAAGCGTGAAAACACGTCGGACTGCGTCTGTGTCAGAGCGGTTCCCTTCGCCTGGCTTGTGGCTACATCCGAAAGCGTCCCCGCATCCACGTTCGTCGCCGCGGCAATCTGCGCGGCGTTCCCGGCGCTCAGGTGCAACTTGATCAGCGATTTCGCAATAGCCTTCTGGCTAGCCAAGTCGACCCCGTTCATCCAGTTGGCAAGCAGCGAACGAAGAATTTCATTCTGCGGCAGCGCATTCAGCGGGGACTTTGCGTTTGCATCTCCAGGGGCCAGAGCAGCAGTAGTCTTCCGGATTCCCCCAAATCCGATGTGATTAATCCAGGGAATCACCGGCTTGCACGCTTCTAGCAGCCCAAATGCTGCCGTTCCCAACCCCCCAATGGCGGCGATGATCCCGGTCAGATGCGAGGTTACAAAATCGGCATTCATGATCCCGTCCTTCCCCTTACGCCCAAAGCGTAATACAGGAAGGATTACGGACGAAACAATAAATTTTGTGCAAGTAATTTGCGGCTTCGTCCCACGCTCCAGGGCTGACCTCAGGGGGGGATGAAACTGGCCGTTGCAGGTAATCAGGCTGGCTGCTCCTCCGCTTCGGCTCCCGCGGTCAGAAATCGCTCCATAAACCCGATATCGAACTCCCCGGCGCGGAACCCGGCATCCTGAAAGATGGCCTGGTGCAGCGGAATCGAGGTGTCGACTCCCTGCACGATGAATTGGCTCAACGCGCGCTCCATCTTGGCGATGGCTTCTGCGCGGTCGGCGCCATGCGCGATGAGCTTGGCAATGAGCGAGTCGTAATAGGGGGGGACTACGCCCTCGGCGTATTGCGCCGTGTCCACGCGAATTCCGTTGCCGCCCGGGACGTTGAACGCTGTAATCTGCCCCGCAGACGGGGTAAACTTCTGCGGATGCTCGGCATTGATTCGGCACTCGATGGCGTGGCCTCGGATTTCGAGCTTCGAAGGCAGAATCGCGTCCAGGCGCTCGCCGGCGGCGATGCGCAGTTGCGCCTTCACGATGTCCACGCCGGTAATCGCCTCCGTCACCGGGTGCTCCACCTGAATGCGCGTGTTCATCTCGATGAAGAAAAGCTGGTGGTCGCCATTCATGAGGAATTCGACCGTGCCGGAGTTCTGGTACCCGATGTCGCGCAGGCATCGGCACAGCATGCGGCCGACCTCCTCGCGCATCTTCGTCGTCACCTGCATGCTTGGCGCTTCTTCGATCAACTTTTGGTGCCTGCGCTGAATGGAGCATTCCCGCTCAAAAAGAGAAGCAGTGTTGCCATGCTCGTCTGCTAAAACCTGGAATTCGATGTGGCGCGCCTGCTCGATGAACTTCTCCATATATAGTTCGCCGTTGCCGAAGGCGTTGGCCGCCTCGGTAGTCGCCGCGTGGAAGAGATTGGGCAGTTCCTCGGCGTCGCAGACGATTCTCATACCGCGCCCGCCGCCGCCGGCCTTGGCTTTCAGGATGACCGGGTAACCCACCTCATCAGCCCATTTGCGCGCCTCTTCGGCTGTTGTCAGGATGCCGTCCGATCCGGGCAGGATGGGCACCTTTGCCTTCTTCATCGCCTGGCGCGCTTTTTCCTTTTCGCCCATCAGCCGCGTCACCTCTGGCGGCGGCCCGATGAACTTGATGTTCGAGGCGCGGCAGACTTCGGCGAAGTTCGCGTTCTCGCTCAGCAGTCCGTAGCCGGGATGGATCGCCTCGACATCGGCGATCTCGGCCGCGGAGATGACCGCCGGCACATTCAGATAGCTGTCCGACGCCCGCGGCGGCCCGATGCAGATGGCCTCATCGGCAAAGCGCACGTGCAGCGAATTACGGTCGGCCTCGCTGTACACGGCAACCGTGCGAATGCCCAGTTCCCGGCACGCATTCAATACGCGCAACGCGATTTCGCCACGATTGGCAACCAGAACTTTACGAAACATGCATTCCCTTACAAGTGGAGTTAGCCGTGTAAACGGTGTTAGCGGAGCCAGGAAAAACCCCGAGGCCGACGAAGATCTTCGAGGCTAAGGCATTTTTCGGATTTCTGTAGAGTCACCCAGAGGGGCGCTTTCAAGTTCCAAGTGCAACATTGTTGATTTTAGCTGACCA
>Ga0326728_10001115_pt1 | contig 97230 bp, 79 predicted proteins | sample MB3enrmetagenome_FD_207602 | JGI IMG/M metagenome (GOLD analysis project Ga0326728, IMG submission 207602) | Lab enriched peat soil microbial communities from McLean, Ithaca, NY, United States - MB31MN | ecosystem: Environmental > Terrestrial > Soil > Wetlands > Peat | place: USA: New York...
GCCATCCTCAGGTGCGGCAGGGGACTTCAACGGGGATGGGAAATTGGACTTAGCGGTGGTGAATTCGGGCAGCAACAACGTGACGATCTTACTGGGAAACGGCGATGGCACGTTCACGCCCGCCGCTTCGTCTCCGCCCACGGAATCCATACCGTCTTCAATTGTCGTGGGGGACTTCAATGGGGATGGCAGGCTCGACCTAGCAATTGTTAACGCTTACTCGAACAACGTCTCGGTAATGCTGCAGGTGCCGCCACAGCAGATGGCCAGCGTCTCGCCCGGCAGCCTGACGTTCGGCAATCAGAATCTGGGGACTACCAGCGGGCCGCAGCTGGTCACCCTCAGCAACACGGGTGGCTCCGCGCTCACCGTCACGGGCATCACCCCGAGCGCTAATTTTGGCCAGACCAACAACTGCGGGAGCAGTTTAGCAGCCGGCGACTCCTGCACGATCTCCGTGACGTTTGCACCCACGACGACCGGCACGCTCAACGGCACTCTGACCATCGCTGACAACAACAATGGGTTGACGGGCAGCACGCAGACCGTGACTTTGAGCGGGACCGGCACGGCCCCCGGCGTCAGTCTCAGCCCCGCAAGTGTGACCTTTGGCAATCAACTGGTGGGGACGACCAGCGCAGCCAGTGCGGTGACGGTGACCAACAATGGTACGGCATCCCTGAGCTTCACGAACATTGCAGCGGCGGGGGACTTTGCCGTGGCGGCAGGTGGTACCACCTGTAGCACCACTGCGCCGGTTGCCGCCAGCGGCAGTTGTGTGATTAATGTGACGTTCACGCCCACCGCCACGGGCAGCCGCTCAGGCAGCCTCACACTCAGCGATAATGCTAGTGGCAGTATGCAGACCGTCAGCTTGAGCGGGACCGGCACGGCCCCCGGCATCAGCCTGAGTACCACAAGTGTGAGCTTTGGAAATCAACCGGTGGGGAAGGCCAGCGCGGCCAGCGCGGTGACCGTAACCAACAGCGGCACGGCGCCCTTGAGCTTCACGAGCCTTGCGGCGACGGGGGACTTTGCGATAGCGGCTGGGGGCACCACTTGCAGTACCAGTTCGCCCATTGCTGCCAGCGCCAGTTGCCTGATTAATGTGACGTTCACACCCACGGCCACAGGCAGCCGCTCGGGCAGCCTCACGCTGACCGATAATGCCAGCGGCAGTCCGCAGACCGTCAGCTTGAGCGGGACCGGCACGGCCCCCGGCATCAGCCTGAGTACCACAAGTGTGAGCTTTGGCAATGAACAGGTGGGGACGACCAGCACGGCCAGCGCGGCCAGCACGGCCAGCGCGGTGACCGTGACCAACAATGGCACGGCATCCCTGACCTTCACGAGCATCGCCGCGACGGGGGACTTTGCCGTGGCGGCAGGTGGTACCACCTGTAGCACCACTGCGCCGGTTGCCGCCAGCGGCAGTTGTGTGATTAATGTGACGTTCACGCCCACCGCCACGGGCAGCCGCTCAGGCAGCCTCACACTCAGCGATAATGCTAGTGGCAGTATGCAGACCGTCAGCTTGAGCGGGACCGGCACGGCCCCCGGCATCAGCCTGAGTACCACAAGTGTGAGCTTTGGAAATCAACCGGTGGGGAAGGCCAGCGCGGCCAGCGCGGTGACCGTAACCAACAGCGGCACGGCGCCCTTGAGCTTCACGAGCCTTGCGGCGACGGGGGACTTTGCGATAGCGGCTGGGGGCACCACTTGCAGTACCAGTTCGCCCATTGCTGCCAGCGCCAGTTGCCTGATTAATGTGACGTTCACACCCACGGCCACAGGCAGCCGCTCGGGCAGCCTCACGCTGACCGATAATGCCAGCGGCAGTCCGCAGACCGTCAGCTTGAGCGGGACCGGCACGGCCCCCGGCATCAGCCTGAGTACCACAAGTGTGAGCTTTGGCAATGAACAGGTGGGGACGACCAGCGCAGCCAGCGCGGTGACGGTGACCAACAATGGTACGGTGTCCCTGAGCTTCACGAGCATTGCAGCGGCGGGGGACTTTGCCGTAGCGGCCAGTGGCACCACCTGTAGCACCACTGCGCCGGTTGCCGCCAGCGGCAGTTGCCTGATCAATGTGACGTTCACGCCCACCGCCACAGGCAGCCGCTCGGGCAGCCTCACGCTGACCGATAATGCCAGTGGCAGTCCGCAGACGGTCAGCTTGAGCGGCACCGGCACGGCCCCCGGCGTCAGCCTCAGCCCTGCAAGTGTAACCTTTGGCAATCAACCGGTGGGGACGGCCAGCGCAGCCAGCGCGGTGACGGTGACCAACAATGGTACGGCGTCCCTGAGCTTCACGAACATTGCAGCGGCGGGGGACTTTGCGGTGGCGACCAGTGGCACCACCTGTAGCACCACTGCGCCGGTTGCCGCCAGCGGCAGTTGTGTGATTAATGTGACGTTCACGCCCACGGCCACAGGCAGCCGCTCGGGCAGCCTCACGCTGACCGATAATGCCAGTGGCAGTGCGCAAACCGTCAGCTTGAGCGGCACCGGCACGCCCTCGGGGCCCGCGGTGAGTTTGTCGTCCTCTTCCCTTACCTTCGCGGTCCAAGTGTCCGGAACCAGCAGCACCGCGCAATCCGTCACTTTGACCAATACGGGCATCTCCGCGCTGACCATCTCCGGCATCACGGCAAGCGGGGATTTCTCCGCGACCAATGCTTGCGGGACTAGCGTGGCCGCCGGCGCTAACTGCTCCATCTCGGTGACTTTCAAGCCGACAGCGGGTGGGACGAGGACCGGTACCCTCAGCATTTCTGACAATGCCTCGGGCAGTCCCCAAAGCGTCGCATTGAGCGGCACGGGCCAGGACTTTTCGTTTGCCCCACCTTCGGGTTCTTCCGCCTCAGCCACTGTCGCGCCCGGTTCGCCCGCAACCTACACACTGAGTGTGGGTGGTGAAGGGGGATTGTCCGGGACGGTAAACTTTACATGCACGGGGGCTCCGTCCGAGGCCACCTGCACGGTTTCGCCGAACCCACTGATGGCGGGGAGTTCTACAACCAATGTCACTGTCACAATTACGACGACCGCCCCTTCAATCAGCGCGCCGCGGTCTCGACCACTTCCCCCGGTCCCGCCGCTATTGCCGGGCGCGAAGGGTCTGCTGATGCTCACCTTGGCCCTGGCGGCGATGGCATGGGCCCTCTGGCACCAAAACCAACCTAGCTTGGACCGATGGCAATCCACCATAGTCCCGCTTGCCTTGGGGTTATTGCTTGCTTTGGCGCTGGCAGGATGTGCCGGTGGAGGCAAGGGTGGTGTGAGTCTGACGCCTAACTCCGGAACACCTCTGGGAACCTACATCCTGACGGTGACTGCCAGCACGGGTTCGGGATCTTCTGCCCTGAGCCACAGTTTTAGGCTTACGTTGAACGTGGGCTAATGGAAACAGAGGGGGGACTGGAGCACAGAAAAGCGTGTCCAAACCAGGATGCAGCGATTAGCAAGAGTCCAGCATACGGCAGGAACATCTGGCGAGGGATACGCTTTTTCGCCGATTACGTCAGAGCGACGGGAAGTGCCCGACCGGGCACCGCAAGCTGGGCGATGTGGCGGCTGTCGAGTCCGGCATCGAATTGGCACTAGAGGCCATTGCGGTGCGTTTTCCCCAGGCGCCCTGGCAGGTTCTCTCTGCCCTGGCCTTCGCGGTCGATGACGTCAACCGGAGACTTGCCCCGATCCAACGCTGGTGGGCAAAAACCTGAAGCGGTGTGAGACCTCCCCGACCTGGAAATTTAGCACCTACGCACGCCTACCGAGAGCTCACCGTCAATATCGTCGACGTTACCCCGGATTTCTGCCGCTGCTCCAGCCACTCGTCGACCCGCCGCGCACCATGACTCTCGTCGAAACCTGCACCGTAAACTTGGAGGGTGGTTTGTATATTCCTATGCCAAAGAATCTTGCTCAGAGTCAAGTAGTCCTCGGGGTGGTCTTCAAGCCATTTAACTGCGTAGATGTCGCGCATCAGGTGCGGATTCACGCGCCGTCCAGCGTACTTCATTGTCAGGTTCCCCACCAGCTTAAGCATCCCGGTCTCAGACAAAGGATGCCCGAGACGAGTGAAGAACAGCGTGCCGGGATCTTCGTTCTCGCCGAGCAGAACTTTGCGATGACTTGTAAGATATTCCTCGAGGGGTTGCACCAGTTGTTGCGGCAGAAACGCCCGAACGGCCCATCCTGTCTTTGTCTCATGGGGCCGAAAACAGAACTGCCAGAATTTCTCGTGCGGGTTCTTTTGGAGGGCTGCTTCAACCCACATGGGTTTGGACATCCTTGACAGAACCGGAATCTCCTCTTTGGCCAGATTACCTCCTTTCGCAAACGGCCCCAGCTTGCAGTTACGAATATTGCCTTGCCGCCATGGAAGAATCGTAAGAAATGCCATGACAAGAGCATTGCGCATCATTAAAGCTCTCGATACCTCACTGAGAGTTGGATCCCGGTGGGCGTCTCGACAAATCTGCTCTGGAATTTTTGCGACCTTGTCAAACGGAACCCAATTGGCCTCCTTTCGCTCCCTACCCTTCGACTCGCAATCCTGCGGAAGCTGCGCCATAAGCTTCAGCACCCAACTGAAATCGCAGGAGGCCAGAGCAGGATAAGCCCTCAGTCCACGAAGTCTGCAAAGGTCCGTCTTAACAGAACGACTGGTGACTTTCCCCTGGTTCAGAGCCCACTCGACGAACTCAGTGACGGATTGCTCGCTCAGGAGTTTTTCCAAGGAGGAGACGTGCCTACCCGTTATCCTCAAAACAAATCCGGCAATCCGGGAGATCCAAGCGGTGAGGACAGCCGCAGTTACGGGCCGGATTTTAGCCTTACTTGGCCGCCCAGGCGCGAATTCGGCTGTTTTCCATCTGACCAAATTTCCAATCTCATCACGAAGGCGAGGGGGAAGTTGAGAAATCGGAATTCCGTAACCCGTGTTGACGGGAACGAGGAGACCAGGAATTCTCGAACTGAGCCCGGCATCAAAGATGCGTCGTCTAAACCTGCATTTGACTCGCGAGACGTGCTCATAGCAGCGCCCCGATCGGATGGCCGCATGGCCCTATTCGTCCAAGTCGGCTTCTGTAAAGTTCTCGGGGTTCTTCCCGTTGCGAATAGCGCATTCAACAACTCGTATGCAACCGTCGCTTTTAGCAACCGCCTGGCGTATCTCTTGCCACGAGGTCAACACTTGGGGAGTGCATTCAATCCAGCCGAGCTTTTTAGCTTTCTGCAGAAAAATTCGGAGGTAATGCTATATGATCGAATCGAATTGCGTTTGAAGCCCCGCTCCTTGAGGTGAAGCCTGAGACCGGGTCTGACGGCCAGGAGTTGTCGTATTTCGATCTTGTCGGGAGGTTGACCGAGGTGAATTGCTACGTGTGCGGCAGTTGCGCTGAGCATCCTGACGACGTGACTGGCGTCGCCTTCGCTCTTGCGGATGGCGTCCAGTAAGTCCTGGAGTGTTTCTAAAGACTGCGCGGGCATGCGAAGCTCACTGCGGGGGTCCGTGCTTGTCGGCATAATCAAACACCTCCTATATGCATTATACATGCATTACATTGTTAATTAATGACAACTGTTATGCATATACAATGTGAAGACATGGTAGACACTCGGCAAAACGTGGCCAATACTGAGAGTTTTGTGTCAAAATGTGAGATATCGCGAAGCTTACTGCACATTTTTCACCCCTATGGGTCTCTCAGCGGGTCCGGGGGGTTCCATTACCTCTTTGAGACTCTGACTGCGGTGCTCGCCCCCTCTTGAGGCTGCCTTGAAGGAAATCTTCCAAGTCCTGAGATAAAAAGCGCCCACGGCCGGGGAGGTCCCTGGCGCGCAATCGGTTGTCAGAGATCCAGTCGTGCCTTGTACCCAACTGCGACGAGGCGATCATGGAAATCAAGAGCGACCGCCTGAGCACCTTGAGCCACCTTAAATTGCCGCAGAATTAGCCCGCTTCCGACGTCCATGAAAACCAATTTCCCATCTTCTGAAACGGCAGCAAGAGTCTTTCCCTGATGAGAGAAATCTATTGCCCTCACGGCATCACGCGAAACAAAGATCGTCCTTACTTCTGTGCCGCTCTCCGAATCCCAAAGCCGAACGGTTCCATCGGCAGAGGATGTAGCGATGATGCTCCCATTTCCTTGTCGCGAGGGAAATCCCAAGGATTGCCAGGGCATGATCGGAGAGTAGGCAATAGAGCCCACAGAGTCCCAATGCCCACTCTGGAGCACGAGTTGAGACGGGCTAGTATGACTATGTTAAGTAGTTCTTGCGTTTCTCCAGTGAATGACATAGCATGGGCGCATGAAGCCCATACCTTGGAATGCCCGCCTCTGGAAAGAAAGCGTGATGCAATTCGTTGAGTTTCTGAATCCGCTGATTGCCGGGCTCGGCCGAAGTGAACGGCGCGTGGCGGCCACCCGCTACGTGGAGGGGCTGCTGATGCCGCGTCAGCGCAAATCGATCATTCCTATGGCGGAGCGGCTGGGCGTGGATTCGCAAAGTCTGCAACAGTTTGTTACCGACAGCCCCTGGAAGGAGGAAGAGTTGTGGCGGGCGATCCGGCAGGAGATCATTCCGCACTTGGAGCCGCTGGAAGCCTGGGTGGTGGAGGAGACCGGTTGGGTTAAGCAAGGCTCGCACTCGGTGGGAGTTGCGCATCAATATTGTGGGGCGGTGGGCAAACAGGCGAACTGCCAAGTGGGCGTGGAAGTGGTGGTGAGCGACGGGTGGATCGCCGCGCCGGTGGGCGGGCGGCTGTATCTGCCCGAGCGCTGGACCGCCGACCGGGAACGCTGCCAGGCCGCCGGCGTCCCGGAGGAAGTGACGTTTGCCACCAAGCCGGAGCTGGCGCTGGAGATCCTGCGCCAAGCGCGGCGCGACGGAGTTCCTCCGGCCCCCGTCTTGGGGGACAGCGCCTACGGCAACAACGCCGAATTTCGGGCGGGGGTGCGCGACCTGAGCCTGGAGTTTTTTCTGCAAGTCGATGGGCACGCTCGCAAGGGATGGGACCACGAGGTGCGGACGGAGGTCAAGCGGGTTCGGCGTTACGTTTGTGAAGGGGAACTTCCCGCCGCCACCTTGGCGGAGTTGACCGGCCGCATCCCGGAGAACCAATGGAAGAAGTGCTCTTGGGTGACGGCGGGCGGACAAACCCGACGCACGCGGCTGGCTTGGCGCGAGGTTTTTCTGCAACACGACTTGCGTCACGCAGGGGGCGAACTGGAAAAAGTCTGGCTGGTGGTAGACTGGCCGGCGGGGGATCCTGAACCCTATCACTATTACTTGGCCCATTTCCACGGTCGCCCCACCAAAGCCCGCTGCTTGAAACTGAGCCGCTCCCGCTGGCATATCGAGCAATACTTCCAGCGCTCCAAGGATGACTTGGGATTGGACCATTTCGAAGGCCGCTCTTGGCGAGGCTTTCATCATCATCTGGTGCTTTCCGCCGTGGCTTATCTATTTATCTTGACAGTCTACCTACGGCGTAAAAGAAACTTTTGGTGTGACGTGGGAACAGATTCTCCGCACGATCCAGCCCTGGCTGGTGAGATGGAGCGGACTCTGTCCCTTCTGCGGAACGAAGTTCAAGCGGATTTGTAACGACACTACTTAACATAGTAATACTAGGCCCCTGTTGCGAAAACGTGATTGGGACCGCGCTGATGAGAGAAAAGGCAATCAACAGCGGTCTTATATATAGTCTCGTTCGTTTGAGGAGATTTGCGAAGCCGTTCAAGTTTGCACTCCAGTGCAAGGACTGGTTGAAAGGAAGCATACAGTGTAGCTAGTGCCGCGCGCCTAAAGCAAGAGATTCCGGTTACGGTGCAGGAACTTCGCACAGGGGGGGGTGGCAGAAGAAGAGAATGGTAAGGGGCGAGGGGGAGCCAGGCGAGGGGTGGAAGGGAAGGATTTTGAAGGTACGGCTGCGAGAGTGAAAGCGAGGGTGAGCACCCGCCAGGCGAGATGTGGCTGGGGCGTGGGCGTGGTGGGGGCGCGAATCGAAGGGGGGCGCATGGGAGATGCCGCCACGCAACTGGGCGGCCACGGCGAGGGTGGTGAGGTGGTCGCGACGAGCCAGTTTGCAATGCCGGAGGACGAAAGCCGAGCACAGGGCGAAGGCGATCAGCAGAATCAAGGTGACCGCGGCCAGACCATGGTTGGGGACGGGTTGGCGCTGGCCGGAAGGTGGGCGGCGCGGTGGGCGGTGGCGGCAAGCGTGGAGGAAGCCATGCTTGAGGTCCCAGTGCTGGGTAAGATCCATCCAGCCGTTGTCCTCGTTTTTCCAACGGGCATGGCCGAGGCGACGCACGACCGAAGCGGGAAAGGTCACGGTCACGGTGGTAATCCAAACCCATTCCTGGCGAGTCGCTTCCGTCTGCTTCTGCTCGCCGCGGTAATGCCTTTGGGTCAGCCCCTCCTGAGTGCGGACGACCCGCAGGGGTTGCGGATGATCTTGCCTGAAGGGGAGTCCCGACTCTTCCCAGAGATGCTCCGCGTAGGTCTTGCCCGCCTGCGCCTCGGTGAAGGTTTGATCGGGTGGGCGCGCCTGAAATAGTCCCAGGGCATCCTGGTAGAGATCGCGCTTCTCTTGTTTCCGGAAATTAACGCTCAATATGGATCAGAAATTGGGGGGCCGATCAGAGTCGACGCCGGAAGAGAGAACAGATCGATTGTCAGTCCATTCATGAGACGGGTCAGCTGGGTGCCCTCTCTGCTTTGAATGCCGCCGGGGTAGCTTCGGCCTGTTTAATCAAAGTGCTTCAGCGCCAAAAGGATTGGGAGTAAGATTAGCGACTAGCCGCGGGAGTTAAACAAGTGTGCGTTCGGCTGGCAGTCAGATTCGGGATCTTCGCGATCGTCATGATGCTTTTTACCGTCAGGACGGCGCAGGCCCAACAGCGCGTTCGGCTGATGCCGCAACTGAGAGCTAGCGGCATAGTCTGCGTAGCCTTTTCCCAAGACGGCCGATCTGTATTGACTGGTGGTGAGGATAACGCAATGCGGCTGTGGGATACGGCTACAGGTCAGCAGATTCGCTCTTTCGTTGGGCACACTTTGCCAGTTTACGCGGTGGCTTTCTCGCCGGATGGCCGTTCCGTTCTGACAGGGAGCGGGGACAACACATCGCGTTTATGGGACACGGCTACGGGTAATGAGATTCGCTCTTTCATCGGGCATCAGGATTGGATATGTTCGGTGGCCTTCTCTCCGGATGGTCGCTCGGTGCTTACGGGCAGCCAAGACAACACCGCGCGTCTATGGGATGCAGCTATGGGTCGGAAGATTCGATCATTCGTAGGGCACGCGGCGCAGCTGTACTCGGTAGGCTTCTCCCCGGATGGCCGCCCTGTGCTGACTGGCAGCGAGGACGGTACAGCGCGGTTGTGGGATGCGAAGACAGGCAAACAAATCCTCGCGCTCATTGGGCATGCGGGCCCTGTGTACTCGGTAGCCTTGTCCCCAGATGCTCGCTTTGTGTTGACGGGTGTAGGTGACTTTGGATCTGCGCGAAAGAATTTGGACCTGATTGATGGCTACTTGGTACCGATAGGGACCGATCCATTTGAAGTATTTAGAGTTGCTGCGAGCAGATTACGACAGTAGATTATTTGTTCCTTTACGTCCAAGCAAGCCGGGATAGTAGCCAAGCAAAGCCCACGGTTGGCAACAAATGATTCAGCGATCATTTGGGTACGGAAGCGCAACTGACCAGCCCATCGAACGTATCGAATGGTTCGGACCGACCCAGCGGCCGAATTGAGCGTTTAGGCGCGATATGTCTGGTTACCCGTCGAAGATGCCGAAAAGTTTACCGGTGTTTCGGTGTCCCGGATGGGTGGCCGCCTACACGGAAGTTGGCCCGCTGAGAGGCATCCTCCATAAATCCTGGGAAATACCTTACATTTCTCGACGCGGGCGGCCGATCTTCCGATCGTGCCGCGAAGCAGTTCTTATCAGAATCAGATTGAAGCCAACGCGCCCACACCTGCAGGCTATCTCGTGGTGGTGCCCAGACTGGTGCCCCGTGCCTAATCAGCGGGAGGTTCTGCACCCCCAGACGCCAGGTTCATGAGGTCCTGACGACGTCCTAGGAGTGCGGCGCTGGTTACCTCAGTCTCTTGGCGAGCAGCTCTTCTCTTGCTAATGTCGGGCTATGAAAAAGTCCGCGGTTCCTGACACGGCCCCGACGACCGTCTGTTTGACGCCCGCCGTCGCTGCCAGGGCGGAGCGCCGGTCCGGCAGCACGCTCATGACAGTACTCATCAACACGCCTCCTTCGGACTCTGTGGCCGTCTGAAGCGATTGCAGGAAGGATGTTGTGAAAGGGCCGTGTTGTATGCCCTGTGCATCGGAGGGAGCTGGCTCGTATGCCGATTGAATAGGCGTCGCTGCAGCAAGTACAAAAACTCCTGTCTCATTCGCGGACGGTTCCCCTGAGGGCACGGAGGGCGAAGAATCGACGCGGCGATCCATGGCTAGCTTTGCGGCACCGACCTTTGCAAGGGATTCGACAGCGCCTCCGGATTCGCAGGCATCGATCGCGATGACAATGCGATGCGACAGGATACGACGCAATGCTTCCGCCAGGATCGCTGAACTCAGCCCGACGTCGCGCTCGTCGAGAGGTGCGCTCCATTCGTCCGTGGGCCGCTCAGCATACGGCATAAAATAAAACATTTCCTGGCCAGGCGGCACACGACCGTGCCCGTCAAAGAAGAGCAGTACGACATCATCCTTGTTGACGCTGCCTGCAATCTCGTTTAACCGGGAACGAATGTTGGCTAAAGTTCCAGTTTGATCACGCAGGCCAGGCCACACCCGCACTGACGCGAAGGGGGACCTCCCGCTTCGCTGCTGTTGCATAAAATACTGTTCAATAGCATCGGCATCACCTACCGCGAATGCTAACGGCGGCAAACCCAGGCTTGTTCGGTATCGGACTGCGGGTTCATAGGGTCCACCGAATTCACCTACTTGATTTGGGGTGCATTGCATTCGCATACTTCGCGTTCCCACTTCGTGGCTGGGCCTCCCGGCCTGAGCGGGGGGTGCATTTTTGCGACATACCGCTTCGAAGGCGTGCATTGCGGCGATTTGCCCTGCGGGGCACGCCAACAGTCGTCACGCCGCGGTCGCCCTAACAAACGCCTGAGGCGGTCCTGGCAACTGTGGGTTGTTGCGAATGCGAAAGTCAAGGGAGGCGTGTGATTTACCTGCCGTCTCCACCAAGTTCTATGCCACATCTGGGCCACATCTGCGCGGGAATGAGGGGTAAAACGGGCCATTAGCAGCCAGCCAGGGCCCTTAAGAATCAACACCGGGTACAACTCTGACATGCCTGGCAGTCATGAGGTCGAGAGTTCGAACCTCTCCAGGTCCACCAACTAATTCCTTCCGGCTCATCACCATCCTGTTGCCATTGCATCCAAGCGCGAGCGGGTTTGCCAAAACTGCTACAATGCACTACGCTCATTCCCTTTTCGGCTGGCTTGTATTGGGTTTATTCTGACTTGTCTCCACCGGAGGTTCCTGATGAATCGATGGCGTTGTCTCCTCTTTAGTGTTCTTGCCTTGTGCGCAGTCGAGACCTGGGCGGGCGCGCAACAGTACTCACCGACGCTATACCAGGAGATGCGCTGGCGCATGATCGGTCCGTTCCGCGGCGGGAGGACGCGCGCCGCCACCGGCGTGCCCAGCCAACCCAACGTCTTTTACATGGCGCAGGTCAACGGCGGCGTGTGGAAGTCGGACGACTACGGCCGCACCTGGAACCCGATCTTCGACGATCAGCCGACGCAGTCGATTGGAGCCATCGCGGTCGCCCCCTCCGATCCCAACATTGTCTACGTGGCGAGTGGAGAGGGCTTGCAGCGGCCGGATCTCTCGGTGGGCGATGGAATCTACAAGTCCACCGACGCCGGCAGGACCTGGACCCACCTCGGACTGCGCGACGGGCAGCAAATCCCCGCGCTCGTCGTTGATCCCCGCGACCCCAACCGTTTGTTTGCGGCGGTACTCGGCCATCCTTACGGCCCCAACGAAGAGCATGGAATTTATCGCTCCACCGATGGCGGAAAGAGTTGGGATAAGATCCTCCAAGGGGCGGAGGAAGCGGGCGCGTCGGACATTGTGTCAGATCCCTCGAATCCCGATGTCCTTTACGCGTGCCTGTGGCGGGCGCGACAGGGGCCTTGGGAGGACGGCAATTCCTATGGCGGCGCGGGCGGTGGGATCTTCAAGTCCACGGACGGCGGCGACACCTGGAATAAACTTTCGGGCGGTTTGCCCGAGGATTTGGTGCAGGCTTATGTCGCCATCGCCCCCAGCGACCCCCGGCGGCTCTACTCGAGTCTGGCCACGACACACGGCACGCACATCTACCGTTCCGATGACGCCGGTGCGCATTGGAGCCAAATCACCACTGACGCGCGTCCCGCGCTCCGCATTGGCGGGGGCGATTTGGCGGTGCCCAAGGTGGACCCGAATAACCCCGATGTGGTCTACACCACTAGCATTGTCACCTGGCGGTCGAATGACGGCGGCAAAACGTGGACGGGCATTCGCGGCGCGCCGGGGGGCGACGACTACCAGAACATCTGGATCAACCCCGCGAATCCCAACACGATTCTGCTGGTGAGCGACCAGGGCGCCATCGTCACCGTGAACGGCGGGGAAACCTGGAGTTCCTGGTACAACCAACCGACGGCGCAGCTTTTCCACGTCATCGCCGACAATGAGTTTCCCTATCGTGTTTACGGCGGCCAGCAGGAGAGCGGCTCGGTGGGAATCTCCAGCCGCGGCAACGATGGCGCCATCACTTTCCGCGAGTGGCACCCGGTGGGCGCCATCGAGTACGGTTACGTCGCGCCCGATCCGCTGCATCCCCGCATTGTCTACGGGGCGGGCCGCAGCGAGGTATCGAGGTTCGACTGGACCACCGGGCAGGTGCAGAACGTAACGCCGATCGTGCTCCGCAGCGGCAAATACCGCGCCGATCGCACCGAACCGATCATTTTTTCTCCCCTCGACCCGCACCTCCTCTACTTCGCGGCCAACGTCCTTTTCCAGACCAACAATGGCGGCGTGTCGTGGCAGACCATCAGCCCGGACCTCACCCGGCCGCAACCCGGCATCCCCACGAGCCTCGGCGACTTGGCGGCAAAAGACGAATACGCCGCCAAAGTACGCGGCGTCATTTATGCGCTGGCCCCGTCGTTCAAGGACATCAACACGCTGTGGGCGGGGACCGACGACGGTTGGATTTGGATCACCCGCGATGCGGGCAAGAATTGGACCAACATCACGCCCCCGGAGTTGACGCCGTGGAGCAAGGTAACCCAGATCTCGGCCTCGCACTTCGATAATGACACGGCGTTCGTCTCGGTCAGCCGATTCCGGATTGACGATCTGCACCCTTACATCTACCGCACGCGCGACGGCGGCAAGACCTGGCAGAAGACGGTCGAGGGCCTGCCGGACGCGGGTCCGGTGGACACGGTCCGCGAGGATCCGATGGCGAAGGGACTCCTGTTTGCGGGCACCGAGAATGCGGTGTGGGTATCGTTCGATGCGGGCGACCATTGGCAATCTTTGCAACTGAACCTGCCGCACACCTCCATGCGCGACCTGTGGATTCACAACGACGACCTTCTGGTGGGCACCCACGGCCGCTCGTTCTGGGTACTCGACGACATTACCCCCCTTCGTCAGTTGGCCGCCGCGGCGAACGCCGGCGTTTACCTGTTCAAACCCGCCTCCGCCTACCGCGTCCGGCGCGACACCTACACGGACACGCCTCTGCCCCCCGACGAACCCGTCGGCCAGAATCCGCCTGACGGCGCGGTGATCGACTACGTACTCGGGGAGGGCGTAACGGGTCCCGTCACCCTCGAAATCCTGGACGCAGCGGGCAAGCGCATCCGCCGCTTCTCGAGCGACGACAAACCGCCCTTCACGATCGAGTCGCTCGGGAAAACCCTGACCATACCGACCTACTGGGTCCGCATGCCGGCCACCCTCTCCCGCGCGCCAGGTATGCACCGCTGGGTGTGGGATCTGCACGAGACTCCGCCGCAATCGTCGGCATACGGCTATCCGATTTCAGCGGTTCCCCACGACACGCCGCGCGAGCCGCTGGGACCGAGCGTGCTGCCGGGGCGATACACCGTGCGCCTCACCGCCGGCGGCAAGACCTTGACCGCGCCGCTCACCGTCCTGATGGACCCGCGCATCATGACGCCCGCCGCGGGTCTGCGGCAGCAGCACGAGATTGAAACCCATTTGGCCGCGCTGATCAATGAGGGTTTCGATGCCCAGGCGGAACTGCGCGGGCTTGACCATCAGCTCGAAACGCTCGCGAAGCAGGCCAGCGGGCCGGTGGCGGACGCGGTGGGCGCGCTGCGCAAAAAGGTGTCCGAGCTTGCGGAAAGCCCCAGGGGAAGATCCGGTTCACCTTCTCCAGAGGCTACGCTCTCCCGCGTGGCGGGCGAATTGGGCCAGCTTTACGGCCAGATGGGCGGTTCCGACGCCGCCCCCACGGCAACCCAGACCGCCGCGCTCGCTGCCGTCGAGAAAGACGATGCGACGGTGATGGCGCGCTGGAAGGCGATCAAGTCAACCGATCTTCCCGCGCTCAACCGCCAATTGAGCGGAGCCGGTCTCGCGGTGATCAAATTGAAGGCCGAACCGGAACCTGCCTCCGAATCGGAGGACGAGGAGTGAGTCGGGACGAGGTCGAGGAGTGGGTCCGGGCCAGGCGGCCGCTGCGGTGGACGTGCGACATGCCCTGAGGATAAACCCGACCAAGTGCCTGCGGCAAGAAAATCACTGACCGTGGCGACCGGCCAGCAGTCTGGTTGTTGACTAAACGATAACGGGCACCTTTATGCCGTTTGGACGGCAGCTTCGGGCCATTGACATATCTTCGATGTCTGTCATAAATGCATGTGATAGAAAGATTGTCGAATGGTGCGCCCCTTCAGGGCACAGATATTTGCCTGCTTCCGCACTTAACCGCGAGAGAACGACAATCTTCGCATATTGACTTTCTTTAGCAGCTTTGCCAGAATGTCGTTTTAGCCCTGTCCGAGGAGAGAGAGTGCCGGCTCTATGTCGGCGGGTCAGGTCCACGCTATGCTTGTTGCTTATTTGCCACGGAGTATTCGGTCTTATGACGGAGGTAGGTCCGCAGACCTCAACGGTGGACGTGGTCGCAATTCTCGCCGGCGTGTAAACATTACCCGGATATTTCCAAATTTCGCAATCTCTTGCGCACGCATCACGCCTCCTCGGCCTTGCACAGGTACAAGTCTTGTTAAATCATTCTGTTAGACCCGACAAGAAAACTCAGACTTTTGGCAGCGCCGTTGCTTTACATATTAATTGGTTGTTTCTTCCGATGCGGGGCTGAACATGATTCTTAGAGCATGAAATGACATATTGGTTGCAAGGGTTCAGCAAGACGTGAACCTATCCGGCTATGGGTGATATAATCAGAAATTACGCTATGGTGAAACGAACTCACGCAGCCTCGCCACGCGCCGAGCGGTTCCCGATCCACATTCCGATTCGCTATCGGTTGCCTCATACCTCAGAATGGTTCGAGGCCTGGACAGAAAACGTCAGCCGATCTGGAGTTTTGTTTCGAGCTGCATCTCCCTTCGAGCCCAAGACGACTCTGGATGTGCGGCTTGAGTTTCCTCCGATAAACAGGGCTGGCCTCCATGGCGAGGTCGCCTGCAAGGGCGAGGTTGTCCGCGTGGATCCGGCTTATCATGGGGGCATTTCCCCGGCCATTGCCATCGCGATCCACCATTATCGGCTTGCCAAGAAGCGCCCGCCCAACTGAAGTTAAGCAAGTGTAGCGCAGACCTCCGCCTTTGAGGTCTGCGGTTCTTACCTAGGTTCACGCTTCCGAATGCAGGTGAAGCCACTCTCATCGAGGTTTGTCGGTTTTTCACGGGAAAAGCCGCGGACCTCAAAACCGGAGGTCCGCGCTACATCCGCTCTTGGCCTACAATCCAATGCGGGCAGAGTTCTGTAGGTCCGCGGCTCGCCCCCTTTTCATGATAAAATGCCGCAGACCTGCAGAACCGGTCCGCGCTACACTTGCGACTTCGGTAATCTCGAATGACCACCGTCATCTACAACTTTTTTGGGGAATACTCGTCGAGAGGACGCGCGAGCGCGCGAGGCTGGGGCCGTAGCTTGCTCCTCCTATCGGTATACATGGCGCTGCTATCCGGGGCAGCGCAAGCGCAGGATCCCCGAGGCGCCCTCGCCGGTGTGGTGCAAGATTCGAAGGGAGGAGGTGTGCCGGCGGCGGCCATCGTGGTCCGAGCGGCGGATTCGTCGCTCGAACGACAAGCCACCACGGACCCGTTCGGGAATTTTCGGCTGGATGGTCTTCCCCCGGGCGGCTATCAGGTGATCGTCAACGCCCACGGATTTGCCGAAGCCCGTGCCGAGGTCGTAGTCATGGTCAGCTCGGTGCAAGGGATCACGGTCACGATGCGCCTCGAGACTCTCGCGCAGAGTGTGAACGTCAAGGGTCAAGCCTCTTCCGTTACCACCCAAGCCATAGATAACACCGGGACGACGCATCAGGGCGCGGTTTCGGCACAAGATCTTCGCAACATTCCCCTGGCACATCGCACCTTCGCCAACATCGCCTATCTGGTTCCCGGAACCGAACCGGTGGAGCCCTCCGATCCCACCAAGGCGCGCATTACCGCCGTCTCCTTCGGCGGGAGTTCCGGCCTGAACGTTCAGCTCTCGGTGGACGGCGCGGACAATTCCGATGATTACATCGGCGGGTTCCTGCAAAACTTCTCGCCGGACACCATCCAGGAATTTGCCGTGCGCACCTCGCAGGAAGACGCGGACACGGGCCGCACCACGGCGGGCTCGGTGGTGATCGTCACCAAGCGCGGAAGCGACCAGTGGCACGGCGACGGGGCGTTTTACGACCGCGCCGCCCGCCTGAATGCGCGCTTCCCCATCGACAATCCTGCACCTGACCCCAAGCAGCCTTTCTCCCGGCAGAACTACATTGGCGCGATCGGCGGGCCAATTCAGAAAGGAAAAGTCTGGCTGTTTTCGTCCCTTGAAGTCGTTCACGAAGACGCCAGTATCGCCTACAGCCCGGCGAGCGTGACGCAATTTAACGCTCTGGCCGAGCTGGCGGCGCAGGGATTGATCCCCGGCGCGACTTCGATCAGCGTGCCTCCGTATGTGCCCGTTCCCTTCCGCGACTACCTGGGCACAACGCGTCTCGACTGGACCGAGTCCACGCGCTCGCAATGGTTTCTACGCGCCGCGACGGACAATTACCATACCCGGAACGATCTGGTCCAGCAGGCCACGTTGCCGTCTACCGGAGCCACCTCGGTCTCCCGCTATTGGAGCTTCGCGCTGGGCAATCAATTCACCTTCAGCCCGACTTGGCTGGGCTCGCTCACCCTGGACGCCGGCTACCTGCACCACACCGAAGCGCGCAACTCGAACCTGGGCTTTGCCCTGGCTTTTCCCTTCAGCTCGACGTCCAGCACCATTTCCGGATTCGAGACTTTCGGCGACAACCAGTTCGTTACCCCCATCACGGCTTTCCCCGTCCTGCGCGATCAGGAGAAATACCAGTTCCGGTACGATGTGAGCCATGTTTCCGGCCGTCATGCACCGCGCTTCGGGGTGGACCTTATTCACGAACCCGTCATGAGCGGTGCGCTCTCGGGGACGGCCGAGAACCTCACCGTCTTCCCCCTAAACCCCACGGTCTATCTTCGCGAGCCGCAGCAGTTCACGGCAGATCTGGCGTGCGGCGCCACGGCCACTCCGGGCACGACCTGCCAGAACACCCCCGCCACTAATGGCAGCTTTTCGCAGAACCTCCAACGCCTGGGGTTTTATGCTGAGGATTCCTGGCGCGTAACCTCGCATCTGATCGTTAATTACGGATTGCGATACGACACAACGGTGGGACTCTTCAACGCGTCGGGCCGCACGCAGTTGCAGAACCCGGCCTTGCTGACGCTCGAGGCGCTGCACATTCCCCTCAGCAATGCTGCGCCCGGCGATTATCGTGGGGCGGTCGCGCCGCGCCTCGGCATCGCCTATTCTCCGGGGAGTAGCGGGAACACGGTTATCCGCGCCGGGATCGGCAAGTACTATAACGACCTCGCTCAGAACGGCTGGGTGACGGCATTTCAGGCCGTGAATGAAGCTCCCGCCCCGTGCCTTGCCCCGGGCGATCCCGGTTGCATTCCGGGCGCCGCGGCGGGGGGCACAGGGGCTATCATCGATCCGCACTACAAGACCCCTTACGCCCTTCATACCAGCGCCGGCGTCCAGCATGCCTTCAATTCGGAATGGAACCTGGCCGTTGACTGGGTCCACGAACAAGGAGTGCATTCCTACGCTCGCTACCAGTACCAGGTGGGATACACGCTGTTCTCTCCGCTTTTTCCCGCCTCGGACTCGGCCGACCAGATGAACAATGTCCCCAACCTGACCGTATTCCGTTCCGATAACCGCTCGCGCTATGACGGCGTGATGATCCACTTGCAAGGGAATGTAACCCGTCGATTCAACCTGGTGGCGAACTACACGCTCTCCAAGGCCAAGACGTGGGGGTGTGTGCTCGGCGAGCTTTTTGATTACGTGGACGGCGTGTGCGACCCGCTGCACGCTTTCGGAAAGGGCGATTTCGGTCCGTCGGGGGAGGACGTCACGGATCGCTTGGTGGTGGCCGGGATCTTTCACCTTCCGGGCGGCCTGGAGACCTCCCTGCTCGCCCAGGCGGAAAGCGCTCGCCCCATCACCCTCACCACCCCCGTGGACGTGAACGGCTTGGGAGATGCGCTCGACGATCGCGCCGTGGTGAATGGAGTCGAAACCACTCTCGACCAGTTCCGCGGAACCCCCTACATGCAGGTGGATATGCGCGTCAGCCGGCCCATCACCCTGCGCGAGCACTGGGTGGTGATGCCCTTCATCGAGTTTTTCAACCTGTTTAACCGAAACAATCCCGGGGCCAACTACGTTACCAACCTCGCGGCGCTGCCCACACCCGTCAACAACCTCTTCAATGCCACGGCCTTCTGCCAGAACGCGGCCTGCACGGAAACCACTCCCATCACGAGTCCCCAGCAACTGCTTGTTCCTTCCGGCGCTCTGGGTGATTTCTTCGGGCCGGGCACGACGGTGGGAATTCCCTTCGCCGCCCAAGTTGGCGTCCGGATGACTTTCTAGGAGCAGGCGGAGCCCCTTGTCGCTGGGCCTCCGCAAGGGGGGTGTAATATGCAAGATCAGACCGGGAACAAAATGCGCAATGGTGAGAGGATTCTGGTGACAACGTGCATGATGGCCATTCTGCTGGGGACGGTGATGGGGAAAGGGCAATCGCCCAGCATGGTAACCCAACTCTCTCCCAGCGCCAACCAGAGATACCTCGTTGACCAAAGTGGCGCGCCCTTTCTCCTGCAAGGCGATGCCGCCTGGTCGTTGATCGTGGGGTTGCCCGACGCGGAAGTCGAACAGTACCTGAAAAACCGGCGCCAAAAGGGCTTCAATACCATCATCGTGGAATTGATCGAGCACAAATTCTGCAAAAAACCTCCGCTCAACGAAGCGGGTGACGCACCTTTTACCACGCCGGGAGATTTCTCCACTCCCAACGAGAAGTATTTCGCCCACGCCGACTGGGTTATCCGCAAGGCCGGGGAGTATGGCATGCAAGTGCTCCTGGTTCCGATCTATCTGGGATACCAGGGTACCGATGAAGGTTGGATCGAAGAACTGCTGAAGCTCGATCCCGAAAAGTGCCTTGCTTACGGCCGGTATTTGGGAAAACGGTACAAGGACTTTGACAACATCATCTGGGTGATGGGCGGCGACCGCAATCCTGAAACCGCCCTGGAAAGGGTCGACTTGATCGCCCTGGGAATTCGCGAATTTGACCATCGCCACCTGTTCACTGCCCATTGCCACCCTGAGAATTCCGCTGCCGACCAATACAGCGGGGGGAAGTGGCTGGACATCAACACCACCTATAGTTACGAGATCGTGCACAGCCGACTGCTGGCGAATTACAACCGCACCCCCACCCTGCCCTTCTTCCTGATCGAGTCCGCTTACGAAGGAGAACATAATTCCTCCGACGTGCAGATTCGGCGGCAAGCGTATTGGTCAGTCCTCTGTGGGGGATTCGGTCACGTCATGGGCAACAACCCCATCTGGCACTTCGACGGTCCGGGTCTGTTTCCGGCAAAAGTGACCTGGCAGCAGGCGATGGATCTTCCGGGGTCCGTGGGAATGATGTATTGGGGCAGGCTTTTCCGCTCGCGCGCTTGGTTCGAACTGATTCCGGATCAGAAACACGAGGTGGTGACCGGAGGGCTGGGTGAGTTTAGAGGCCTTGACTATCTGGCCGCGGCCCGCACGTCGGATGGCAGCACGGTGATCGCTTACCTGCCGACTAAGAGGACCCTCAGCGTGGACATGAGCAAGGTATCAGGCACCCGGACCAACGGTTGGTGGTTCGACCCCCGCACCGGTCGAGCGACCGCGGCAGGCGCCTTCCCCACCAGCGGCACGCAGGAAATGACTCCGCCGGCGGAGGGTGATTGGGTTCTGGTGTTGGACGACGCATCAAAGAGACGTCTTGGTCCAGGTGCCAGCCCATAGGTCTGGAGACTGGATTGACACATTTCATACTGTCTGTTAGATTTGAAGCTGGAATCTTGCGAATCGCACTTATTAAGACGGCTCAGGCATTTTCCGGATCAGTTCTTGCCGCCCTGCTTCTGGTCACGCCGGGGTGCGCGGTGCGCAAGGTGACGCACGTGCATGCTCCGGGCCAAGCCGTGCCCGCGCGTGAGGCGAGTCTGGCCGAACTCGTGGCCAAAATTAGCGCTTGGAGCAGTGGTTTCCAGACCCTGACCGCCACGGTCGACTTGGCGCCCACGGCGGGTTCGGTCTATTCGGGGGTCATCAAGGAGTATCGCGATGTGAAGGGCTTCGTTCTGCTGCAAAGGCCCTCCGCTATTCGCATGTTAGGTCAGGCCCCGGTAGTCCGGACGACGGTCTTTGACATGGCCTCCAACGGTGAGGAATTCCGCTTATACATTCCCAGTAAGCAGAAATTTATTATCGGCAAGACGACGGTCCAACGTCCCGTCAAGAACGCACTGGAGAACCTGCGGCCTCAGCACATTTTGCAGGCGCTCATTGTTCCCCCCATCGATGCTGACCGTGAGACGACTTATCGGGAAAAGCTCTCCCGCCGCAGTGAACCCACCAAGCGCTACTTCGTGGTAAGCATTATTGAGTCTCAACCCGACCGGCACGTCATCCTGCGGCGCAAGGCCTGGTTCGACCGCGCGGACCTGGAGCTGGTGCGGTCTCAATTCTATGAGCCGGATGGTACTTGTACCGAAGATGTGCAATACTCCAACTATCAGGATTTTCAGGGTATTCACTATCCAACCCATATCGAATTGAACCGGCCTGAGGATGACTACGCGGTAATCATCACCATTGAAAAAGCCACTTTCAATGATCCCATTCCCCGGGAAAAATTCGACCTGCAAGAGCCCGAGGGCGCGGAATTGGTAAACTTGGGCGCGCCCAAGCAAGAGGAACACCCCGTTGATCAATAAGTTGATCATCTCCAATATCCTGCACCGGCCCGTCCGTACCGCGGTGAGCGTGCTGGCCGTGGCCATTGAAGTAGCCATGGTCATTCTGGTGGTCGGCCTTTGCCATGGGCTGGTGAACGATAGCGCCAAGCGAGTCGAGGGTGTTGGCGCTGACATCCTGGTTCAGCCCCAAGGCGCCTCCTTCCTCTTGGGCATGTCACAAGCACCCATGTCCATCAAGTACGGCGACCTGCTGGCGAAATTACCGCACGTGCTGGCGGTGGCGCCCACTCTGTTTCTAGTGAACTCCGTGCAGGCCCTAAGCATCATCTATGGTATCGATCTGGCCAGCTTCGATCGCGTTACCGGGGGGTTTGTTTATCACGGTGTGGGGGGGCCCTTCGAGGGACCGAACGACATTCTAGTGGATGATGTTTATGCCCGCGCCAATCATGCCAAAGTTGGGCAAACGCTCAATCTGCTGAACCATGATTTCCGCATCGCCGGAATTGTAGAACATGGCAAAGGGGCGCGCATGTACATTCCCCTGGCCACCGCCCAGGATATGCTGGGGGCACAGGGCAAAGCGTCAATTTTTTTCGTCAAGTGCACCGACCCGGGTTTCACCCAACAAACCGCCGAGGCTATTCGGACGCTGTTGCCCAACAACTCGGTCACGCCGATCAAAGATTACATGGCGCTGATGACGTCAAATAATCTCCCCGGCCTGAACTACTTTATTAGTGTTATGATTGGCCTCGCGGTTGGGATCGGATTTCTGGTTATTTTCCTTTCGATGTATACCACCATCACCGAACGCACCCGAGAGATCGGCATTTTGAAATCGCTCGGGGCATCGAAAACGTACATCATTTCCGTCATCTTGAGAGAAGCAGCGCTCCTTACTGTGGTTGGCATCATCGCCGGGTTCATCGGGTCGGCGATTATGAGGAAAGTGCTCTTAGGACTCTTCCCCACGCTGAGCGTCCAACTCACTTGGGACTGGAGACTCTATGCTGCCGGCCTGGCGTTGATCGGAAGTTTGGTGGGAGCTTTCTACCCTGCCCTGAAGGCCGCCCGGCTTGACCCCGTGGACGCCCTCGCGTACGAGTAACCCCTGCGGCCGGGGATTCGTCTGCATGAATAGGCCCCAAGCACCCATGGCCGCGGTAATTCCCATTGTGCCGCCACCAGCCGAGGGATAAAGTTAAGGATCACGTGGAACCTATTATTCGTACCAAAGGTCTGAAAAAGAGCTACCGCCTCGGCAAAGTCGATGTGCCGGCACTGCGGGGAGTGGACTTAGTGGTCCAGGAAGGCGAGTTCGTGGCGGTGGTGGGACCTTCGGGATGCGGTAAATCCACCCTGCTGCATGTCCTAGGCGGTTTGACCGGGCCGACGGATGGTGAAGTGTGCGTGGACGGCAACGACTTTCGCCTGATGTCCGACGCCGACCGGACGCGCTTCCGCCGCCACAAGATTGGGTTTGTCTTCCAGCGCTTCAACCTGTTACCCACGCTTTCGGCGCGCGATAACATTGCCATTGCCCAGGACATTCAGGGCAATGGATTCAACCCGCACCGTTTCGAGACCATCACCCGCATGTTGGGAATCCAGGAGAAACTGAATCACCGACCCTACGCGCTATCCGGCGGCGAGCAACAGCGGGTGGCGATTGCCCGCGCCATCATATGTGAACCCAAAATCCTGCTGGCCGACGAACCCACGGGCAATCTGGACACGGAGAATTCCCAGGTGGTGCTCGACATGTTGCGCGAACTCAACCGGACCTTCCGTCAAACCATCCTGATGATCACTCACAACCCTGAGGCCGCCGGTGTCGCGGACCGGATCATCCGTATGCGCGACGGGCGAATTATTTCCGATTGATTCTTGCTGCATTTCTGGCTATTTTTCCAAGTTACGACTTATGGCCCCGACCACCGATATCCACGAGCACGCTCTCCCCCATACCGCGGGGCAGCCGGGTGAATCCACCCTGCGCAAAGCGGGGTCCAAGATCAAACTCGTGGTCACGCGCAGCATCTTCTGGTCGTACGAACGCGGTAGCTGGCAGTATGACCTGATCGTGCTGGTCATCCTGTGCTTTATCTTCCTCTCTCCGCGCGCCTGGTTCAACGATCGCCCCACTTTGCAGCTCACCGATTTACGCCATCAGCAGGGCATCGTCGAAATGGGCCGCGTCAATAAGGACGTACGATACCTGGTGGACGCCCGATTGGTGGAATCGCTCGGTCAGAAACCCGAGGACGCCATCCCCATCATCCTCAAGGAACATCTGCAAAAGGCCTTCACGGTGAAATCCATCGATGCGGTGCGGGACCGACATCAGGTCGTTCTGGGCTATACGGTCATGGTGGAGGAATAACGGTGCTGTCCCGATCATGAATGTAGCGCCGGCTTCCAGCCGGCATTGAACCGCCAAGTCCGATCTGCGGACTCCGCTGGAGTCCATCGGACTCCAGAAATCGGAGATGGCGGCGTTCCGTTCAAATCCGGCTGAAAGTGGTTTGAGATCTTATGCGCGACTCTCTTTACACCGGGATGCGAGTGCTGCTGGCGGGCGCCTTGGCGTTGGCGCTGATCCCGGTTGCCAGTGCCCGCAAAGGCAAGCACCCGACCGACCTCACCGAGATTCTTTCGGATATGAATGAGGCGTCCAAACGCCTGAAAACCGTCTCCGCCAATCTCGAGTACACCAAGGTCACCGTGCTGGTTGACGACAAGTCAACGGAATCGGGCCAGCTCTTCTATCGCAAAGGCAAGACGACGGAAATTCGCATCGACATCCAGAAGCCCGAGCGCAAAATCCTTCTCTTCAAAAAGAACAAAGGCGAAATGTATCTTCCCAAGATCAACCAGATCCAGGAATACAACCTGGAACAAAAGAGCGATTTAGTGCAGCAATTTCTGCTTCTGGGTTTCGGTACGGATGCCGGCGAACTGAAGAAAGCCTACGCAGTAACGTATCTCAAGGAAGAAGAACTGGAAGGCGACACTACCGTATTGCTGGAACTCGTACCCCGCAAGGGAAATGCCGGCGGGCAGATTTCCAAAATCCAACTCTGGGTGAACGAAGAATCCTGGCTTCCCGCCCAGCAGAAATTCTTCGAAAATGGTGGAGATTACCTGATCGCGCGTTACTCCGGCGTAAAGGTAAACCGAATTCTGCCCGGCTCGACCTTTGAGTTGGATGCCAGCGGCGCCAAACGCGTCAAGATGAATTGACCGGCGCGCGATTTTGTAGGGGCGGTTCGCGAACCGCCCCTACCTCCCGCCCAGAAATCTTCGATCCCACCCACTTTTGGCTCAACCGCTGTTAACTGTCGGCTGTAAGCTGTCGGCTGTCAGCCCTCGACGCCAGGTCGGTGACCTTGTCAACCTTTGCGCTTCGCCTGGTCGGCGACGGCCTGCGCCGCGCGGGCCACGGCCTCCGGGTCACCCAGGTAGTAGTGCCGCAAGGGCTTCAGGTCATCGTCCAGTTCGTACACCAGCGGAATCCCGGTAGGAATATTCAAGCCTACAATATCCGCTTCAGATACATTATCCAGATACTTCACCAGCCCGCGGAGGCTGTTCCCATGGGCGGCAATAATGACCCGCTTGCCCGAACGCACCACCGGGGCGATGGTTTCATGCCAGTAGGGCAGCGTACGCGCCACGGTGTCTTTTAGGCATTCGGTCAGGGGCAAATCCGCGGCGCTCATGCCTGCGTAACGGGGATCCTTGCCCGGGTAGCGGTCGTCATCCGGGGTGAGCGCCGGCGGCTGGATATCGTAACTGCGCCGCCAGATTTTCACCTGCGCCTCACCGTACTTCTCCGCGGTTTGCGCTTTGTTCAACCCTTGCAGCGCGCCATAGTGGCGTTCGTTCAGCCGCCAGGTGTTGTGAATGGGGATATACATCTGATCCATTTCTTCCAGCGCCACCCAAAGGGTTTTGATGGCGCGCTTCAGCACCGAAGTATAGGCCACATCGAATACGAAACCATCTTTGCGAAGCTGGCCGCCCCCGTCCACAGCTTCCTGAAGGCCCTTATCGCTGAGCCCCACATCCGTCCAGCCGGTAAAAAGATTTTCCTTGTTCCAGATACTCTCTCCGTGCCGCAGTAACACGAGCTTAAACATGAATGCGTCTCCTTCCCGAATTATGCCAAAAAAATCGAGCCCGCTATTATATGCGGAATCGGGACGCGATGGTGGTTCATGAAGCAAGTAGCGCGGACCTGCGGTTTAGGTCCGCGGCTTTTCGGCCTTGTGCCCCGCGTGCCGTATGTGCGAGCCGCTCCCCAGGGCACCAAGCCCCGCGTTCCGGCAAAATCGTAGGAACGGTTACCGTCCCTCGATGCCTGTGCCACGCCGCCCATGACAGGCCTTGCACCCGCGTCCCCAAGCGGTCATTTCGCGATTTAGTGCCGCGCAGTAGGGCCAGGGGCGCCTACCTCCGCGCGGCTTGAATTGCCCCGCGTCGAAGGCTGCTCAAACTGGCCTTGCAGCGGATCCGAATAAGCACGAGAATCCCGCTTAGCCCGATTGCAGATCAAAGGGAAAAGGAGGGCATCCGATGGACCGACGAAGCTTCTTCAAGGCAGGGGGATTAGCGGCGGCGACCGCCGGCCTGCGCGCCGGGGTGGGAAGCGCCTTTGTTCCCGCCCACAATTGGGACAGATATGATTTTGGGTACGGCCCCACCATCACCCATCGCCTGAATCAAGGGCCCTTTCCTCAATATCCGCCGGAAGCGGTATTCCCCGGTGGCGACGTCGTCATGGCCACGACCCCTTCCCCGGAGGTTGTGCCCAACTTTGGCAAGGGACTCGTAACATACATCACCGCCGACATGGGCACGGCGGAGATCAAATCCGATAATATTCCCAAGGCGATCGAAGACCTTGTTCGGCTCCCCTTGGGAGAGAAGCTCTATCTCCGCCCGACCTGGCGCGAGGTGCAGCCGCGTCGTGGCCGGCTGGATTTTCCGGACTACTGGAAGCTTACCTTCGAATTGGCCAAGCAATATGAGAAACGTGTGGGGTTCCGAATCCAGATGCGGGCACCGGATTATGCGGAGGAAGCCTTGCCGGACTTTGTCCTCGAGAAAGTTCCGATGGTGAAATTGCTCGGGGAATGGAGAACGGAACTTACCGGGCCACGCCGAAAAGCCGCCTACTATGAGCCTCGTTACGATCACCCCTACTTCCAGGAAGCCTACCGGGAGCTCAACGCGCTGCTCGCCGCGGAATTGGATGGAAATCCCTGGGTCGAGTACATGGATACCTTCATGTACGGCTTCTGGGGCGAGGGCCACACCTGGCCGTTCCAGAACAACCCCTTCCCCGATTACCCGACGGCGGAGCGCACCTGGATCGAGATGTTTGAAACGCAGCAGCAGCAATGGACCAAGACGCCCCTGGTGACCAACACCCAACCGGATTTCAGCCGTGTCGGCAACAGCGAACTTGTCGACCGCACGGTGCGAAGCTGGAATTGGCTGAGGACCGACACCATCTTCATTGAAAACGAGCAGATCGAGACCCTCAGTAATCGGCCTCCCTGGGTCGGCGCGATTGTCGAGGTGGGCATGTCCGACGGGACGCCCCCATCGCTGCGAGCTGTGGAGGGGGTGACCTACACGGATAACGTGATTGCCCATGTCATCGACGTCGGCGCGCATTATTGGTCGCTGTGGAATTTCCACAAAATCAGCGCCGAAAACATCATGAACTACTATCGTCAATACCCGCAGGCCATTGACCAGATCGCCCGCCGCATCGGCTACCGGGTGCGGCCGTCGTTTATCTGGCAATACCAGGAGGGCGAAACGCAGGGGCTGATCGTAGGCTTTGCCAACGATGGAATCGCCGGGGTGCCGGGGGCGCTGCGTGTCCAGGTGACGAGTGATGACGGGAAAGTGAAGGTGGGGGGGAGCCTCGATCCGGGGTATCCACTGCCCGGCAAGATCCGCCAGGCACAGTTTGTGCTGCCCAGTGGCGCCGATTGGAAAGGGCTTAAACTGAGCGCCGAAATTGAAGTGAAAGGCCTCCGTCACCCGGTGCGGTGGGCCTGCCATCAGAAGTTGAATGGCGACGGCTCCCTCACCCTTCGTCCCAACCTCCGGGGATCCCTGTAATAAAGCAAGTGCGGAGGAGGGCCAAGTACGCCCGCCTCGGCGCTGCCTCCTGGCAGTCACGTTACGCTGCTGGTCATGGCACAGAGACGACACCTCGAAGAAACTGGCTTTGCCGCCAATGACATGGTAAAAGTAGATCATGAAGACGATCCATGAGCACCAGCCATGACCGTCTTCCTGGACACGGTGGGTCTGTCGGCCGTGTGGAACGAAAGCGCGAGCATTCGGTATCCAAGGATTGAACTACTGTGAAATCCATAAACGTCGATTTGCCGGAAAAGATGGCCGAGGAACTGGCGCGACTGGTGGCCGCCGGATGGTTCCACGATGAAGGGGAGGCGGTTCGCGTTGCCCTCGTGGAATTCCTCGGTCACCGCACCGCGGAACTCCAGGAACGTTTTCAGCGCGAAGACATTGAATGGGCGCTGCGAGAGAAACAGAACGCCCCGCGATGAAGCGCATCGTGTGCGATACCGGCCCTTTGATCCACCTCGAAGAAGCCGGGGTTCGAGATCTCTTATCACCCGCCGGTGAGATCCATATTCCCATCGCTGTCGATTGGGAAATGCGCAGCTATGAAGCTGCATGGCATTTGCACAGACCCGCCTGGTTGCACGTGACCCAACTCGATTCTGGTCCGGCGCTGGAGGCACGCTCCTGGCAACAGGCTGGGCTGCTGCATTATGGGGAAGCCCAGGCCATCGCGCTGGCGCGTCAACTGGGAGCTCATTGGCTTCTGACCGACGACGCTGCGGCACGTCTGCTTGCGCAGTCATTGGGATTGGAGGTTCACGGGTCGCTGGGCCTTGTGCTGTGGGCAGCAGCCACGCGCCACTTGAGCCGCACTGAGGCCGAATCTGCGTTGGACCGCTTGGCACGATCCTCCCTTTGGGTATCACCTTCTGTGCTCCTGGCGGCGAAGGCCGCATTAGAACAGATGGCCTAGACTCACATTTCGGGCCACCCGCTTTCTCCCCCCCGCCACGGCTCGTCGACTGGCCCCGTGTCCGGAGCGGCTTTCGCAGGACCATCCAACGCCGGTGCTCTGATCGGTGGCGGCGCTTTCGGAGTACGGGAACTCGCTCCCGCTTTTTGCCGCCGGTGACTCGTCACCGGTGCAAAGGTTCGCCGCGACGAGTCGGGGCGAGCAAAAGCGGCGACGAGTCGCCGCACTCCGAAAGACAAACCCTCCCCCGCGTCCCCAGGCCGTCATCTGCCCATGTAGCGCCGCGGCGGCGGGCCAAGTACGCCCACCCCCGCTACCATTGCGTCACGGCTGTAAGCGCCCACGTTGTTGACAGCCGCTTCCTGGCGTCTTAAGATGTCAGGATGAATTCAACAATTGCCGCGCCGATTGACTGGGTAGAGGCCGTGGGAAATCTCCATTTTCCATCGAAGACGGATCGTCGTCTTCAGGAACTGATGGACCGCAACAATGAAGGCCTTTTGCAGGAATCGGAAAGGGAAGAACTGGAGTCGTTGGTGGAATTGAGCGAGCAGTTATCGCTCGTGCGCGGCGCGGCCTTGCAGATTCTAGGCAAGCAGCCGTAATGAATGTGCCAGCGGAACTATCCCGTTGAAAGGTGTAGGGCAGCATCTCGTTACTCCGCGAGCGCAGAGCTGGTAGCCACGGACAGTGCATTTCTGTCCGTGGGCTTTTCTCAGGCGCGATATCCCAAGGGCAATCTTACGTAATCAATCTGCATGGGGCAGGCCGCCACCGTTGCCTTCTCCAAAGCGAAATTGTTGTAACTGGACCACCGCCAATCTTCCGGCCGCTTCACCAGTCCTTTCTTCACTGGATTCAGATGCATGTACTCCAGGCGCTCAGCGAATTCCTTCGCGTGTCGCACCAAGCGATCCCAAAACTGATGCTGCCAAAAAGGCCCCTGGGTACCCCGCCGCGCGTGCATTTTCAGCGTCATGCTCTTTTTGGCGTCATTCAGCACCTGCTCGATCAACAATGGATGCTGCGGCCAAATCAGGGCGTGCCAGTGGTCAGGCATCAAAACATAGCCGCAGAGTAGAAATCCCAACCGCCGCCGCGAAGCCTCCAACACGTCGATCAGGAGCGCGTATTCACAATCGTTGAATTGCCTGAATCGTGGGCGCAGGTTTACCGTGACAAAGAAGATGCAGTCCGTGTGGCGTAAACGGTGGACGTTGGAAACGCCGGCAGATTACCACCATGCTCAAATGCCTTCAAGCACCCATGGTTGCAGCCACAATTGACCGCGGGTTTGGCATCAAGGGAAAAGCCCACGGACAGGAGAGCACTGTCCGTGGCTACCAGCTCGAAGATGCTGATTACGAAGGGCACTCACTTTCGATGCTCCAGCGAATCGCCACCGCTTTAGGCCAAGAGGTGAAGATTGTTTTCGTCCCCTCCCGCCGTCGAGCCAATGCCTGACGAAGAACGGGTAGCAGCAGGGCGGGCGCAGCCCGCTTTTGGAGTGCGGTCGCAGCAGCTACCGCTTTCCGCCTTGGGTTGGTTTCCGCAAGGGGCAAGAGGCAGAAAAGCAGCTACCGCTTTCCGCCTTGGGTTAATTCCCGCATTGGGCAAGAGCCAGAAGCGGAAAAGCGGTAGCTGCTGCGACCGCACTCCAAAAGCGCTGCGCGCAAGCTCGAGGGGCGGCTTTCGCAGGACCATCGAGCGCGGGTGCTCTGACCGTTGGCGGCGCCGACGCGACATGCCGCCCATGATAGGCTTTGCACCCGCGTTCCCAAGCGGTCATTTCCCGATTTAGTGCTGCGGAGGAGGCCAAGTACGCCCACCTTCACCCTTTTCCCGATCCTGGCAGCTATACGGCTCCGACATCGCGAAGCCTCTTTAGAAACTGGGCGAACTCTCGCAACAGTTCCATGTCGGATGGTTCGAGGCCATCGGGATCAAAGTGCATAACATCGTTACGCACTTCTCGAATCTTGCTGAGCCTGGATATGAACTCGACTCGATCTACTTCCAGGCCGAGCTTATTCCATCTCTTTTCGGGCTCGATAAGACGAATGTATTCACCAATAGTCAGATCAGCCACTCCCTCGATTGTCCTGCCGTCCTCTCCGGGACCCTTTGCGTCTTCAAGTTCCTTTGAGGTGAACTTGCCATACAGAATCCGCCGGATGCCATTTTCGATCTCTCCAACCATGAGGAATGGCTCGGCTAGTCGCCGGAACTGATCATTGAAGTCACTGGCCGTGATAATGCCGCAGATGGTCTTGTCCTGTGCCTGAACAAGAACGTAGTCGTGGGCTGCTACCGTCCCAATCGCTGAGAACAGTGATTCGTCGATCGAGACTAGCTGCGCTGGCTCCATGCAATCTCGAACCGTGGTACAGGGACGCCTTAGGGCTAGCCTGCTTCCAATGGTTTTCCAGCTCACCATACCTTTGACTTCTCGCGGCGTTGTCATCACGGGGAGTTGCGAAAAGTCATTAGTCAGCATTAGCGTCGCCGCTTGCTGTAAGGTTGCATCCGGCTTCACAGAAACGGGAGGTTTGTTTGCAGAATCGAGTCGTGCAAGTCGGTAGGTCGGATCAGCTGTCGCGGTCCCTGCGTGGGCCGCACTCGGATCGTCTTCGGGCGGGGCTGGGATAAAACCCACGTAGCCGTCAATGTAGGTGTATTCGAAATCCGGAGACGTCGCTATGCCGTATTTCTTCAGCTTGAAACGAATCCGGCGAACAACTCGGAAGCCTCGCCGTTCTGCGTGGAACCAGAGTAGGAAGGAGCGAACCGTCTCCCTTTGTGGCGCTACCCCCTTTTTGATCTGGGCGCTGATCGCCTGTAACTTGTCGTCTGATTGAGACATAACTTTCTACCTCTTATTTGCCAACAGGCGGGCGGCCCAGAGCGAGCCCAGCTCTGCGAATTACGTCATCTAATCGCACCAGCAACGCAGGGCTGCGCTCGCCCTGCGCCAGCCTGCCGGACGGATACGCTGTAGCTACATTACTTTTCCACTGCGATTTTGATTCGACTTGACTCAACGGTCCCGCGTTCCCGCCCCCATAATGGAGCGTTCGGGAGTTTCACGTTTTCTCGTGTCCACGGTTCGGAATCAGTGCTGGTGTAATCAACCACGACTTCATATATTCCGGGTGTGTTGACGAAGTGCGTTATGGGTTCTTCCACTCTTACTCCGAAAAACTCATTCCGTCCAAGCTCGAAAAAATCATCCTGTTTCGGCATAGGAGGAACTTCGTCGGCGAGGAAAGTGGTGAATACCTCTTTGCCATTAGAATCGAACACCTGAATGTCAGTTCGGCCAACACCCCAACTGAGGTGTCGATTAATGACAAAAGCACTTTCTCCAACGTTTGAAAGCTGAATCTCCAATGGAATCTTCTCGCTAATGCGGTAACTGGTTTTCGAACTGCGGACCGAAACTGCCAGTCTTAGTTTTTGTCCGTCCCGTTGGGCAAGAGCTGGACAACTCAGAAAAACTATAAGTACCAATGCTAAGCGACTCATGAGAAGCATCTTACGCCAGATGCCGCGGGCTGCAAGGCCTAACTTGTGTAAAAGAGTTCCTCAACCCAGTTTGGCTCGAACCCCGAGGCGGGTACCTCAACACGGGGGCTCGGGCAGACCGAGCCCAGCTCTGCGATTCACGTCGTCTAGTCGCCCCCGGGAACCCGGGGACAGACAAGACGTTTCCCTATTTTCCAGCGGCTGGATTAGGCCGCGTGGGCTTGCGAACTTCTTCGAACTGGTTGATGCGAACAACCCCATTCGGAAGGACAGCGCGGATGTCGAGATAACCTCCCATGGCCTCGATGATCTTACGCAGCGTGCTGATATACATGTCGGAGCGGCGCTCCACTTTGGAAATGGCGGCCTGATTAACGTGCAGCAGTTCCGCCAGATGTTCCTGCGTCAGGTCAAGCGCTCCGCGCAGCTCGTCCAGAGCCATTTCCTGAATCATCTGGTCAGCCTTAGCTTGCGAGCGCTCCCGCGCCGCGGCAGACATTTTCGCTTGCAGGGCCTTGAAATTCTTAGCCATCAGTTAAACAAGAACAGAACAAGTTCAGAGTGCAAGGTCAGAAAAGCCAGGATGTGGGACACGGGACTCGGGGTCAGGGCTTTAGGGTGTCATCGTCACCACGTGCTTCGCAGGCAGCCCCAGCAGGTTGAACCTAGAAGTTACCGGCGGCGAGTACGATGCGCCAGCGTCGCCGGCTTGGGGACTTGACTCGGTAAACGATCCGCTTCCTCCGGCTCCACGTCCGCCACTTTCGCCAGAACTTTCTCGAAGTGCTGTCGCTTTCCACGGCGCGCCCGTTCTTGCAGGTAGGCAAGCGTCTTCAGCGATGCAATTTTTTCGCCCACCGCGGAACTAATCACTTGATTGATCGACACGCCTTCACGGCGCGCCAACTCTCGCAACTCGCGATGCAGCGATTCCGGGATACGCAAACTCAGTGTACTCACGGTCTCACCTCCAGACGCCGAAGGAACTCGAAAGGGCTGAAAATTCTAATGCCAAAGCTGGCGGCAGGTTCGAAATGCCGGCCGTTGTGCGTCACAATTGCCGCGCAGTCGCCTGCCACCGCTGCTTCCAGTACCATATATGTGATACCACTCCACGTGGCAAGCCCCAAGCCGGATTAAATTGGATAGCGCACAGGTATCCGTCAGCCGACGGATTCCTGTGCGGCTCTTCATCTATTTCGCATTAATAGCGGGGTAGCGCAGAGTTGGGCGTAGTTTGCCCTACTCTGCGGTTTGTAAATTTGGGAATAGTCTTTTGAGGATGTTGTGAAACGATGAAAGCCGCAGAGTAGTTCCAAAAGGCGGAACAACTCTGCGCTACTCGCTGGGACAGACGAAACGTTTCCCTATTTTCCAGCGACCGGATGAGGCCGCGCCGGCTTGCGAACCTCTTCGAACTGGTTGATGTGGACAACGCCGTTGGGAAGGACGGCGCGGATGTCGAGATGGCCTCCCATGGCCTCAATGATCTTCACGGGATACGGGATACGGGACACGGGGTTAGGGATTTGGGATTAGGGGCTCGGGGAGTCGGAAATCGAGGTTCGCAGATTCAAGATTCAAGAACCCAGCAAGCCCGTGGCGCTGCGCGTGGGTAATCGGAACGGATGAGGGGCAGTGGGGGGCACCGAAACCCTTGCCCCGGCGTCCATTCCGGCCTACAATAGGTGTATAAGAGTTTATCTGCCTGGATGTATAGGTGTTGAAATGGAAGAAGAAACTATCCGCTGGAACATCAAGGTCTCGAAGGAGACGGATCTCACCCTGCGCACTTTTCTGGGCGCTCGGGGCATGAAAAAGGGCGACCTCTCGAAATTCATCGAGGATGCCGTCCGCTGGCGGGTGTTTCAGCGCACCGTTGAGGATATCAAGGCGGGCAACGCCCATGCTGACCCGGACGAGATTCAGCGCATCGTCGATGAGGCCGTCGCGGAGGTCCGCGCCGAACGTCGCGCCCTACCGAAGGTAAAGCCTGATGCGCGTGGTGCTCGATACCAACATCCTCGTCTCCGCCCTGATCGCTCCGGCCGGCAAGCCCGCCGCGATCTATAGCGCCTGGGTCGAGGGAAAGTTCACGCTCCTGACCTGCGCGGCGCATCTCGACGAGTTGCTCGCCACGCTCGAAAAGCCGCGTGTCGCTGAACTCATCAAACCCTACAAGGCCGGCCGCCTGGTCAACCAGATTAAAAGGCTCGCCGAGGACGTGAGCCCGCTCCCGCCCGTGCATCGTTCTCCCGATCCCACCGACGATTTTCTGCTGGCTCTGTGCGAAGCGGGCAACGCCGACTATCTCGTGACCGGCGATAAGAGCGGGCTGCTTGCCCTCGACCGCCACGAAGCTACCCGGATCGTTTCCGCGAGCGATTTTGCTGCGTTAGTCGCATGAATTCTCACTACAAGGAGACCCCCGCTCGCGGGTGACGCCCCGATGTATCGGGGCGCTCCAAGCCTCGCGTTGCGACCTCTCGCGGCCAGGGGTTCACGGCAGCCGGGAAGAGCAGGGGCTGGGAATTACAGATGGCAGATTCAAAATTCAAGAACAGAACAAGTTCAGAGTCCAAGGTCAGAAAGGCCGGGATACGGGACACAGCGGTTGTCAGGGCTCTAGGGTGTCATCGTCACCACGTGGTTCGCTTCTGCTGCGTCCATCAATTTCCTGTCGTTCGTCGCCAGCGGGAGACGGGAGGCAATCGCGGTCTGCCAGAATAAAGGCGCTCACTCGCGCCCTTCTTCAATCAGTTCGCGGATGGAGATATCGCCCAGGTTCAGCCCTTCGCGTAATTCCCACAGGCGGGATTTGCGGGGTCGGCCGTTTCCCTCCTGGAGGTCTTCCGCCAGCATGTCCAGCGCGGCGCTGATGACTTCGCTGGGGTACCGGTACGCGCCGGATTGGATAGCCCGGTCAATCAAGCGCTGATGTTCCGGTTTTAGCTCGATGGTCATGAAGTTATCCTTCGAAGTCGCTCGCCTACCTGCTCATGCGTGACATATTCACCGCGCTCCAGAGCATCCTCGCCCCGCTTCACGGCTTCCGCAAAGCGTTCTTCGTCGTCGAGGTAACGTGCCACGACATCCTGCACAAACTCGTCGGGTTTACGCCCTTGCTGGGCCGCTCGCTGTGTGAGCCGGGCTTCGAGATGGGAATTGAAATATACTTCCATGCCCTTCAGGATACGGAAAAATCGGTGCGCGGACAAGAGTTTTGAATGCAGGCGGTAGGTGTCAGGTACCAGGTGTCTGGTGACGGAAAGACCGGGGCTCGGGGTTCGGGACACGGGACACGGGGTTCGGGATTAGGGGTTAGGGGCTGGGAATTACAGATGGCGGATTCAAGATTCAAGATTCAAGAACCGAACAGGCCCAGAGTGCGAGGTCAGAAAGGCTGGGATGGGGGATTCGGGAAATGGGGGCGGCGCCGGGTAGCATTTTAGCCGCATTTTAGCCGTTTGCCGCGATGGGCCGATTCCTGGTAAAAACGGGGTGCCATGAACAACCCGCCGCTCGAACCGGAAGATTTTGCCAGCCTTTACCACCGCGCTTTTGCGGAATTCGGGGCGCAGGCGCTTTGGAACATGCGGCCCCTTGCCGACCCTACCCCCGCGGATGCTTTGGCGATCACCCAAGCGTTGCGAACGTATCCGGTTTGGGGCTGCGGACGACGCCGGATTGTAGCCTCTAGGGCTCCGTCAAAGTCCCGGGCGTGGCATACCTCCAGAGCTCTGGATATATCACCCACGAAGGGACCCCTCATCCACCGCCTTGCGGTCCCCCCTGAGTATTCAGCCTTCTTCATGAGCACGGTCCGGCGGCTGATCTGCGGCGACAGCGCGAGCAATCTCAAGAAAGCCCTGGGCGGCGGCGGAGAGGGAGGCGTGGCGTCGGTAAGTCAGCCGGAGATTGCGCTGGATGCGCAAATCGCTCACCGGCACGGCGACGAATTCCTGCCGTGCCAACTCTTCCTCGACGCACATGCGCGGAACGAAAGCGAGGCCCATCCCCATGCCGACAAATTTCTTGATCGTCTCGATGGTGGGCAACTCGGCGGCGATCTGGAGCGGCGTGTGGTGGCGGGCAAAGGCCTCAATGACGCGCTGCCGGTAAGGCGAAGAAATATTGTGCGCGATGAACTGCTCCTGCCCGAGTTCGCGAATGCTCACCGCGGCGGAGCGGGCCAGCGCGTGCCCCGGCGGCGCGATCAGGCAGAGCTCATCCACGCTCACCACCGCCGATTCCAGGTCCGGGTTTTGCGGGTTATAGGAGAGAACGCCCAGGTCGATTTCATAACGCAGCAGGGCGCTGGGAATCTCGCGCGAAAGGCTGCGCTTGACGGCCACCTGCACGCGGGGGTGACGCTGGCGGTAGCGCTTGAGTACGGGAAGCAGATAGAGCGCGGTGCTCTCGTTCGCGCCGATGGTGACCTTGCCGCTTTCCAGGGCGCGGAGCTCCGCCAGGGCCGAGCGCGCTTCTTCCCGCAGGTTCAGAACCTTCTTGGCATAGTCGTAGAAGAGGCGGCCGGAGGCGGTAAGCACACCGCTTTTGGTCGAGCGGTCGAGGAGCGGCTCACCGGCCCACTCCTCCAGGCGATGGATGGCCTGACTGACGGCCGGCTGGGTGCGCAACATGCGGACCGCGGCGCGCGAAAAGCTCTTTTCCTCCACCACCGCGACGAAGGCCTCGAGCTGGGTGATTTCCACGGGGCAACTCCTATAACATTTGCTTATGATATCAGAAAAATTATAAACTTGACGCGACCAACCGACCGGTCGGACAATCAGGGCGAGGGGAAGGCCGCAGGTGGTTGGACATTCTTGGCTAATCATGGGCATTCGTGGTTTGTCAACAATGGCCCTGCCATCACCCCCCGCCTTCAGGAGGAAAAATGCCGGAAAAAGTTTTCATCTTTGATACCACCCTGCGCGACGGCGAGCAGTCCCCCGGCTGTAGTATGAACCTGCCGGAGAAAATCGAGATGGCCCATCAGCTCGATCGCCTGGGCGTGGATATCCTGGAAGCGGGATTCCCCATCGCCTCGCACGGCGACTTCGAGGCGGTGCGGGCCATCTCGGCAGAAATCCAGCGCCCCATCGTTGCGGCATTGGCGCGGGCCAATCAGCTCGACATCGACCGCGCCTGGGAAGCGCTCGCCGGCGCCGCGCGGCCGCGCATCCACACGTTTCTCGCCACTTCCGACATTCATCTGCAATACAAGCTGCACAAGACGCGCGAGGAAATCCTGAAGATGATCAGTTGGTCGGTGGGGCACGCCAAGTCAAAGTGCCAGGACGTGGAGTTCTCTCCCGAGGACGCGGGCCGCACCGACCGCAGCTACTTGATCGAGTGCTGCCACGCCGCCGTCGAGGCCGGCGCCACCGTGCTCAACCTGCCCGACACGGTGGGCTATTGCCTGGAGCCGGAGTACGAACAAATGTTCCGCGACGTGCAGACGCGCGTGCCGGGCATGGACCACGTCATCCTGAGCACGCACACCCACAACGACCTGGGCATGGCGGCGGCTAATACGCTGGCGGGAATCCGCGGCGGCGCGCGCCAGGTGGAATGCACCATCAATGGCATTGGCGAACGCGCCGGCAATGCGGCGCTGGAAGAAGTGGTAATGACCATCCAGGTGCGGCGCGACGTCCTGCCCCTCTTCACCGACATCCACAGCGAGGAGATCTACGCTTCCAGCCGGCTGCTAACCCGCTTGACGGGTATGGCCGTGCAACGCAACAAGGCCATCGTGGGCCGCAACGCTTTCGCGCACGAAGCGGGCATCCACCAGGACGGCGTGCTCAAGAACGCCATCACCTACGAGATTATTACCCCGCAGACGGTGGGCATGCCGTCGAACTCCATCGTGCTGGGTAAACACTCCGGCCGCCACGCGCTGGCCAACCGCTACGAGGAACTGGGATATCAATTGACCAAGCCCGAAATTGAGCGCGCCTATGCGCTCTTCACCCAACTGGCGGATCGCAAGAAAAACATTTACGACGAAGATCTGCTGGCCATCGTGAATGAGGGATTCCAGCATATCCCCGATATGTTTTCACTTAAACTCTTCCAGAGCGTTTCCTCTAACGACGGACGCTCCACTGCCACTGTGGAGCTCGAAAAGGATGGCGAGACATTTCATGATTCGGCCACCGGGGAAGGTCCGTGCGATGCGGCCTTCCGCGCCATTGACCGCATTACAGGCATACCGGGAACAATTTCCGACTTCTCCGTGCACACGGTGGGCCCGGGCACGGACGGCGTGGCGGAAGTCCGCATCCGGGCGCGCTTCGAGGGGCGCGAGTTCGGGGGAAAATGTTCCAGCCACAGTGTCGTCGAGGCCGCCGCGCGCTCCTACTTGCAAGCAGCCAACAAGGCCGCGTACGAAATGAAACGCTTGGAGGACGCCGCGCCGGTGGGCTCGGGTTCCGTCCACAAGAACGAAGCCGTGGATAGGTTATTCCCGGGGGGCTACTGAGAAGGGCGAAATATTTGCTTTACAAGGCCTTAAAAGGTATTACAAGGTATTAAAGCAGGTGGTTCTTTTATCGTCTTGCTTATAAGTTAAATAAAATAAATGACTTATTATCGAGTCAGGATCTACTTCTCTATTTGTCGAAAACCTCAATTAACCCTTGCAGTTTCGCGTCCTACTCATGTAAGGTATAGATAACTAACGATATGCAGAATTTGTATCGGATTGCGGTGTTGGCGGGTGACGGGATTGGGCCCGAGGTCACGGCGGAAGCCGTGAAAGTGCTGAAGGCTATTGAGGAAATCATCGGTCCGACCTTTCGCTTCCATAGCGGTCTAATTGGCGGTATCGCGCTCGACCAGACCGCTTCTCCGCTTCCTGCTGAGACTATTTCCATCTGTAATAGTGCCCACGCAGTACTACTGGGCGCCGTGGGGGGGCCGCAATGGGACACCAAGCGTCCCGAATCGCGCCCCGAGCACGGCTTGCTGCAAATCCGGCAGCGCCTCGGACTTTATGTGAACCTGCGGCCCGCGAAGGTGATCGATGCGCTCGTCAACCTCTCGGCGCTCAAGGCCGATCGCGTGCGGGGAACCGACCTCGTCATCGTGCGTGAGCTGATGGGCGGAATCTATTTCGGCAATCCTCGCGGCATTTTTTCCAAGAACGGCGAGCGCTATGGCGTGAACACGGAAATCTATCGCGAGCACGAAGTGGAGCGTGTAGCCCATCGGGCTTTCCAGTTGGCGCGACTCCGCCGCCGCAAAGTGACCTCCGTCGACAAGGCCAACGTGCTGGAATCTTCCCGCTTGTGGCGCGAGGTGGTCACGCGCATCGGCCGCTCCTATACGGACGTCGAGCTGAATCACCTTTACGTGGATAACTGCGCGATGCAGTTGATCGACAAGCCCACCAGCTTCGACGTGGTCCTGACCAACAACATGTTTGGCGACATCCTGAGCGACGAAGCCGCCATGCTGACGGGCTCGATTGGCCTGCTGCCCTCCGCCAGCCTGGGTGAACACTCGGGGCTCTATGAACCGGTGCATGGCTCGGCGCCTGACATCGCCGGACGCAATAAAGCCAATCCTCTCGCCGCCATCGCCTCCGCCGCCCTGATGCTGCGCTACTCGTTGCACATGGAATCCGCTGCGTCCGCCATCGAGCAGGCGATCGAGCGCATCCTGAAGCGCGGCGTGCGCACCGCAGAACTTCCCGGCAAGAGCCGTCCCACGAGCACGACCAAAATGGGCGACCTCATTGCCGAAACCACCCAGAAAATCCTGAAGTCCGCCAGCGCCAAGAAGCGCTAACTGCACCCTCCATGCTTTTTCACAAAAGCTAACGCTGCTTCCCAAATCCGTACTCTTTCACTCTCCGCGATCCCATAAAGCACTTGGGGTCCCTGCTCGTTGAGGCGCTCAACGGCCAAATCCTGACCCGACGATTGCACTCAGAGGTACTCAGGTGTATGTTATCGGCCGACCGAAAATTCAAAGGGGAAATTCCGTGATAATGCCACAATCGAACATGGACCGCAGGTTTTTCTTACGGAAGAGTGGAATCACGGCTTTTTCCTGGGGCTTGTCATTGGGCGTGATTCACTGGGGCCTGCCGGCACGACTTGTTGCCGCAGGCAATAACGGCGATGACGACAATTCGAATCTTCACATGGAACGCCCAGCGCCCGCCAGAAGCCGACCGCTCCGTGCTGTAGAGGTTGGGGAGGCTGTTCCACTCCCCGACAATGGGGGCGATACTTGGGTTGCTGCCTGGGCTGATGATGATAACCTCTATTCCCCTTCCGACGACACGGGGGGCTTTCATCACGCTGCCGACGCGAATATCGCGTTCAACCGGATCACCGGAAGCGACCCCCGGAAGCTGAGCGGGTCCACCGTGAATCCGATGGTGAACTATGGCAAGGGAGGTGAGGAGGGTCCGGATGGATGCACGTGGAAATCAAGCGGTTGCACGTGTCTGAATGGAGTGTTGTACTGGGTCGTTGCGCGCCACCGCTATGGCGAGAAGAGTGGCGATCCTCACCGCCGTCAGACAGCCCAGGACGCCAGCATCATCAAGAGCACTGATTTCGGGCGAACCTGGAGCCGTCCAGTGGGCGAGAACTATCAACGTCCCATGTTCCCGGGCCGGCGCTTCGCAACCCCCTACTTTATTGAATATGGGCGAAATCGCGTTGATGTGGACAACGCGGGCCAATACGTGTACGCACTCTCGAACAACGGCTTCTGGGATTGCGGTGATGACATGGTATTGGGCCGTGTGCCGCGGTCGAAGATCGCTTCTCTGGATGGAGCGGATTGGGAGTTCTTCACCGGCGGAGACGGGATGCGCCAATCCTCTTGGAGTCGAGATCTGCACGAGGCGAAGCCGGTTGTTCAGCAACCCGGAAGACTGGGAATGACAGGGGCGGTTTACCTGCCTGCGTATAGGCGTTATCTCATGATCGGCTGGTATTACCCGGCGGGCGGAGGAAAGATGAAAGACGCCGCCACTCATACCGTTTGGGATTTCTACGAAGCACCCCGGCCTTGGGGACCGTGGACTCAGATTGGCTCCTACGAGTCGAGTCCGCAGGGGTATTATTCGCCTGAGATCTGTCCGAAATTTCAGACTGATAACAAAGTCTTCGTGTTTACGGCGGGAAACTGGAACAACCCGGAAGTTTACCGGCTGACCGTCTTCCCGCTCGAACTGAGTGCATGAGGTTGTGAGGTGTGAAACATGAGTCTAACAAGACGGCGGTTTCTACAAACTTCAGCAGGCGCGAGCGCGGGAATCGCTGCGTCCGGCCTCTTTAAAGCGGATGCTGGCTTGGCTTTCCCGGCTGATGCCGGCGTTGGTTCACCAGGGAACGAACAGGTTGTTCCTCCCCCCACCGGAGAGTGGATGGCCAGCACGAATGCGAGCGGGTACCGGGCTTACCGTTCGAAACCCTCCAAGACCGCGGATGCCACCACCTGGGTTCAGGTTGACCTCGGCGAAACCCGGCCGATTGATTTTGTCAAGGTTTACCCGGCCAGTGAAAATATGTATCCCGGCCGCGATGAGATGTATTCGGGCGAGGGATATCCGCTCCGCTTCAAAATTGAAAGCTCGAGCGACCCCGACTTTCATAACCCCGCACTCATCGTAGACCATACCGACACGGACTGCCCTAACCCGAAGGGGAACATTGAAAAATACGCAGCGCAAGGTGTGGCGGGCCGTTATGTGCGCCTGACGGCTACGCGTTTGATGAATGTTGCCGGGGGTGGCTTCGGCATGCGAACCAGTGGGTACTACCTGGCTTTGGGAAAAATGGAGGTGTACTCGGAAGGGAAGGAAATCGCCGCGTTATGCCCGGTCACGGTGGACTCGACATACGGAAATGATGACGACGTCGCCCAGGTGACGCGGCCCGCGCGCCCGGGCGGAGAAACCACCTTCACGGACCATCCCGAGAACGCCACCGATGCGAACACCTGGAAGCCTCCGGTTCACAAGGCCCGCGTGCCGCACACCGGTGTGACGCTGGAGGGCGGCGTTTTCCAGACGTACATGGAAAATAACATTGCTTATCTATTGAACTTTTATTCTGTTGATGATCTCCTGCGCCAGTTTCGCGAGCGCGTGGGCACGGCCAAGCCTCCTGGGGACGCCCCATCGGACGTCCAGTTTTGGGAGGAAGAGCTTGCCGGTTCCAACGCCGGCCGATTTCTGATGGGCGCCGGAAACACTCTGCGCTGGATCGATCACCCGGAGCTTCGCCGCCGTCTCGATGCCGTGGTGGAGGGCATCGCGCAGTGCCGCCAGCCGAACGGGTATATCATGGCCTACCCCCAAGACACGATCTTTTTCGGGCAGCGCGGCGCGTACACGCGCGCCTGGTTGACGCACGGTCTGATCGAGGCGGGTTACGCGGGGAACCCCAAAGCCTTCGAATTGCTACGGGGCTATTACGACTGGTTTAACCAGTGTTCCTACCTGCCGCACTTGCTGAACTTCGCCATCGTCGGCAGCCAGGGGATGATCGCCAACACGCGCATGTACTTCACGCCCGTGGGCAAGCCCGCCGACATTCAGGTCATTCAGCGATATTTCCAGGAGAACTATTGGATGGACCAGTTGGCCGCACGTGAAGAAGGGGCGATCTGGCAGTACCCCTATTTCGAGCCGCATTGCTATTTGCTTACCAACCTGGAAGCTTATTTCGATCTTTATCGCGCCACGGGCGATCCACGTTACCTGCATGCGGTGGAAAGAAGTTGGGAGCTTTTTCACGACAATTGGGTGTACCCCGGTGGCTCAATCGCCATCGTCGAGGCCACCGTGTGTCCACCCAAGTCCTATTTGTTGACCGCCGCGCTGGGTGAGCTTTGCGGCAGTTCCTTTTGGGCCTACCTGAGCCAGCGATTCCATCTGCTCGATCCGGAAAACGAGAAGTATGTCGCAGAAATTGAGAAGTCCATCTACAACGTCGCGATGGCCAATCAGGCAGGCTCGCAGGGTTTTCGTTATCACGCCGTGCTGGTACACCGCAAGGAGAATCCCACGCACAATAACACTTGCTGCGAAGGACAAGGAACGCGGCTGATCGGTTCGATGCCGGAACATATTTACTCGCTCGCGTCCGATGGCTTGTACGTCAACCTCTTTGAACCTTCCACGCTCCATTGGACAGAAGGGGGAGCGTCCCTGCGGCTGAAGACGGTCACCCGGTTCCCCTTCGACCCCGAGGTGCGTTTGCAGTTCTCCGCGGCCCGTCCGACCCCGGCGAAAATCCGGGTCCGGGTGCCCTCCTGGGCCATTTGCGAAATGGCCGTTAACGTCAATGGGAAGCCGGCGGCCACGGGCAAGCCCGGCAGCTATGTGGTGCTCGACCGCGCTTGGGCTGAGGGTGATGTTGCCAGTTTCACGCTCCCCGCGGCACTCGGCGTGGAGCAATACGCGGGAGTCGATCAAATCCCTGACCACGCGCGCTATGCGGTGAGCTACGGCCCGATCTTGCTGGCCGCCGTCGGGGCGCCCGAGATCAGGTTGCGACTCAAGAACGTAAGACTTCCGGAAGATCTGCTCAAGCATTTGCAACCGAAGCCCGGCCAACCGCTCCACTACCTGGCCGAGAATAACCCGGGCATCGAATTTATGCCTTATTGGCAGGTGGACAAGGAACCCTTCAGTTGTTTTCCGGCTGTACCTATGCCGGCCTGAGAGCGGGCACGTGGCGGCGTCTGCCCTGAAAATGACTGTGCCGAAGGCACCTTGGAGTGCGGTAGCAGCAGCTACCGCCTTTCTTCCTCCGCCCCTTACAGATTTGCCGAACGAACCAAAGGCGGAAGGCGATAGCTGCTGCTACCGCAGTCCAAGGCGTTTCGCGCATTTTCATCGTCGGTGCTGCGCCGCAGGCGCATAGGCGCCGGTGCGGGAAACCGAGGACTCGCTAACCGAAATGAAACCCGTCGACCCGGGGAAGCTCAAATCCTTCCGGGTCTGTGCGCGGGGGAGGAGATAATGTCATGAGCCGGGTACGCACTGCGGCCCTTCTTCTGGGGTTACTGGCCGCCACGGTGACATTGGTACGCGCGCAAATTGACTGTGTTGGTCCGGTCCCCCGTCCATGCACTCTATTCAAACACCGTAAAGCCGTATTTGTCGGCACCGTGATTACGAAAGACCGAGACTCCGGGCGGTGCAGATTCCGCGTCACTGAGGCATTCAAGGGCGTCGAGAAAGACCACGTTGATCTGGTCCAAAACCCAGTGAGTGCACCGTATTTTGATGTGGGGAAGCAGTATTTGGTTTTTGCTGACGCCTGTTTCAGGGAACCCCAATGCCTTACCTCATCCCCATGTTCAGGCAGCATCGATTTGAAGTTTGCGCAAGCGGTGGTTGAACAGCTCCGCGCTCAGAAGAACGGCAAACGGATCGCTTCGCTCTATGGGGTTTTGCGGGACAGGGGAACCTCGAGTTGGGAGGACTACGAGATGTACAAGCCCCCTATGCCAGGTGTGGTGGTCAGGATGAGGTCGGGGATAAAATCATTTCAAACTCGAACTGACGAGCAGGGTGTGTATGCCTTTGAACGGCTGCCCGCGGGGAAGTATGAAGTCTCGGCGGATTTGCCTCCGACCTGGTTGATTGAAGCCCTATTCGGGCGGACCGCTTCATTCGAATTGCCCCGTCATTGCTGTTACGAATACGACATCTTTGCCGTGTCCACGGGTTGGATCACGGGCCGAGTCAATGGCGTGCCCCCACTGATCCCTCATCCAATTTCCTCACGCGTCCACAGTCGCGGGGAATGAGGCAGAGGGTAGCCACGGCCAGTGCTTTGCTGACCGTGAGTTCTTCTTATGATCGCGAAGACATAGAGAAAAGCCCACGGTCAGGACTGCACTGACCGTGGCTACCCCTTCAAAAACTGGAGCGAATTTGCTTTTGCGCATAGCAGTCTTCATTTTCGCTGTGGGGATGTTGATGTCATTGCCAACGCGTGGCGAGGGAATCCCTTCCGCGCAGCCTGGGCGTGGAAATTTGCCAGGCGCGGACCTGCTTTTGTTGCACGGAAAGATTTGGACTGGCGAACCGGCGGGGGGTCACAACGTCGCCCCGAAGTTTGCCGAGGCGGTGGCGATTGCCAATGGCCGTATCCTGGCGGTGGGGAGCAACGCGGAGATTCAGCCTTACGCCGGCCGGAATACCAACGTCGTGGACCTCAAGGGCCGCCTTGCTGTGCCGGGGTTGATTGACAGCCACGCGCACTTCATAAGTGGCGGCTTCCAGCTCCTCTCGGTTGACTTGAAAGATGCGCGCAGCGAGCGAGAGTTCACTCGCCGCATCGCCCAGAAGGCAAGCACCCTCGCGCCCGGACGCTGGCTATTGGGTGGTGATTGGGATGAGCAGGCGTGGGCGTCGGCAAAGCTACCCACGCGCCAGATGATCGATGCCGTCACGGAAAACCATCCCGTCTTTCTCAGCCGTTACGACGGGCACGCCGCGCTGGCGAATTCCCTGGCCCTCAAGCTGGCCGGTGTGACGCGCGCCACGCCGGACCCGGTGGGCGGCGTCATCGTGCGCGATGCAGCCGGTGAGCCCACCGGAATCTTCAAAGATGCCGCACAGGGATTGATCTCGCGGGCCATTCCCCGCCCCACGGAAGCTGAAATGACGGAAGCCTTGCGCGCGGCGCTGGCGGAAGCCGCACGGGTAGGTCTGACCTCTGTCGATTCCATTACCGTCGATGGGGATTCATGGAACGGCAGCTTTACCGGGGAGATTCAACTCTTGCGCCGGGCCGAACTGGAAGGCTGGCTTACCTGCCGCATGTACGAGATCATTCCCATCACGGATTGGGAAAAGCTGCGCGACGCCGGCCTGGCGCACAACATGGGCGACGATTTCATCAAGCTGGGTGCGGTAAAGGGATTCGCGGATGGCTCCTTGGGCTCGGCGACCGCCTGGATGTATGAGCCGTTCGCCGACGATCCCACGAATCGCGGCATCCCCCTTCCGCTGATGCATCCACCCACAAAAATGGGAGCCCTGGCGAGCGGCGCCGACCAGGCGCAAATCCAAATCTGCATTCACGCCATCGGCGATCGCGCCATCGCGGAAATTCTCGACGTGTACGAGCGCTTGGGTGGCGCGAACGCAGCCGCACATCGCTTTCGCATCGAACATGCCCAGCACATGCGCCCGCAGGACTTTGCGCGTTTCGGCAAGTTGGGGATCATCGCCAGCATGCAGCCGTATCACGCCATCGACGATGGCCGCTGGGCGGAGAAGCGCCTGGGGCCCGAGCGCCTGAAGTGGAGTTACGCGTGGCGCTCGATGCTCGAGGCCGGAGCGCCATTGGCCTTCGGCTCCGACTGGCCGGTGGCCCCGCTCAGCCCCATCCTGGGAATCTACGCGGCGGTCACGCGCGCGACCCTGGACGGCAAACATCCCGACGGATGGTTCCCCGAGCAGCGACTCACCGTGGAAGAAGCTTTGCGCGCCTACACGCAAGGATCCGCCTACGCCGCCTTCCAGGAAAACGAGAAAGGGAGCCTCGCGCCGGGGAAACTTGGCGACCTTGTGGTGCTCTCCGACGACCTCTTCACCATCCCGCCTGCCAAAATCAAGGATGCACACGTGGTCATGACCATCGTAGGCGGCAGAATCGTTTACCATGCCGAGTAGCACGGAGCTAATAAAAATGCCCGCGGCGGGGAAATTGTAGCGCGGACCTGTTCTGTAGGTCCGCGGCTTTACTTCGCAAATATGGGACGAGCCGCGGACCTACAGAACAGGTCCGCGCTACACTTGCTTGGTGTGCAAATCAGGAAGCCGGGGCCGCGGGTTGCACATGCTGTTCAATTTCGACCTCAGCGCCCGAGCGCCTTTCGATTTCGAGGTCGAAGAAATTTTGCAGGTTCAGCCAGAACTCCGGGTTAGTTTTGAAGTAGCGCGCCAAGCGCAAGGCAGTATCGGCGGTAATGCGGCGGCGCTCGTGGACGATTTCACCAATGCGAGTGGCCGGCACGTGGAGGTCGAGCGCCAGCCGGTTGATGGTGAGGCCAAGCGGCTTCATGAAATCCTCGCGGAGGATCTCGCCGGGATGAACAGGGGGCATAAGAGTTGCGGCCTTGCGCATGGTTAGATCTCCTCAGTGGTAGTCCACAATTTCCACTCCGTAGGCATGACCCTCTCGCCACACGAAGCAGATCCGCCACTGGTCGTTGATCCGAATCGAATGTTGCCCTTTCCGGTCACCCTGCAGGGCTTCCAAATGGTTCCCAGGTGGCGAAGCTAAAACCTCCAGCTCCGTGGCGGCGTGAAGGTGCAGCAGTTTACGCAATGCGACCCGTTCAAAGGACCGGAACCGACGGCTGTGCTGGTATTGAAAAAGCTCTTCCGTTTCCTTCGAGCGAAAGGTCCGAATCACTCGTGAAGGATACTACGCACCACGTCGTACGTCAAGCGTTGTAATGCGTTTTGTCGTTAGGGTTTGTAATGCGGTTAGGTGCCAGCCAGTTTGCGGCAGCGGCGCTCTGTGCCAGCCCCGCTTCGGGCGGGATCGCCGGATTCTCAACACCCGCGTAGGACACCCGCGTAGGGACTTGACGCGATGCTGACGCCGGGAGATACTGGGCGCGTAGTGCCGCTGCGCTACGGCGGCGGCGAGATCCTTTCATGCAGAGCGGGGAGAGGTTCGAGGCCGGCGAGGCCGAAAGCGTTCTATTTTCGGAGCGAGTAGAACAGGGGAAAGTGTGTGATACTTCCCTTTTCCCCACCTGAATTTTCTTGCGTTGGTCGCTGCGCCGGCAGTGGCATTACGATCCCGTTTAATCCTTTGGGAACGGAGGTAACATACGTGCACAAGTTCAGTCTGCGGGCTCTCGGAGTCGCGTTATTTGCGGTGACGTTGGTCACCGGATGTTCGAAGAAAGAGGCAGGCCCACCGCCTCCGGAGATACCGCCGGACGGCATCACGGGCATTCCCGCGCCGGTGGACCGTGACGCCACGATGGCGGCGGTGGACAATCCCATCGCCGGCGCGGTCAAAGAGGTGAAGGCCAAGGTCCTTGACAAGGATGCCGACGACAAGACCAAGGGCTTGGTGCGGATCAAGGTCCTCGACCTCGATGGCCCTGTCGATGTCAGCGATAACACTCACTTGGAAGTTTGGAAACCGGGATCTGATCCGGAGGAACAAAAGGCGGAGATGGCCGATTGGGCTTCCCATGAGCCCGCCGTCCCCGTGGGGACGTGGGACATCCGCCTCATTTATGATGAGGGGGGCGTCTGCAAGGGGGAAGGATGGGTTAGGAATGTCGTCGTGGTGGCCGGCAAGCTCTGGAAGGCAGAGGTCATATTTGCCACGCCGATGCAGTGGGTCCGCATTTACGGCACGCTCGGCGGCAAGGACGTCGCCGACAACATGCACGTTGATGTCTTTAAGTCGGGCACGGACCAGCAGGAGTTCCAACCGATTACCGGTTTCTGGAGCACCCAAAAGGTACCCTTGCTGGCCGGAACCTACGATCTGCGCGTCAGCTACGACAAGGACAATGTGAAGGGGAAAGGGACGCTCGCGGCCTTTGCCGTCGGCGGTAACCATGGCGTCCAAAAGAAGACCGTCGCGCTCATCAAGCAGTAGCAACGGGTCTTTCTATGCGGATCCGATTGTAGGGGTACGGCTTGCCGTACCCTCTTCATTCCCGCTGCGTGACCAAAAGGGTGCGGCAAGCCATACCCCCGGAGTTTCCACATTTTGGTGGGGTAGCCGGTAGATTTCCCTCGGTCCCTAGCCGCAGCGTCATTCACGGCTGCCGCTCGAACTGCTCACCGCAACAATGAAGAAGCATACGTAGCGCGGACCTGCTTTTTAGGTCCGCGGCTTTTCCTTGCCCATAGGGGACGAGATTTTCCTAGCCAAAAAGGGATGAGCCGCGGACCTACAGAACAGGTCCGCGCTACACCTGCCCGCTCGGTCGTGCCCGCTCACGGGCGGGACGCGCTACGTCTGAGGGATTGGGAGGTGTATACTCTCGGTGGCCGAAGCGACGAACGGGAAATTCGAATTGAATTTCGCCGTTGGCATCATGGAAAAACTATTCTGCCTCAACCATATTCTTAGGATGACGGCGAAGCATTCCCATCGCTCACGGCCATCGAATCGTTCAAAATTCTTGACCGAGGGAATAACGTGAATAAGCGCACTCAAATGCAATTCCTAAAAACGTTTTTACTCCTTGTGATCATGATGGGCTTTGGTCATTACGCCGGCGCTGCCTCGACGGTGGTCTGGCAAATCGGCAAATTCGATCGGTCGTCTTTGGAATTCAACTTGCGCGAAGCGCCGGCCCCGAAGCCTGGGGCTGCTCAAGCACGAACGGACCTGGTTTACGTCATCGGCAAGAGCAAGGCGGAGACCGACTGGCCCGCTTTTCAGCCGGGGTCGTCCAACGGCATGGCAGGCTTCCGGCCTCATCCTTACGCCATTCAGTTCGAGTTGCCATCGGTCCCGCGAGGGTTGTACACGCTGAAGGTGGCATTGCTGGTGGAAAGGCCTCGCGTGCCGCGCCTCGAGGTGGCCATTAACGGTCATCGCGCGCTGTATTTCCAGCATCCCGTGCTCGACTATTCCGGGGGCGATGTATCGAGCGTCTTCATGCCGAACTACTCCGCCGACACGATTACTGCCGAGCTGCCCACAAATTTCCTGCGGCAAGGAAGCAATGAACTGGTTTTGACGGCAAATGACGATCCCGCCGAGCGCGATGACACCACGGGCCCCGGACTCTTTTACGACGCCCTGGAACTCGATCAAGATGCGGAAGGGAAGTTTTCATCCACCGAACTCGCGGTCGAGGCTCAGCCCACGATCTTTTATACGCAGAAGGACGGCGGGTTGGCAGAGTTGGTGGATATCTATGTTCGTCACAATTTCCCTTCGCCGGGAGGGCAGGCGGTCTTGACGCTGGGCAAAGCGAAATACACCGCCCAACTAGCGTCCGGTTGGGACTTCGGCGAGCAAAAGCTGGAGCTTGCCGTTCCGGAATTCCCTGCCGGCACCACGGGGGAGGTTTCCATCAAACTGGGAGGCCGCTCGCGACGCTTCCCCGTGACACTGGAGCCCGCCAAAAAGTGGAACTTCTTCCTCGTGCCGCACACGCATCTGGATGTGGGTTACACCGATTATCAGGCCAAGGTGGCGGAAGCCCAAAGCCGCAGCCTCGACGAAGCGATGCAAATGATCCACGACCATCCGGACTTTCGCTTCAGCCCGGACGGCTTTTGGTGCGTGCGGCAGTTTCTGGCGGAGCGCACCGAGGAACAGAAACAGCTTCTTTTCCAGGCGGTAAAAGATAAGAAGATCTTTGTGCCGACGATGGAGGCGAGTTTGCTCACCGGCTTCCCTTCCCTCGAAACGCTGATCCGTTCCCTCTATCCGGCTTTCGAATTCCATCAGCAACACGGCGGGGACCCCAACTACGTCAACATCACCGACGTCCCCTCTTACTCCTGGTCGTATGCGTCGGTGTTGGCAGCCGCGGGCCTGAATTACTTCGCCGCCGGCAGCGATAACTATCGCGCGCCCATGCTGCTGCAAGGCCGCCTGCACGAGAAAGCGCCATTCTGGTGGGAAGGGCCCGATGGCGGCCGCATCCTGATGTGGTACTCGCGCCACTATCACCAAATGTACACACTGTTTGGATTGCCGCCCAAGGTTGCGGGTGGACACGACTCCTTGCCCCTCTATCTCCAGATTTATTCGCGCCCTGACTACAAATCGGACGCCACCATTATCTACGGCACGCAGGTGGAAAACACCGACCTCTTCCCGCAACAAGCCACCCTGGTGGAGGAGTGGAACAAGATTTACGCTTATCCCCACCTGAAATACGCGGGCTTTGCCGAGGCGATCGGTTACATCGCCGGGCAATTCGGCGACTCGGTTCCGGTCGTGCGCGGCGATGGCGGCCCGTATTGGGAAGACGGCATCGCTTCCACGGCCCGTTCGGCGGCCCTCGAACGCACCACCGAGCAGCGCGCCCTGGCCGCGGAGAAATTCTCGACGCTCAGCAGTCTGGTCAATCCGCGCCTGCGGCCTGACGCCCAAGCACTCAAGCAACTCTGGAATAACATGGTTCTTTATGACGAGCACACGTGGGGCGATAACCGCAGCGTGTCGAATCCCGAGCGCCAGGAAACCTTGCAGCAGTTGGCCATTAAGGAGAACTTCGCCAGCGAAGCCAGGAAGCGCGTTGACGATCTGCTGTGGCGCAGCATGGCAGCTTTGGCGGACTCCATTTCCGATCCTCCCAATACCCTGCTGGTCTTCAATCCGCTGAGCTGGCAGCGCTCCAGTCTGGTGGAATTCGACTTGGACAAAGGACTCGCCCTCGTGGACCTGGTGACCAACCAAACGGTTCCATACGAAATCCTCTCCACCGGGCCGGACTATCATCATGTCCGTTTCCTGGCCCAGGACGTGCCCTCGGTGGGTTACAAGGCCTACGCCATGAAGCCTGCCCACGAGGCGCCTCCGACTCCGCAGGCAACCACGGAGGGGACGTTAGAGAATCAGTACTACCGGGTAGTTCTGGATGCCGAAAGCGGAGCGGTAAAAAGCATTTTCGATAAGGAGCTGAACAAGGAACTGGTGAACACTTCCAGGGCCTATCGCTTCAATCAATATCTCTACGTCACCGGAGCCGACCACACGCCAAACCGGGCAGTGCAATATAGTTCTACCGCGCCCATGCCGGAGTTTTCCATTCACGGCGCGGGCAGCGGGCGCTTGGTGTCCGTAACCCATCAACCCTTTGGCGTCGTGGCGCGCCTGGAAAGTCAGGGGGTGAACACCCCCAAGATCGAGACGGAAGTGATTCTGTTCGATGGCCGGAAGAAAATCGAATTCATGAATCGCGTGCACAAGACGGAGGTGTACACCAAGGAATCTGTTTACTTCGCCTTTCCCTTCGCCTTGGAACATCCGCAATTCCGGTACGAGACTCAAAACGGTTTTGTGGACCCAAGCCGCGACCAACTGCCGGGGGCGGGAAAAGAATGGTTCTCGGCGCAGCACTGGGTTGCGGCGGAAGAAGGCGGAGTGTCCGTGGCGCTGGTTCCGGTGGATGCATCGCTCGTCTGCCTGGGGGATATCTTTCGCGCCGCCTGGCCGCTACAGTTCGGCCAGCGCCCGGGAACCATCTTCTCGTACGTGATGAACAACTACTGGGACACGAACTACGCCGCGGGACAGGGAGGGGATTTTACCTTTCGTTACGTGCTGACCAGCGGCGATCACTTGCCCGCCACCAGCCTGAGCCGCTTCGGGTGGGAAGAGATGACGCCCGCGGAAGTGGACCAGATTACCTCGCAGGATAAGGCCCTTGATACCCCACGGCCTCTGGATGCGGCCCAGGGCAGCTTTGTTCAAGTGGACCAACCGAACGTGGTTCTGGTGACCTGGAAAATTGCCGAAGATGGCGATGGAACGATTTTGCGCTTTCTGGAAGTCGGCGGCCAGGCGAACACGGTGGACGTGCAAACCCCCCGCCTGGATGTGAAGTCGGCTTGGACCAGTGACGCTCTGGAAAGAAAACAAACGGCCCTGGAAACCTCTGCGCACGGGTTCCGCTTCTCCGTCAAGCCCTATCAGATCGTCACCGTGCGGTTGGAAGGAACCGGGAACGTCCGTTAGTTCAGTGACGAATTGGCGTAGCGCGGACCTGTTTTGTAGGTCCGCGGCTCGTCCCAATGGGTAAGGAAAAACCGCGGACCTACAAATCAGGTCCGCGCTACCATTCTGCCTTCGTCCCTGATATGAATGATTGAACTCTGCGAGGACCCGATGTAAGATTTGAACCGTTGAAGGATGGCTGGCGGCTAAGCGGGTAGTGTAGCGGCGAGTTTACCTCGCCATAGGGCGGCGTCCCGATGAGATCGGGACAGGTTCCGCCGCCTCGACGTTTCGCCCCAGCAACTCTGTTATGTGGTGGGAGAAAAAAACTCGGCCGGTGGCGGAACCTCCCAGCATCGTTCCCGTGGAGGCCCCGCCGGCGCCTCCGGAAGTGGAAACCTCTATGAGCGAACCGACCCCAAAGTTGACCAATCCAGCCCCGAAGTCGACCAATTCATCCGTGGCAGGAAGCCCGCAAACCCTCTTGGGCCGCACGGTGGTAGTGCAAGGGCAATTATCCGCCGGTGAGGATCTGCTGATCGAAGGACAATTCGAAGGCACCATCAATCTCGATGAATATTGCTTGACGGTGGGTACGGAAGGACATGTCAAAGCGGAAACCCGCGCCCGGCAAGTCGTCATTCTGGGGTCGGTAACCGGCAACGTTGCGGCTCGCGAGAAGATTGAGATCCGGCGCACTGGACACGTGGTGGGTGATCTGGTGGCCGCCACGGTGGCGATCGAAGAGGGCGCCTACTTTAAGGGGAGTATTGATATTGCGCGCGACGACGCGACCGAGGCCGCGCGCGATGTAGCGGCCCCGAGCACCTCGAGGACTAACGACTAGCCTGGTTTTCCCTTTCGTCGCCGCAGCCGCGCAAGAAACAGGGCTGCCGGAAGCGTGCAGCTTGAAATGGCGCTAACCAAAAGCCAGGAAGAAACAGCCAGGACGGGTACCCCCTCGCCGGCCACCAGCCGTGGTCTCCAATGGCTGTGGCAACATCTTTCGCATCTGCGCCATCCCCACTGCTATGAGTGCGGTCCCATCCATCAATCCACTTTAGATGTCTTGCTGTTGCGCGGCGCCAAGCTTTACCTCTCGGACCTCGTCACCCCCGCCCAACAAAGCAATTCGGTTTTCTGGTCGCGCCAGGGCAAAACGCCGATCTTCTTAATCGACGATTTCCTGGTGCAGTTTCCCCCCATCCCACCGGAATCGCTTTCCGCTATTTGCTGCTGGGGCCTGCTGGACCTGCTCCCGCGCGAGGCGCTGCCCCGCTTGGTGGAGGGTTTCCATGCCTGCCTTCAGCCGGGTGGCGTGCTGTTTTCCATCCTGCGCGAACCGCACATTACGACGGGCGCCGAAACTCGCTGGTGGTTCGAAAGCCTCACGGTTCTCGGATCAAGCGATACCACCCAGAAACCTTTTCCCTATCCCGCCCTCACCAACCGCGAAATGGAACGCCTCTTCCCCGGAGGCAACGTCAAGACCTTCCTGACGCGCTCCGGCCGCCGCGAAGTGCTGGGAGTGAAGTGACGCCTGATTGTCCGGACACCGTCGCAACCCCGATGGGGTTTACATTGAGTAGCCGCGGGCAAGGGCACGCTTTTTGTGCCCGCCCCCGCTGGTGAAAGCGCGGGTTGCGGTCCACCCTGTCTGAAGGTGTGAAAGAATAATATCTGAACCACAGAGGCACTGAGACACAGAGAAAAAGGCCTTTTCATTTCATCACTCTGTGTCTCTGCTTTGAAAATGGCTGTGCCGAAGGCACTTTGGAGTGCGGTCGCGAAGCTGCCGCTTTCCGCCCTTGATTCATGCGGTCCATGGGCAAGGGGCAAAGCGGCAGCTTCGCGACCGCAGTCCAAAGTGCTTCGCACATTTTCATTCACAGTTGCGCGCCGAAGGCTCATGCGGATCTGTTGATCCTCGGCCCCTGCGGGGCCGACACGCTGGGTCGACTTTTTCGGAACCCTGCCCTCGGACACTTTGTCTCTTGACAAGTAGAGCCGATAGGTATAGGCTATATCTGCAATGAAGGCCAGACGCAATGCGGCCAGCCCCACGAAAGTCTCCCCAACCCACGCACGCGGCGTTGAAGTCAAAAAGATGTTAAAGTTGAAGAGTGCCCCCAACGTGTTGAAAACAAAGGGGCGAAAAAAGTGCTCTGGATGAGTTGTTGAAAACAAAGGGACGAAGAAATAAAGATGTTAAAAATGAAGATAGCTCTGAATGGTTGGTTGAAAACAAAGGGGCAAAAAAAGTGCTCTGGATGAGTTGATGAAAACAAAAGAGTTATCGTGTTTTCACGATGAGTTGCTGAAAGCAAAGGAGATGGACGAGGAAATTATGAATTATGAATTCTGAATTATGAAGCGGGGGCTACGCATGGCCGGCGGGCAGGACGAGGTCTTTCGCTGCGGCTTCAGGATAACAGCGCCGCATGGATTGCACATCGCGAGCCGCATGGGGTCACGGACAGAGACTGCCGTGAGATTACGGCGGGGAGGGGGACGGGCCACTTCCACCCGCGCGGTCCACACTCCTCCACATCGGTTATCGGTTGGACCGGGTGAGTAGATGAGTCGATTTGCCGATTCCAAAAACTTCGAATCGCAATTCACCCATTACCCGATCGCCAAATGGCCCGAGGAACCGAAGACCCGATGGCCCGATTCTTCATGGTTTCTTTATAACGACGATAAGGAAGCGGCGGGAATCCGCGCCCGATATTTGGGGTTTCGCTAATTTAAAAAACTGATTAAGATTGATAGGAGATTGTTACAAAGTTTTAGATGTTTTGGGCCGCGCTTACTCCCCGCAGGCAATGGTCTTTTCTACAAGAGGTCTTTTCGGGGAGAACTCAGGAGGATAGCAATGAACTCGTCCAACACCGCAACGGAATCGGCCAACTTCACCGAACTCTTGTGCGGGATCGGCCGATCGACGGTGGGCACCATGGAGGAACGAGCGCGGCTGGAAGACCCCGCCTTGCTCAAGACCATGCTGGAGCAAATGCTTCTGGTGCGCCGTTTCGAGGAGAAGTCCGCAGAACTCTACACGCTGGGGAAAATCGGGGGGTTTTGCCATCTCTATATCGGGCAGGAAGCGGTGGCCGTGGGAGCGCTTTCCGCCACGCTGGCTGACGATTACATCTTCACCTCCTACCGCGAGCACGGCCATGCGCTGGTGCGCGGCATGGACCCCGGCGAAGTGATGGCGGAACTGTGCGGCAAGCAAAGCGGCGTCTCCAAAGGCAAGGGTGGATCGATGCACCTGTTTGACCGGCGGCGCAGCTTTATGGGCGGCCATGGAATTGTCGGTGGGCAGATTCCTCTGGCGGCGGGAGCGGCCTTTTCCGCCAAGTATCTGAAGCAATCGCGCGTGACGCTCTGCTTCTTTGGCGAAGCGGCCGTCAACATCGGCTCGTTTCATGAATCGTTGAACCTCGCCGCCTTGTGGAAGCTTCCCGTCGTCTTCATCTGTGAGAACAACCGCTTCGGCATGGGGACGCCCATTGAACGCGCTTCCTCTCTCTACGAGCTTTCGCAGAAGGCGTGTGCCTACAACATGGCGCGCACCTGGGTGGATGGCATGGATGTTCTCGCCGTGCGCGAAACCTTGAAGGAGGCGGTGGACCGCGCGCGCAAGAATAGCGCTCCCACGCTCATTGAAGCGCGCACCTATCGTTTCATGGGCCATTCCATGTCCGACCCTTCGCACGGCCACTACCGCACCAAGGTGGAAGTGGAGGAGCAGCGCCGGCACGATCCCATCAAGCAGTTCAGCGCCGCTTTGGAAGCCAACGGAATCGTCAACCAGGAGTTCCTCGACGAGCTCGAGCAGAAAGTGCGCGACACCGTGGAAGAAGCGGTGGCGTTTGCGGAGCGCAGCCCGCAGCCCGATGACAAGGAACTCTACACGGACGTGTATGTAGAATAATCGGGTCATTGGTTCATCTTAAGACCGTCCGTTGTCCGTGGTCCGTTGTCCGTTGCGCGCGCGTTGGCGAGATGGAAAGAAAGAGACTAAGGATTAAGGGCAACTGACAACTGACCACGGACAACGGACAGCTTTTCAATGTCCCAATGGCCCGATAATCGGAGCGTTCAATGTCCATATTGACCTATCGTGAAGCCCTCAACCAAGCCATGCGCGAGGAAATGCACCGCGACGAGAACATCGTGCTGATGGGTGAGGAAGTAGGCTTCTATAATGGCGCTTACAAAGTCAGCAAAGGCCTGCTGGAAGAGTTTGGACCGATGCGGGTGCTTGACACGCCCATCACGGAGCTGGGCTTTACGGGGCTCGGGGTGGGCGCCGCCATGTCCGGGTTGCGACCGATTGTGGAAATGATGACCTTCAATTTCTCCATGTTGGCCCTCGACCAGATTGTGAACAGCGCCGCCAAGATGCTCTACATGTCGGGTGGGCAGTTCCCCATTCCCCTCGTGGTTCGCGGACCGGGAGGCGCAGGCCACCAACTCGGCGCGCAGCACTCGCAAGCCTTGGAAGCCTGGTTCTGCCACGTGCCGGGGCTGAAAGTCGTGGCCCCCGCGACGCCCGCCGACGCCAAGGGTTTGCTCAAAACTTCCATTCGCGACAACAACCCGGTGGTTTTCATCGAGTCGGAAGTGCTTTACGGCACGCGCGGCGAAGTCCCGGAGGGTGAGCACGTGATTCCTCTGGGCGTGGCGGACATCAAGCGGCCGGGCCGGGATGTGACCATCGTCGCGCACTCCAAGATGGTGCTGGTCGCGCTGGACGCGGCGGCGGACCTGGCAAGCGAGGGAATCGAGGCCGAGGTGGTGGACCCGCGCACGCTGCGGCCGCTCGACACCGGCGCCATCGTGAACTCGGTGAAGAAGACCAATCGCGTGGTGATTGTGGAAGAAGGTTGGGAATACTGCGGCGTGGGAGCGCAGTTCGTCGACGTCATCCAGCGCGAGGCGTTTGACTATCTCGATGCTCCCGTCCTGCGCGTGACGGGCCGGGATGTTCCCATGCCCTACGCCAAAAATCTGGAACACCAGGTGGTGCCGGACAAGCAGCGAGTGAAGGACGCGGTTTATCGCGTGCTCTATCGGCAATAAACAAAAACCGAAACTCGAAACTTGAAATTCGAAATTCGTGGTGAGTTTCGAGTTTCGAATTTCGAGTTTCGATTTTCGAGTTTCGAAGCGAGGGTTTCCATGGCCGTTAAGGTAATGATGCCCAAGGGCAGCGACACGATGACGGAGGGCAAGGTCCTGAAGTGGCTCAAGAAGGAAGGCGACGCCATTTCCACCGGCGACGCCGTGGTCGAAATCGAAACCGATAAAGTGAACATGGAAGTGGAAGCGATGGGCAGCGGCGTGCTCCGCAAAGTCCTGGTAGCACCCAACAAGGTGGTGCCCGTCGGCGAATTGCTGGCGGTGATTGGGAAGGCGGACGAGGATATTTCCGCGCTGGTGAAAACCGACGGAGCGGGAGCAGCGGGAGTCAGAAGTCAGGAGTCAGGAGTCAGGAGCAATGCCCCGGCGTCGCCTGCCCCGCAAGTAGCGAGCCTGGCCCCCAGCCTCCAGCCCCCAGCACCCAGCACCACCCCTGCGGTGGGCGGGCGTGTGTTGGCTTCGCCCCTGGCCAAGCGCATGGCCAAGGAAATGGGCCTGGAGATTGCCGAGATTCCCGGCACCGGCCCCAATGGCAGGGTCATTCGACAGGACGTGGAGCGCCGTGCGGCCATGGCCCCCGCGCCCCCGGCGGCGGCCGTCGGCGCGGTGGGCGTTCCGGCGCTTTCGCTTCCCTCGACTCCGCTTCCGCCGCGGCGGCCCGCTCTCGCGCCCACGGGTCCGGAATTTACGGACGAGCCGCTCAGTTCCATGCGCAAAGTCATCGCCACGCGCCTGGTGCAAAGCAAAGCGCCCGTGCCGCATTTCTACCTCACCATCGAAGTGAATATGCAACGCGCCAAGGAGCTGCGCGAATCCGCCAACCTGCTCGACCCCGAGCTGAAGCTCAGTTACAACGACATTATCTTGAAAGCCTGCGCGGCGGCGCTGCGGCAGAACCCCGAGGTGAACGCTTCCTTCCAAGGCGAGTCGATTCGCTATCACCATCGCGTCAACCTGGGAATGGCGGTGGCCACCGACGGCGGCGGACTCATCACGCCGGTCCTCCGCAATGCCGACGCCAAGAGCCTGGCGGAAATTTCCCGCGAATCCAAAGAGTTGGCCGCACGCGCCCGCACGCGCAAGCTTCTTCCCGAGGAGTACGCGGGCTCCACGTTCTCCATTTCCAATCTCGGGATGATGGGAATCGATGAGTTCTCCGCCGTCATCAACCCGCCGGAAGGCGCCATCCTGGCCGTGGGCGCCGTGGCGGAAAAGCCCGTGGTGGTGGATGGGCGCGTGGAAGTCGGACTGCGCTGCCGGCTGACCATGTCGTGCGATCATCGCGTCGTAGACGGCGCCACCGGGGCGAAGTTCCTGCAAAGCCTGAAGCAGATTATCGAAAACCCTGTGTACCTCGCGTTTTGAGGAGGAATGTAGCGCAAGGCTCGCTTTCCAGCCTTGCGGCTTTTCGACCGCGCGGTGGTTTTGACGGCGCGGCCCAACCCCGCGTGCCTGGAAGAGCCGCAGGGCCGAACTGCGGGCCCTGCGCTACCTTTGCCTATGACATTTGAAAGAGAACTCGAAGTTGCGCAACGCATCGCCGAACAGGCGGGGCGGCTGGCGCTGGAAAATCGGGCGCGGGGTTTCGAGTCGGAAACCAAGCCCGACGATTCTCCCGTAACCTCCGCGGATCGCGCCAACGAGCGGCTGATCACCAAGCTGCTGGAGGAAGCGTTTCCCGAAGACGGCATCTTGGGCGAAGAAGGTGCGATGCGCGAATCGCACAGCGGCCGCCGTTGGATCATCGATCCCATTGATGGCACGCGCAGCTTTATTCGCGGCATTCCCATTTGGGGAGTTATGCTGGCGCTGGAAGCTGAGGGCGAGGTGGTGGCGGGGGCCTGTAATCTGGCGGCGCTGGGGGAACTCTATTCCGCCGCAAGAGGACTGGGCGCTTATTGCCATGGCGAGCCCATCCACTGCTCCGCGGTGAAAACGCCGGACCAGGCGATGCTCTGCCTGACGGGCTTCGACAAAGTCCTGGAGCGCAGTTGGGGGGAGCGTTTGCTTCCCTGGATAACCCAGTTCTGGTCGGTGCGAAGCATGGGCGGCTGCATGGACGCGATGTGCATGGCCGCCGGACGCGCCGAGGTGTGGATGTCGCTGGAAGCCAAAGCGTGGGACTTGGCGCCGCTCAAGATCATCGGCGAGGAAGCCGGCGCGCGCTTCTTCAACCTCGATGGAAAATCGAGCATCTACGGCGGCGACTGCGTGATGACCATCCCGGCCCTGGAGCCCATGCTTCGGAGTTTCTTGGGCTTGTAATCCGGTGATCCGTTGATCGGGTGATCGAGTGAGCAAAGCGGGCGTAGCGCCCCGATGCATCGGGGCGGTTCTTCCCTTGACTCGCGCTCCCAAACGCGCGGCCATGCGCCCTCGGGGGGGTATTGGCGAAGTAAGAGCCGCGGACCCCAAAATCGGGGGTCCGCGCTACCCCCCTACCCGGCGCGCCCCGGCGCGGCAGAGCTGCAAATTAAGCGTTCCGCGCGCGCTTGGCGATGTTCGAGGCATCTCCGGGAACCGGCACTTCAGCTTTGATCGCCACCGGTCCCATAGCGTATTCGGTGGGGCCGAGGCGTTCATTGGAATCCATGGTCTCGTCCCACTTCACCTCTTTGCCGGTGTACGCCGCGGTCCTTCCCATGATAGCCGTGAGCGTAGCGTGGGCCACGTGCTCGGCTTCGTTAATGGGCTGGTTGGTGCGGATGGCCGTAACGAAGTCCACATGCTCCTGATCGTAAGGATTGAACTTTGTCTTGCCGGGATCCTGCCCCTCCTCCTGATACTTCCACACCACCTTATCGGTCAGGTCATAGATGGTGTTTCGGCAATTCGTGTAGCCCTCCGTCCCCACCACGTACTCGGAGACGTCTTCCTGGCAGCCTTCAATCTGACGGCACATGCTCTCCAGGATTCCGCCGTTGGGGTAAGTGTACTGCAAGCTGAAAAAGTCGTACTGGTCGCCCGTCACCTTCTGGACGCGCCCACCGCAACCAATGACCTTGGTGGGGTTCATCCCCGTGAACCAGAGGACGGCGTCCAGATTATGGACGTGCTGCTCGCAGATGTGGTCCCCGGAAAGCCAACGCCAGTTACACCAATCGCGCACCATGGCTTCCATATCCGACCACCCCTTCTTCTTTTGCACATACCACAAGGGGCCGCCGTTCCAGCGGGCAAAGGCGCCCACGATCTGGCCGATGGCACCATGGGAAACGCGATTATAGGTTTCCTGATAGGCGCGGTCGTGCCGCCGCTGGGTTCCCGCCACCACGCACAGGTTGTAAGTCGCGGCCTTCTGGCCGGTCGCCAGGACGGAGCGCACGCCCGGAGCATCGACCGCGCACGGCTTCTCGATAAAGCAGTGTTTCTTGGCGTCCACCGCGGCATCGAAATGCAGGGGCCGGAAATGCGGCGGCGTGGCCATCAGCACCAAGTCCACGTCGGAGGCGAGCACTTTCTTGTAGGCATCGAAGCCCACAAAACAATGGTCGTCGGCAACTTGCTGCTGCCCCTTCTGACCAAGCTCGGCGCGGCACTTATCCAGATGGTCCTGGAAGAGGTCGCCCAGCGCCACGATTTTGAGGCCGGGTCCCGCTTTGAGAAAGTTCAGGGCCGCGCCGGTGCCCCGCTCGCCGCAGCCGATCAATCCTGCCTTCAAGACCGGGCCTTCCGGGGCCACGTCTACAAACTTCATCGGCGGGTAAGTCTTCTTGCAACTCGCCAGCACCACACCGGCGCCTACCGCCGCTACGGCGCCGATAAATGTTCGCCGGTTGAAATCCCGTTTTTCCTTTTCCGTCTTCTCATCGGTCATATTGGATCTCCTTTAGAATAAGAATTAGTATCAACCTATTAACTCATCTGCCCTGCTGGTTCTTGAGCCCCAAAGGGCGATCCACGGCCTGAGCCCCAAAGGGCGATCCACGGCCTGAGCCCCAAAGGGGCGATCCAATCTAGCCCAGGCCAACGGCCTGGGTCAACGAGCACCATCCCTTTCATTCCCGGAGCCCTGAAGGGGCGGTCCATTCCCTTGCTCAATCCCACACATATCGCTCGTCGTATTCGACCCCGTAGGTCTGCAAAAACTTCCGATACTCGTCCTGAAAACTTACCGCGCGATGGTGTTCCTCCTGGTGATCAATGTATTGGACCGCGGCCTCTACCTGCAAGGGGCTCACCGAAAAACCGCCGTACCCATTTTGCCAATGGAACGCCCGCAGGGCCGGGTCTTGGGTCTTGATCCATTTGGAGGAGCTCGTTTTGACGGTTTCCACCACCTTCGCCAAGGCGTGATTCTTAGACATGCGAAAGAGGATGTGGACATGATCGCTCATGCCCCCGATTTTTTGAGCTGGAGAATCGAGGTTATTCAGTACCGTTGCCAGGTAGGCATGCACGCGTTCGCGAAATGGCCGAAGGAGCAGCGGTTCGCGCAGTTTGGTGCTGAAGATGAGGTGGATATGTAGTTTCGTTAGCGATTGTGGCATGGCCTTTAATTGGCGCGCCCCCTTCAGGGCGCGGACATCGATTTCATTCCGTGCTTGACCCAGGGCGTTGCCCTGGGCTAGATTGGGACGCCCCTTCGGGGCTTTCGCCATCGACAATCGACAATCGGCAATCGGCAATGCCTACGTCCGCGCGTGTTTGGCGACGTTCTCGGCATTTCCCGGCACGGGTATTTCCGCCTTGATGGGAACGGGGCCCATGGCATATTCCGTGGGACCGAGGCGCTCGTTCGAATCCATCATCTCGTCCCACTTCACCTCTTTCCCGGTGTAGGCCGCCGTCCTGCCCAGGATTCCGATCAGCGTCGATTGCGCCAGGTGCTCCGTTTCGTTCACGGGCTGATTGGTGCGGATGGCGTTGACGAAATCCACGTGCTCTTGATCGTAGGGATTGAATTTGGTCTTGCCCGGATCCTGTCCTTCTTCCTGATATTTCCACACCACCTTGCCGGTAAGGTCAAAGATCGTGTCTTTGCAATTCGTGTAGCCCTCCGTGCCCACGACGTAATCGGAGACGTCGTTGGCGCACCCGTCAATCTGCCGGCACATGGTGTCATTGATTCCGCCGTTGGGGTAAGCGAACTGCACGTGGAAGTGATCAAACTGGTCGCCCGTTACCCGCTGCACGCGCCCCCCATCGCCGACGGCCGAGGTCGGGGTCATTCCCGTAAACCAGAGAACGGTATTGAGGTTATGGACACACTGTTCCACGATGTGGTCGCCGGAAAGCCATCGCCAGTTCACCCAGTCGCGAATCATGGCTTCCATATCCGACCACCCTTTCTTCTTCGGCGCGTACCACAATTGGCCGACGTTGTAGCGGGAGCGCGCCCCCACGATCTGGCCGATGGCGCCGTGGGAGACGCGGTTGTAAGTTTCCCGGTGGGGGCGGTCGTGCCGCCACAGAGTTCCCGACACCACGCACAAATTGTAGGTGGCGGCCTTCTGGCCGGTGGCCAGGATGGACCGTATGCCGGGAGCGTCCACCGCGCACGGCTTCTCCAGAAAGATGTGTTTCTTGGCGTCCACCGCGGCGTCGAAATGCTGGGGCCGGAAATGCGGTGGCGTGGCCAACAGCACCACGTCCACGTCGGCTTCGAGCACTTTCTTGTAGGCATCAAAGCCGATAAAGCAATGGTCGTCGGCAACCTTTACCTGAGCGTTCTTGGCAAGATTATCGCGGCACGCGTCCAGATGGTCCTGGAGGACGTCGCCCAGCGCCACAATCTTGAGGTTGGGTCCGGCCTTAAGGTAGTTCAGGGCCGCGCCGGTGCCGCGGTTGCCGCAGCCGATCAATCCCGCCTTCAGTACAGGGCCGTCGGGGGCCGTATCGACAAAGGTCACGGGCGGGTAAGACTTCTTGCAACTGGCCAGGACCGCCCCAGCGCCTACGGCGGCAATAGCGCCCATGAACGTCCGCCGATTGAAATCCCGCTTTTCCTTGTCTGTCTTCTCATCCATCATCTCGAATCTCCTTTGAAGCAATAGTTAGTTTAGAATTATGAATTCACCTAGCGTCAATACTTTTCCCCTAATGTGAACAGTATTACCACCCGTCAATTCTTCACGGCAGATCCAGCCGGCCGATTTCCGGCGCTCTGAGCGGCCTCGTCGTATTCACGGACCACCCGGAAGCCCACGTCGGTACAGTCGGAATACCACCAGATGCTCTTGGGCGATTGGGGGTCGGTGAGCAGCCAATCTTCCTCGCGCGTGTGGTCGCGCGCCGCGCAGCGCAGGTCGGCAGCGTCGGAACGATAGGAACCTCCGCGCACCACGTGCTCCTTGCCGGAGTCCGGGCCGCGCGGATCGGTGGCGCCGTCCGCTATGTGCGCGTACGCGTCGGGGTCGTACCAATCCAGGCAGAATTCCCGCACGTTGCCCAACATATCCACCATACCCCAGGCATTGGGTTTAGTCATGCCGGTGGGGTGAGTTTCATCCAGGCTATCAGCCTGATACCAGGCGTAATCGATGAGCGGCGCGGTCTTCACTCCCAGGAAGTGATTCAGCCATCGCCGGGTGGTGAAGGAAGCAGGGTTGCCGGCAAAGAAATAAGGCGTCGTGGCGCCCGCGCGCGCCGCGTATTCCCACTCCCCCTCCGTGGGGAGCCGGTATTTCTTTCCGGTAATTTGCGAGAGCCACTCGCAAAACTTGGTGGCAGAGTAATAGGTCATGGTGATGGCAGGACGCGATCCTCTGCCCCACCCCTGGTCGGGAGAACCGTAAGGCGGAGTGGGACCACTCACGGCGTCGGCTTTGCCGGGTGCCGGAGCGTCCCGATTGCGTCCGGTGTTCCCGCGTTGGAGCAGGTAAACCTCGTACTCGCGCCACGTCACTTCCGCCCTCTCCATCCAGAACGGGCTGATCTTCACCGGGTGGACCGGGCCTTCATCGGGGCGCCGGTAGGGTTCGGACTCGGGGCTCCCCATCTGGAACGTGCCTCCGGGAACCGCCACCATGCGGATTTTCACGGTCGATCCGGGAATCACTTCGGTGTAGCTCTTGAACCCCTGGGGGCCTAAAGGGAACGCCTTTTCGAGTTCCTGTTCCTGCGCGACCGCCTCATCCACAACTTCCTCAGCTTCCTTGCCACGATAGTGCCCCGTGTGCAGATGGCAGTTGATGCACCGCATCTTGTCCTTGGAACGCTGGTAGTGGAGGTGACCGTCCACACCTTTTTTCGAGAGTCCGGCGCTGAACAGGTTGGCGTGGCAACGAATGCAAGCACTGTCGTAAGTAAACGCACGCGCCTGGGTCAACGTCTGCTTGGATTGCCAGTTGATTTTCTTGAGATCCTTGAAAAGCTTGCCGTAAATATCCTGGCTCCCCAAGCGCGCTTTCTCGGTGTAATAGCCAATTCCCCCGCCGGGGAGGTGGCAATCGATGCAATGGGTCACCACGCCGCTCTTGTTGGTGAAATGCGGCGAGCGGATCCAGGTCTGCGTGGCGTCGGGATGGGCGTGGCAAGTGTGGTCGCAGAACTTGTCAGAGGAAGTGGCGTCCACACCTGATTTGCCTGATAGAACGATCAAGACTCCGATGATGATCCCAGCCCCCATCAGGCTGAGATTCCTGAAACGATGAGTCACTTCTTACGACCTCAATGAAAGAGCAAGTCAAAAGTCAAAACGCAAAGGTCAAAAGGCAAAAGTAGGAACTCCCCGCACAAGGGGTCTTTCTTCAATCCGCCATTGGGGTTTGGCTTTGACATTTGGCTTCTTGCGTTCGTCGTTTTGAACTCGACTTAGATCTTTAGCTTTGACTTTTGACTTTTGCGTTTTGACTTTTGACTTGTCCTTGAATCTTTCTTGGTGTAGCGCCACAGCCCGATGCAGGAAAGCCGCGCGAGGCGTTATACTTCCATTCCCCGCCATCCCGCCGAACCCACAAGGCCGCCACGCCCGGAAGGGATTCAGCAACCCGAATTCCATCCGCCACGGACATTAAGGAAAACGCCGTGCCGAGCGAGTCCGCGGTGGTGGAATCCCTGGCCATGACGGTGGTGCTGCTCTCGCCTTCCAGCGCCCAGCCCGTTACAGGATTGATGACGTGCGAATAACGATGGCCATTAAGTTCCAGGAACTGATGCTCATCGCCGGAGGTGGAAACCGCCGCGGCGCGCAGCAGCAGCGTGCAAGGCGCTCCCCCGGAGTCGGCGTCGGCCGTGCCGACATCAATTTTCCAGCCGGATTTTCCCGGTGGAGGCTCGCCCACGACGACTTCTCCCCCCGCCACCACCATGGCGTGGTCAATTCCCTGCGAATGCAGGACGGCCAGCATTTGGTCGGCGGCATAACCCTTGCCGATGGCGCCAAGATCCAGCTTCATGCCGGCGCGCTTCAGGAACACGGCGTGGTGCGCAGGGTCCAATTCGATGTTCCGGTAATCCACTCGAGATTTTGCCTGCGCTATTTCCCCAGGATCAGGCAAGCGTCCGGTTTTGCGGGCACCGCGCCATAGATCCACCAACGGACCGATGCTGACATCGAAGACACCGTGGGAAAGCTCCGAAACCCAGAGGGATTTCGCCAGCACGTCGTAAAGGTCGCTGCTCGCCGGGAACGGTGCGGTAGCCCCCTCACGCGACAAGCGCATCAATTCGCTGTCGGGGCGGTAGTCGCTCATGATCTGTTCGAGTTCCTCGGCGCGCGCAAAGGCCGCCTCCGCCGCTTTTGACGCTTGGGCGTTGTCCGCCGAATACATCTCGATGCGAAACATTGTCCCCATGCGGGGGAGAGAATATTCAAATCGCTTCAGGGGCGCGCTCCCCGCCCAAAGGCCGGAGTGTATGGAAAGGAAGCCCAGCACCAGGGCCAGACATGCCAGTGCGGCGCGGCGTGCTATGCTTCCGGTCGGGCGTGGGAGAAAGCAGTTGATGGAATAATAGGGCCGATACAAAAAAATACCTACCAATACTAAGGGCGGCCAGGCGGCATGAGAATCCTTGGCAGGGGCCAGAACCGTTCACCCACGCCTGACCTTTCAGGCTTTCATAACCGGGATTCGCCGGGGTGGAATGCCATCGCAACGCGGTGCTGTCCTAATTTGAACGTAGCGCCGCCATCTTGGCGGCACAATGCCGGCTGGAAGCCGGCGCTACATCTGAAATTAGGGCAGCAGCAACGCGGCCACCCTGCATCACCCCTTCCCGGCGGCGCTACCGGGAAATGCCTCCTCTAGGCGACGCAAGATTTATCGCACAATCCCGCGCGTTTGCAAAGCCCTTTTGCTATTAAGGAACCACTCGCGGGGAGGCCCAGCGTCTCCATAGCTTTCCAACTCGGGCTTGTGTTAACATTTTCTCTGCGTTATCGTCATTCTCGCGCAACCTTACACTCTTGCTCGGAACGGGTTGCCATCGGGAGCAATGCCACGAATTGAAAGGACGGCTTTCTTATGTCTGGCCATTCTAAATGGGCAACCATTAAGCACAAGAAGGGCGCGGCGGACGCGCGCCGCGGCAAGATCTTCACCAAAATCATCAAGGAAATCTCCGTCGCTGCCCGCATCAGCGGGGGCGACCCGGATTCCAATCCCCGCCTGCGCACGGCGATCGCAGCGGCCAAAGCCGAGAATATGCCGGCGGACAACATCAAGCGCGCCATCCAGAAAGGCACCGGCGAATTGCCGGGCACCATTATTGAGGAAGCCATTTACGAGGCTTACGGGCCCGGCGGGGCCGCCATGATCGTGGAAGTCACCACCGACAATAAGAACCGCACGACTTCCGAAATTCGCCACATCTTTGCCAAACACGGCGGGGCGTTCGGCGCCTCGGTAGCGTGGATGTTTCACAAGAAGGGTTACGTGGTCGTGGAGAAAAGCAAGGCCGACGAGGAAAAGTTGCTCGAGCTCATCACCGAGGCCGGGGCCGACGACATGAACGACGACGGCAGCAACTGGGAAATCCTTTCTGCGCCCGAGCAGTTCCAGAGTGTAGTGGAACGTCTCAAGTCCGCGCAGATCACGCCGGCGGCGGCGGAAATCTCCATGGTGCCGCAGAATTACGTGAAGCTCACCGGCAAACACGCCGACCAGATGCTGCGGTTGATGGATGAACTGGAAGACCACGAGGACGTTTCGCACGTCTACGCCAACTTCGATATCGAAGAAGCGGAAATGCATGCGCTCACGCAGGACAGATAGCGGGCGGCGTGAGTCCCCTTGATTGGGGGGAGAGCCGGGCCGGCGCGGGATAATCTGGAAAATTCCCCTGGGGGGGATTCTTGCTCTTCCCCACTCTGCGGCTCCACGTCCGCCGCAAACATCTGCGCGGGACAGGCAGGGCGCGCTTCTGAACATTTGATGACATCGCTCGAGGGGGTAGTTTCGCCATCGATCTTAGCTCCGAGGTTCGTCGAGTTTATTACCATTGCTTGGCGATGGTGTTCCTGGCGCTGCTTCCGGGAGTTTACAAGCTTCAAGCGCAAGGGACCCCCTCCGTCCCCCGGCTCACCTTCACCAAAACTCTCAAGGACAGTTCCCCTGAGTACATGGCGTTGAGCATTGATGCCAACGGCAACGGCACCTACGACTCGCATAAATTAGACGATTCCCCAGCTCCTCGCCCCTTGCAAATCTCGGCGGGCACCACGGCACGAATCTTTTCCCTGGCAGAGTCCCTGCATTACTTCCACTCCGTCGACCTCGACAGCCACCACCGCGTGGCGAACATGGGCCTGAAAACTCTGACCTACGAAGCCGGCGCGGATATTAACCGGGTGCAATATAACTACACAGAGAACCGTGCCGCCCAGCAGCTCACCGACATCCTCGAGAGAATCGGCAACGTCGAGGAACAAATTCGTCAGCTCGAATATGATATGAAGTACGACCACCTGAGCCTGCCCGAAGCTTTGCGCCAAATCCAGGTTGGCCTGAATGAACACAACTACGTCGAGGCCACACTGATGATCCCCACGCTGGAAAAAATATCGTCCAACTCTCACTTTATGCACCTGGCCCAGTCCCGCGCCCAAGAGATCATGCAGCGCATTCAGGAGGATAAGTAGCGCCTGCCGAAGGGCCTGATCCGCTCGGCCCTACCCTTATGAGAGGAATGTTATTATCCGATGGTGAAACCTGCGGATCAAGAGGGTAATAAAAGGAATGCTTTTCTGAGGTCGTTCGTTGCAACTTTCGGGCTGTTGGAATCGTCTAGGTAAGTGTAGGATAGGGGATGAAGCCGGCCGGTCGGTGGTCAGGAGGTGGCCTATGAAACCCCGCATCCGTTCCTCATTGGAAATCCTTACCGCAGGGTTTTTCGCGCTGCTTACCGTTATTCCGGTTAGGGCGCAGAGTTATTCCCATGCTCGCATCGTTCGCCTGAGTTTCGTGGAGGGCAACGTAACCGTGCAGCGCCCGGATGTGCCGGCGTGGGCGGAAGCGCCGGTCAACACTCCCCTCCAGGAAGGCTTCAAGCTTTCCACGGGGGAAAACAGTTTCGCAGAAGTACAATTCGAAAACGGCGGGACCATCCGGTTGGGCCAGCTTTCATTGCTCAAGTTCACAGAATTGGAGCTGGCTCCCGATGGCGGCAAGATCAACCACGTAGACCTCCGCCAGGGTTACGCCACATTTCACCCTCTGTCTTCTGATGGAGGGGATTCGGTGCAAGTGGGCACACCGTACGGCACGCTCATCGCCCAAGGTGGTACACGGTTCCGTGTGGATTTGGACCAGGGCCTGGAGCGCGTGGAAGTCTTCCATGGCGCGGTGGAGGTGCAAAGCGACCTGGGCGCCATGACCCTCCAGAAGGAGTCCGTGCTGGTCATGCAGCCCGGCGCATCCGAGCCCATGGTTGTTACCCAGGGCATCACCCAAGATGATTGGGACCAATGGGTGGATGATCGCGAGGCTCGCCTCGAAATGCCGTCCGCCGGTCCCTCTCCGGACAATTATTCGGGCGGCGCGTCGGAGGCAACTTACGGGTGGGACGACCTCTCGCAATACGGCAATTGGTCGAACGTGCCAGGAGCAGGCTACGGCTGGACTCCCACTTGGGTCAACGCCGGTTGGTCGCCTTACTCGATGGGCCAGTGGTGCTGGTACCCCGGATGGGGTTACACCTGGATTGGCGCTGAACCGTGGGGTTGGTTGCCCTACCACTTTGGCTGGTGGGAATTCATCGCGGGAATGGGTTGGGTATGGTTCCCGGGCGGTCTCACGACGTGGTCGCCAGGCAACGTCACGTGGTTTCACGGGCCGAATTGGGTCGGCTGGACTCCCTTCGAGCACCGGAAGGGCGGCGCCATCTCCTGCGGCAATCATTGCGGCGGGGGCGTTGTGAGCGCCTCAACTTTCCGTCATGGTGGGCTGCTGACTGCCAGTCTCATGCTGCCGATCAACCCCACCACAGGACAGAGGGTTCAGGAGCCGGGAATTATCCCCGCGACGACGGCTAAGCTGACGGGGCCGGCGGTCGCACTCCCCGCCGCGCAGAGCCACGGCTTCCGGGGAGAGACCGCGCACGCTCCGGCGGGAGCGGCCCTTCCCACGGCGGCAACATCCTCGCCGGGATCAGTCCGCAATGGCGCGGCGCCTCCCAATTCCACGATCGCCTTTGATCCACAGCAGGATCGTTACATTAACGGCCATCGCGTCGTAACGCCGCAGCAAGCGCCGGCCTCGCGACCGGAAGCGAGCACTCTTACCACACCGGGTTCGAATCCTGGACAGATCCAACCGGTGCCCGCCGGGAGCCGAGAACCCAGTGGGCAAGCCGCGGAGAATCAAGGGGCCATTCAGCCCAACGCCGCTGGGAATTCTTACGCCAGGCCAGCGCCTTCTGCGCCGAATAGCAATCCCTACGGAAGCCACGTGGCGGGAGGCAGTGGCCAAGCCAGTGTAAGCCATGCTAGCGGTGGGGGGGCATCCGCCGGAGGTCATTCCAGCTCTGCCTCATCCGGCGGAGGGCACGCCTCAAGCGTGCCGTCGGGTGGCGGGGGTGGGGGCGGCGGTGGGCACGCCGGAGGTGGATCGGGGGGTGGCGGGGGTTCTCCGGGCGGCCACCACTAGTCTCCGGGGGGCTGAGCCTCCGCATCATTGGGCCTCAACCCGTTGCCGATTTAATGGACGGATGGCGCGCTCATCCAAACGCCAGGGGTGAGCGCGCTTTCGCATTTCAAGGGGGGTCGTACTCAGGAAATCACCATGCCCGCGTAACCCACCACCGCGCTGCGGTCGCCACTGGCGTCGGCCGAGGTGGCATAGCGGATCAGTTCCGCGCGGGTTGCGCCCAGGTCTTTCGCGGCGGTGAGCATGGCGACGGCAGGGCCATAGCCGCACATGGAAATGTCTTCTTTGCGAACGACCTCATACAAGCCGGCGGGATCAAGAGCCAGGATCTGGTCAATGGCTTTGCGGTCCTTGACCCGCGTGACGTCATCGGGCTCATAGTGGTTCATGTCGCTGGAAGCGATGATCGGCACGGGGCCTGCTGAGGTCTTCAGCGCATGAGCCATCCCGTGCCCCAGGGCTTCCAGAGCCGCATAGCGGCTCACGCCGATGGCGATGGGGACAAAAGTAAAGGCGCCCACGCTGCGCTGCAAGAAGGGAAGCTGGACTTCAATGGCGTGTTCATCTTCGTGAGCCTTGGCATCCTCCATCAGGAGATGGCAGGACTGGCGCAGGCTTTGTGCCAATTCGGCGTCAATGGGCACGGCGCCCAGCGGCGTCAGCCAATCGCCTTTTGACATGATCGCCAAGGGCGCGCCGCGCCCCGTATGATTGGGACAGAGGATGATGTATGTGGCGCGCGCCGGCAGCCGCTGAAACACCGCCCCCGCCACCGGGCCGGAATACATATAGCCGGCATGGGGAACGATGCAGCCTAAGGCCGCTTCCGTCTTTTCCGGCGCTGCCCCATCCGCAGCGAGGTATTGGTCGAGCTGCCGCGCCAGAGCTTCGGGCTTGGCGGGATAGAAGCGCCCCGCTACGGCCGGGCGTCGGACCGCAGGCGTTTGCATGGGTGAATCCTATGCTTCACGCCACACCGGTGTCAAGCGAAGCGGAGCCAGCCGTTACGGAAGATGGGCTCGGAGAAGCTAATTCGAGCAAGCTCACTTTCCCAGCGTGACGGTGAAACTCGGGTGGCAATTGGCGGCGGGATCGTTGGTTACCGACTTGGTCAGATCGCCGCTGCGGATGGTGAACTCCATGGGAGGCTTTTTCAGCTTTTCGGGCAGGCCTTCCATCCGCGCCTTACCATCACTGTTGGTGCCAACTTCCAGATCGGAGTCTCTTTTGCTCATGAAACCGTACTTCACCAACACGTGGATCTTGGCGTCATAGACCGGCTTATTCGAGGTGTCGACGACGGTGAAGTCGGCGGTACACGGTCCCATTCCGCCACTGGCGGTGGGCACGTCGGACGGGTTTCCGGCCAGCACTTGGACACCCGCCGCGCAGACGAAAAGTGCAGCCAGCATCCAAAAGGCAACGATTCGACCGCCAACGGAAGAACCGGCAAGCCTCACAACTGGCGCGCTCTCGGAAAGATTCATGGTCATACTCCTGTGTGAATCAAAAGATGGTTGATTATAGGATATGTGTTGGGGGTTGCGCACGGTTTCTTCCTCTGACCTTTAGGGCTCCGCCTGTGCTAAAGTAAACGGCGAACGATCGTGGTCATCCGCCGGGAGCCATGGTCCGGGGGATGTGCCCGGGGGGTAGGAAAATGAGCAAGGCTCCGCAAGCCAGTCGTGCCCCTGTGACCACCGCGAAGGCCTCGCTGAGAGTGGTCGAGCACCGGCGCAGTGAGCGGTTGCTGCTTACGGTGCCCATCCGAGTCGAGGGAATAAGCCGGGACGGCGAGAAGTTCAGTGAAGAGACCCGGACGATTGTCATCAGCCGGCAAGGGGCGCGAATCCACTTGAAGCATGTGGTGGCAGCGGGCGCCGTGCTGCTGATTCGAGCCCCAGGGGTGCGCCGTAACGCCATGTTTCGTGTCGTGGGGCCCACCCAACCCCTTACCGGCGAGGGCGGCGAATGGGGCGTCGAGTGCCAGGATTCGAACTCTAACATTTGGGGCATCGGATTTCCTCCCGCCCCTTCGGTGGAAAGCACGTGCATGGCGCTGATTGAGTGCCGGCGCTGCCACGCCGTGAAGCTCAGCCAGCTTTCCCTGGTCGAGCATGAAGTGTTGGGGACCTCGGGGTTGTTGGTCAAGCCGTGCGACGCTTGCGGACGCTCGACTTCCTGGAGCTACAAAGAAACGTCCATGCCCCTGACAGGTGATGACTCGGGTGCGGCGCTCCCCAGCCCTGAGAGCCTTCTCGAACCGCGGGCAGAACCGAACCGGCGCACCCACAATCGGGCCGCTCTCCAATTGCCCATCCGGGTGCGCAGCTTCTCGGGCGCGGAGGAATTCACCCGCTCTGAAAACCTCTCCCGCGGCGGCGCGTGTTTCATCACCGACCGGAACTACGAGGTGGGAGAAGTCCTCCTGCTCACCTGCCCCTATGAGAAGACCGGCCACAACATCGAGGTCCGCGCCCAAGTGGTGCGCCGCCGCGAAATGCACGGCACCGGGCGCTGGATTTATGGCGTCTGCTATGAGCGGTAGAAAAGAAGGTGTCAGGTGCCAGGTGTCAGGTGTCAGGGCAAGAAGGTGTCGGGTGTCAGGTGCCAGGTGTAAAAACCGGACAGCCGGCAGATTCGACACCCGACACCTAACACCTGATACCTAGCACCTGACACCTGACACCTGGCACCTGACACTTGGCACCTGACACCTCCCCCCCGTTTAAGCTTGTCCCCAGAAAAACCGATATGCAAAGGTGGCGGCTCGATTGCTCTAGTTGGCAGCGAGGCCGTCCGGGGGTTCACCGTGGATTTCGCCATGACGCCGGGGGGGTTACTCGTTCATTCGTGCGCCGATTGGCCGTGTGCAGTCTGTCGCCCCGGCCAGATCTCGGAGAGTCGCGCTTATTGCCTGTGCCTGAACTGCGCCTATGCCGTTGTGGCAGCGGCAAGTGCGGGTGAGCAGGGGTCGCGCGCCTTACTGGACGAAATCTCCGATGCCTTGAGCCTGCTGGAAGCGCAACAGCCGGCGCCGCGCATGACCGCCAACTGATTTCCGCCCGGGGATAGTACTTTCGGGCTATGGAAATCCTTCCTGATCCGGGGTAATATCTACCTATCAAGGGGCACATTTTGACTGTGGAGGACATGTGCATGGTAGGATTTCGGAACCGGCGAAGCTGCCGGGTGGCGTTGTCGGTCCCCATCCGTGTTTTCGGAACGGACTATCGGGGCGTGGATTTTACCGAAGATGCCCAAACCATCGTCGTCAACCTGCACGGGGCCAAGATCCGCATGGCCCACCAACTGCTGCCCGATTCGGAGATCCGCCTGGTCAGCCATCCGACGGGGCGGGACTCGGTTTTTCGGGTCGTGTCCAAACTGGACAGTTCGGAACTTAAGTACACGTACTGGGGTGTCGAGAATCTCGATCCGGCAAAAAACATCTGGGGCGTGGACATTCCCGAGCTCCAGCCTGGGGATCAACACAACGTGCGGGTGAGGCTCGAGTGCCCAACCTGCTTCGCGCGCGCGTCCCTGCGCGCGGATGAAACCCTGCTGGCGTCGCTTCAGGAGATCGGCGGATTGGAACGGACGTGCGGGGTCTGCAATATCCCCGGACTTTGGAAGCTTCTGCCCTTCCAGGAGGTCTAGAAAATCCGGGATTGAGAGCCGTAGCGCGGATCCCCGTTTTTGGAGTCCGCGGTTCTTACCTTGCCGAAACCGCAAATTTCCAGGAGAGGCGCTTACCCTCAAGTTGGGGAGCGCGAGTCGTGGGAGGAACCGCAAAAGGCGAAGGTCTACGCTACGCTCGCTCCTCCCGCCTTGGCTGCCCCACAACACCCTACTGCTCGCGGTAACCCAGGATCTCCGCCACCACTCCCCGGAGTACCCGGCCTTTTTCCGGCGCATTCTTGTCGATGCGCGCGGCGTACTCAATGCGCTGGATCATCAACCGGTACTTTTGAAATTCACATTCCTCCGGCAAGATCAGATCGTCACTGCTATTGATCTCGGCAAAATGAATCTCCCGGGCGTTCCAGCGAACCTCCGGTTCCACCACGCGCGCCACGATTCTGCCATCCTGGTAGATGGCGTCTTCGGCGTAATTCACCGTCCGCCCGGCCGTGGCAGGCGTCGAGGCTGGGGCTTTGGTTTCTCCATTCACTGTTTCGTTTGTACCCCTTTCGAAAATTATTCAGATCTAGAACAATTCTTCAAGAAACTCGGCCTGCGGTCAAGAGTTTTGAGGGCTGAAGTTGTAAGGCGGAATGCGGTTGTAGCGCGGACCTGTCCTGGAGGTCCGCGGCAGGCAAGCAAGTAGCGCGGACCTGCTGTCCAAGGTCCGCGGCTTTTTATGGTCATTGGGGGACGAGATCAGGTGGCGCGAGGTAGCCGCCGTCTGGCTTCCTCCGCGGTTCTTAACATGGAAACATCAACCATGATATTAACATCCAAACATGACATTCCACGGACGGACGAAGAACCGGTAGAGTAGGAGAGAGGGCGAGCCCGTGAGTGGGTGGCCCACTCTCCCCTCGGCGAACCGGACGTGAAGGTTTCCCTCATCCGGCTCTCCAGCAAGTTTCCGACCGCAGGCAGACGCAGGCCCTCACCGAGGGACCGTTAATAGCTTCAGACCCCTGCGCAGAAAATGCTGCGTGTGGGTGGTCCCTTGGGGTGGGCGAAAGGGTCGCTGGCTTCGCCGCCCCCCGATGAGTGCTCGCACCCGTTGCTTCCTCATCGATTCCAGGCCTCACCACTGTCTGGCGGGCTGGCCACCTTCCATTGCATAACGGGGCCGAAACAAGTTCGCTTAACGCTACGGCTCACGAGTTCGCCCAGGCAAGGCTTCGTCAGCGGGATTACTCCCGCCCACGCTCGCCGGGCTACTTGTCGAACGGGTAATCTACAAGGTGAACTCCTTTCAGTTCACAAGATCAGCCAAGCTTATCCTGGCACATCCAGACGAACGCATAGAACGCGTACGTCTGAAATACCCGATGAAGTAGCGCGTCAGCGGCCCCGGTGTTAAAATTCCCGTCAGTTGACCGCCTTAATTATGGGAGATGAGCAATGACCTTCCGACAAATTCTTAATTCACCGTGGGTGCGAAGCGTGCTTCTGATGGCCGTGCTCGGCGCCGTAGCTGCGCCCGAGTTTGCCACCCAAGTTATGATCTCGTCCCCGCCCCCTGTATTGGTAATTAATCCCGGCTATCGGTTAGTGATCGATGCCGGGCAGGGAACCATCGCATCCTTCCGCTCGGCTTATGGCGCGGGACATGAGCTTTTGATTCCCAACCATGTCCGCTTGCCTCTGTTTAAGATTGAATTTCTGAGTGATCGTGCCGAGTTTAAAACGGTCACGTCTTCCGAAGCCCAGCAGGTGAACGTGAGCAAGCATCGCGATCAGGACGGCGAAACCGTTACCATTGAGTTCAAAGGCATCGCGCAGTTGCCCCTTGATGCCCGGGTGAGCGTTCGCTGCCCGTCGGGTGAAACGCTCACCTACTGGAGCTTGGAGCTCGACAACCGGACCACCCTTTGGATCGGGCACGTTCAGTTCCCGGTGATTGAGGTGCCGTTCGACACCGCTGCCAACAGGAATTACAGCCACATCCTCTATTCATTCGCTGATGGCGTCCTGGCCGGTCCGGTCGAACCATCGATCTCCGTGGGAGGCTGGCAAGGGAGCGAATACGATACGCCGGAAATCTGGCGTTACAACAACTATCCGGGCCAATGGACTTCGACGCAATTGATGGCTTATTACAACGATGCCGGCGGTCTGTACGTGGCGTGTGATGATCCAAAAGGATTGCCCAAGTTCATCGATCCCTTGATTGAGATGGACGGGGTCACCATGGGGCTCGGACACTACCCCGGCACGCGCGGTCCAGGTAAGACAAAGCTTCCTTATCATGTCGTGATCGGCGCGTTCCACGGTGATTGGTACGCGGCGGCTGAGATCTACCGGGAATGGGCTTCCAAGCAGCCCTTTTGCGCTACCAAAATGGCCCAAAGAACCGATATTCCCAAGTGGATCGCTGATTCTCCTCCCGCCATTGCGTTCCCGATGCGCGGCCAAGGCGATTGGGACCCCCCGGCAGCGGAGAATCCCGAGTACACGCCCTTACCGAATGCATTGCCTTATCTAGACAAGCTGGCGGCGGCGCTCGAAAGCCCTCTGCTGCCTATCGTTTTCAACTGGGAGAACCGGGGGCCGTGGGTCCAGCCCGAGGCCTTTCCGCCGGTGGGAGGTGAAGCCTCGTTTCGCGAGTTCATGTCCAAGGCGAAAGCCCGGGGCTGGCATCCCATGATTTACGGTGATAGCTTATGTTGGGTGATTTGGCAAAGGAACACCAACTACGACGGTATGCCATATTTCCGGGAGCACGATGGGGAAGCGGCAGTTGCTCGCAAGTGGGATGGCAGCTTTCTGGAAGATGCTTGGCCTTGGCGAAGGAACTATGTAGCCTGCGTGGGGACCGATAAGGGCCGCCAGATGATCCTGGACATGACGCGCCGGATGGCGGAACTGGGTCCGGACGTGGTGCAACAGTTCGATCAAGGACCCGGTCCCAGGGCTTGCTATGCCACCCATCACGGCCATCCTCCCGTGCCCGGGCCGTGGGAGACGGAGGCTTTCGACGGACTCATCAAGGCCGACGCGGCAGCGGCACGTTCCGTCAATCCTACCGTCACCATGTCCTGCGAAGGTCCTCCGCCGGAGACTCACCTTCAGAACTTCCAGGTTTGGGATGCCCGAAGCAAAACGTGCCCGCTGTATTCGTTTCTGTATCACGAATACGCCAACGGCTTTGGGGGGACCTATACCAATCGCGTCAACGATGAAGCCATTCGAGCCTCGGTGGCCAGGGCTGTGGTCACCGGCTATTTCCTCAATTTCACGTTGCGGGACAAGGGACTTGTCGAATATGACTGGGACCAGGCGTGGGGCCGCGCCGTGCCGGATCAGGCGGCATTTCTCGATTGGGCCAAGCGCGGAAGCCATTTCAGATCGGGAGTAGCCCGGGACTATCTCGTCTACGGGCGTATGTTGCGGCCTTGGGCGGTCAACGGTGTCACGCAGCGAGATTTTGGATGGGGCCTGGAGCCCCTGGTACAGTCCGCAACTTGGCAGGCGCAGGACGGACGAATCGGCGTGGTGCTGGCCAACTATGGAGACTTGCCCGAGTCCCCGCGTGTCGAGTTGGAGGGCCAAGGGACAAAGAACATGACGATCTATCTGGACGGACAGAAAAACGAGCAGGAGGCGGAACTGCCGCGCGCGGTCGACATCAAAATGGCGCCTCGGTCGCTCTGTTTGATCGAATTGCGATAGATCCAAAAAACTGGTCGGGAATTCTGTTTTGGCGGATGGGCCATGAAACTTTCCATGGCCGTTCCGATCATTGGCTTTTTCTGGAACAAATCGTGGGCGAGTGTTCCCTAAGTTAACATGCGGTTTTTGTGAGCCGGAGGGCAAACGCAAGATCCTGTTGGTGAACAAGCGAAAGCGGGTATTTGACTCTGCGTTGCCTGGAACGGAGCGGGGTAGCGCAGACGTAGGCGTACTTTGCCTTCGTCAGCGGTGCTTTTTATTGAAATGACGTTTTGCGGACGCGGGTTCGGGGCCTATACGAGGGGCCATGTCGCGGCTTCGCCGATTGGTGGTCTCCGACCGTTGGTTCTTCATCACCTGCCGCCTGTTGCCTCGGCGGCGGATTCTCTCCGCATCGGAATTCGCTTGTCTGACGCGGGTGATCCATGAACGCCGCGCGGAACACGGTTTCCTGCTCACCGCCTGGGTGTTTCTGCCGGAGCACTGGCACGCCATCCTTCATCCCCCTTATCCCCTTACCATCTCCACCGCCATGGAATCGATTAAAGATGGGGCGACGAAGCGGATTAATCGTTCCCGCCGGGAAGTGGGGAAGCTATTTCAGCCGCGGTTCTTTGATCGCGCCTTGGCCGGGGAAGCGTTACGCGGCATCACGTCACCTGCGCAATATGGGGAACGGTTCCCGACGCACCGTGTGGCCATTGACCCGTGAGAAGCGAAAACTGTCTGCGCGGGGGTCAAAGACCCAACATATAAAACCAGGACCGTAGGAAACTATTGACAAGAACAGCCGAGTGTGCAATTAATCATCTCGTCCAGGGGCAGTTATTCTCTTTCACAACTAATTTGAACGACAAGCCGAACAGGCAGGTGCCCATACTGCGGGACGCGGGGGCGCGGATTCGTTTCACGACACATTGGTTTGCAAATGGAGGCTGCCGTGTGCCGTACCGATGCGAACCAAACGGCCACCATCGCACCTTGAAGCCGAAAGGATGCATGCTATGAAGAGACGCTCATGGGTAGTTGCTCTGGTGCTGTTCCCGCTGGGGTTTTGTTTCCTCGGGGTCCGTTCCTCTTTTGCTCAAGCGGTCACTCTCTCGGCCTCCCCCATTTCCTTCGGCAACGTGGTCGTCGGCACCACTGCCACTCGCAGCCTTTCCATCTCCAATTCGGGCACGAGCACTCTCATCATCACCAGTATTGTGGCTTCCGGGAACTTTGGCTCCAGCAATTGCGGTAATACCTCCCTCACACCCAACGGCAGTTGCACCGTGAGCGTCACCTTCACTCCTCCGAGCACCGGAAGCAGTTCCGGCTCCCTCACCATCACCGACAATGCTTCCAATAGCCCCCAGACCGTCACCTTGAGTGGGACCGGCATTCCCCCGGTTTCATTCAGCCCACCCAGCCTCACTTTTCCGAATCAGGCAATCGGGACGGCCAGCGTGTCTAAGAACATCAGCGTCATCAACAATCAGATCTTCCCCCTGACGAATGTCAGTGTTACCACCACCGGAAATTTCTCCGCTACCGGTTGCCCCGCTACCTTGGCCGCTCAATCCAGTTGCGTCGTCAGCGTCACCTTTACTCCTCCGTCCTCAGGCGCATTCACAGGTTCCTTAGTCGTGAACGACAACGCGACCAGCAGCCCGCAAAGCGCGAGCCTGACCGGTTCCGGAGTCCAACCGGTCACCCTTTCTTCAACGGCGGCGGCTTTTGGCAATCAGGTCGTGAACACCACGAGCAGCGCCAAGACACTGACCCTGACCAACAATCAATCCATTCCTCTCAACCTCAGCAGCATCACCGCCAGTGCCGATTTCAGCGCGGGCAGTTGTGCCACCCCCGTCGCCGCCTACGGCACTTGCGCCATCAGTATCACGTTCACACCTCCGACGACGGGTAGCATCTCAGGAACGCTCACCATCAACGACGACGCCAGCACCAGTCCCCAGACGGCGTCTCTGTCGGGCGTGGGGGTCCCCAGCGTTTCCTTATTGCCGACGAGCCTGGTATTTTCAAGCCAAATAGTGGGAACGACGAGTGCCGCCCAGACGGTTACGTTGTCGAACTATCAGTCCACGGCTTTGAGCGTCACCAGTGTCACGGCCACAGGTCCTTACAGCGTCACCCAGTGTCCCGCTTCGATCGCACCCAATGGAAGCTGTGTGATGAGCGTGACTTTTACGCCCACGGCAGTTGGTCGAGTCTCCGGAACTCTCACCGTTGTGGACAGTGCGAGCAGCGGCCAGCAAACCGCCACCTTGCAGGGGACGGGAGCCGCCGCACAATTGACTTCGATCACGGTGACACCGGTCACTCCCTCGACTCCGGCCGGCACCACCCAGCCTTTCACCGCCACCGGCAATTACAACAATGGGACCACGCAAAACCTCACCAATTCCGCCACGTGGACTTCCTCGACCACCAGCGTGGCGACCCTCAATGCGGCGGGCGTAGCCACTGCCCTCACGGCGGGCACGACCACCATCAGCGCTGCTTCCGGCTCCATCACCGGATCCACCACGATGACGGTCACCGTACCGACGCTGGTTTCCATCGCCGTCACGCCCGTCAACCCTTCCCTCACCGCGGGAGCTATACAGCAATTCACCGCGACCGGCACCTACAGCAATGGCACTACCAGCAATATCACCAGTTCCGTTACCTGGGGTTCCTCAAATCTTTCCGTCGCCTCCATCACGACCGGCGGATTGGCATCTGGCCTGACGGCCGGCTCCTCTACCCTCACGGCCGCCTCCGGAGGAACCAGTGGCATGACCACCTTAACCGTCACTCGCACGGTGACCTCGATTTCCATCACGCCGATGAGTCCTTCTATTTCTGCCGGCTCCACCCAGCAACTCACGGCGACGGCGACGTTCAGTGACAATTCGATGCAGAACGTCACCAACGCGGCAACTTGGAGCACCTCGAATTCGGCCACGGCGACCGTCAGTGCCACCGGCTTGGCGACCGGCGTTGCACAGGGCACGGCTACAATCTCCGCCACCTACGGATCGGTTACGGGGAACGATACCGTGACGGTGTCCGCTCCCGCTTTGGTTTCGATTGCGGTCACCCCTGCCAGCCCCTCCGTCGGGCTCAATGCCACGCAACCGTTCACCGCCACAGGCACCTACACCGACGGCAGCACCCAGAACCTCACCAGCACGGGCGTGACCTGGAGCGCCGGCGGCGTGTTGGGCGGCAACTCGACGGTGGGCACGATCACCAGCGCCGGACTCTACACCGCCCCGGCAGCCGTTCCCAATCCGGCGCAAGTAACCATCACCGCTACCAGCACCTCCGTCACGTCCCTCAGTGGCAGCGCCACACTCCAGGTGACCAGTTCGATCAGCTTCCTCGACAGCCGGAACTATCCGGCCGCATTGAGTCCCACGGCCTTCGCGATCGGTGACTTCAATGGCGACGGCATACCTGACTTGGCGGTCGCGAATAACGGTTCCCAAAACATTTCCATCTTGTTGGGTAATGGCGATGACACCTTCGGAACGGCGGTAAATTATGCGGTCGGTACCTCTCCCATCTATGTCGTGGCTGCGGATTTCAATGGCGATGGCAAGCTAGACCTCGCGGTGGCAAACAGCGGGTCGAACAGTGTGTCCATACTTCTGGGAAACGGGGATGGTACCTTCGGAGCGGCAACCACCATCGCACTGAGTGGGAGCCCGAACAATATCGTCGTCGGGAAATTCGGAGCAAACGGCGTGGCCGGCCTCGCGGTGGCCTTGGGCAGCGAGAATAGCATATCGATTTTGTTGGGCAACGGAGACGGAACGTTTACGACCGGGACCACGATTCCCGTGGGGACGAATCCGGATTTCATCGCCTCAGGGGACTTCAATGGCGACGGGAAGCCGGATCTGGCCGTCGCCAACTTTGGGTCGAACAACGTCTCCATCCTGCTGGGCAATGGCGATGGGACGTTCACAGCAAATTCCCCGGTGGCGGTCGGCAAGGGTCCGAGTTCCATCGCCGTCGGTAATTTCAACGGCGACGCAAACCTCGATTTGGCGGTGACCAATTACTCTTCCGCCAGTGTTTCCATCTTGCTCGGCAATGGCAATGGGACTCTTACTGCCGGACAATCGATCCACTGTTGTGACACGCCCGCCAGTGTTGCGGCGGGTGATTTGAATCATGACGGGAAATTGGACTTAGCCGTGACGAGTCACGGGGCGAATACGGTGGTGTTCTTCCTCGGGAATGGCGATGGGACGTTTCAGCAAGACGGCTCATTTGATTTGGGGCCGTTCCCTTCGCAGGTTGCTCTCGCCGATTTCAATGCCGATGGTAACCTGGATGTTGCCGTCTCTAATATGGGGGCCTCTGCCAGTCCCGGGAACATCGGGAGCATGTCAATCCTTCTGGGCAACGGGAATGGAACCTTTGTCGAGGGGAGGCGTACTGCCGGAGACCGTAGTCCGGACGCGGTAGCCGTGGGCGATTTTAACAATGACGGCAAGCTCGACCTGGCCGTGGCTAACTATACCTCAAATGACGTTTCCATCTTGCTGGGCAACGGCGACGGCACATTCGGTCCAGCAACGAATTTCCCCGCGGGGTCAATTCCCTTAGCCGTTGTGGTCGGAGACTTCAATGGAGATGGGAACCTCGATGTGGCGGTTGCGAACAGCGGCTCCAACACTGTCTCTGTGTTTCTGGGCAACGGCAACGGTACGCTGACACTCGCCCAGACGGTAACCGTGGGAACCAGCCCCGTCTTTCTGGCTACGGGCGATTTCAACAGGGATGGGATTCTCGACCTGGCGGTGGTCAACAGTGGCTCCAACACCGTTTCGATTTTGCTGGGCACGGGCGCCGGCACCTTCACGGCGGGAGCAACCTTGCCCGTGGGCGCCAATCCTACTTCGGTGGCCGTGGGGGACTTCCTTGGCAATGGGAAGCTTGATTTGGCCGTCGCGGCAAGGACGGTGTCAGTTTTCCTGGGTAATGGTGATGGAACGTTTACTTCCGGGGCCACCTTGATGGGCTTTAGCGCCGCGTCCTCCATCGTGACGAGTGACTTCAATGGGGATGGAATTTTGGATTTGGCCGTCGCGAACGAAGGAACGAACAATGTCGCGTTTCTGCTCGGCACCGGTACAGGAGGATTCACCCCTGCCGGCACCTTCGCGGTGGGAACCGAGCCCGCGTCGATTGTGGTGGGCGACTTCAATAACGACGGGCAGGTGGATCTGGCCGTGGTTAATTCTCGCTCGAACTTTGTCTCGGTGCTGCAAAACGTTTCCAGTGGAGGCATCCTCAGCTTTGTTACCACGGATTTTGGAATCGGTAGCTACCCCCTCTTGGGCGCGGCGGGAGATTTTAGCCAGAACGGGAAGCTGGACTTGGCCATCCCGGAGGCTATCTCCAACACCGTTTTGATCATTATGAACAATACTCCGTAATCCGCGGCGGTGGCCTGGCACGAAAGGGTAGGGGTAGCGCAGAGCCTCGCCTTTCAGAGACTCTGCGGCTTTTGCTCGGATTCGCTCAGGGTCCGCCGCGTGGGAAGAACCCGGCAGCTTAAGAAGAAAAACCGGTCCGACAAAACCCACCGCCGAACGACGAAAGGGTGTCACGACGAAAGGGGACGCGGTAGGGACGGTCATTGCTGGCCGCCCCCCGCGCGGACCCGTACGTGCGGGATTACCGCATACGGTTCTTGTCTTGGATACATGGCGTCAAAACTCGGCGCACCCCGCCTCATCCCTGGGACACGCGTTTCCCGCACGGTGTCGGGTGCGTGCGCGATGAGACAGAGTTCTCCTTGACTAGCGCCCTTTCCTCCACCACCTCCGCCAAGGCTTGCACCTCTTTGTTCGGCGGCTTCATCGGTACTACGGCGCTATGTGACTCCTCCGCGGCGTGCCTGTCCGGCTTGTGGCTATCGCCTTCCCGGACCGGTCCCGATTCGCTCGGGAAGCCCCGGAGGTCTCCCGGTTCTCGTGCATGCAGTTGCTCAGCGTGCTAGGGGTCTCCGACTACGCGGGACCACTCGCCGGCTCGCGCTAGCGTCGGCGCGTGTGTGGCCTTCCCCCTCAGGCTTCCATCGGCCCGTACGAAGTTCCTGGTCGCCCGACGGACCGGTTTGCATCGATGCCGGTTTTGGCGTAAGCTCAACAAGCGCAGGTTTCAATTGATAATGACGAGAGGGGCGCTTTATGACCATCACTTTGCCGCTTGAGCCGCAGGAAGAAGCCAGACTCGTGGCTTTGGCGCAGGCTAGGGGTCTCTCCACCGACAGCCTGGTGCGTGAGGCGCTCGATAAAATCCTCGCCGACGCGCCTGGTCAGCCGGACGATCCGAAGGGTGAGTCACGGCCCATCTGGGACGTGATGCTCGACAATATGAAAGATGTTCCCTCGGAGGAATTCGCGCGGCTGCCGAAAGATGGGGCGAGCGAGCACGATCACTATCTCTACGGGCATCCCAAGCGCCATCCATGAACGCGTTTTTTGCCGACACCTTTTACTGGATCGCCTTCACCAATGTTCAGGACCTTGCGCATGAAAGGGTCAAGGCCTTCACCCGCTCCGCAAGGCCGGACGTGATCTGCACGACAGAGGAAGTCCTCACCGAGTATCTGAATTACTTCGCGGCATGGGGCGGGCATTTCCGGCAGAAGGCCGCCCTCAATATCCAGGACATGCTGGCCAACCGGATGGTTCGGGTCGTGGCGCAAACTACGGATTCCTTTCGGACCGGCTTTGAGCTTTACCGCGCGCGCCTGGACAAGGGCTACAGCCTGACCGATTGCATCTCCATGCAGACGATGCGGAGGGAAGGCATCGCCGAGGTGCTGACCAACGATGTGCATTTCGAGCAGGAAGGCTTCCGCGCGGTCCTGCGCGAGTCCCACCGGGCTGGTTAGGGAAGTGCAGACGCCGGAGACAGAGGCCTCGCCGGCGGCTTCATCAGTCCGCGGATCGCGTCAAAGACCACCTTGAACTGGCGGTCGTACTTTTTTTCCATCGCGTTCAGCCGGCTCGCCAGGTTGCGATGCGAGGCCAACATCTCCCGCAGTTTGACGAAGGCCCGCATAATGGCGATGTTGACTTGCACGGCACGCTCGCTGTGCAGCACGCTGGAAAGCATCGCCACACCCTGTTCCGTGAAGGCGTACGGGGCGGCGCGTCGCGCCCCGCCCCAACTTGAAGTCACAAATTGTGACTTCAAGATTTCGTACTCCTCCATGGTCAATTGAAACATAAAGTCCGCCGGAAACCGCCGGCTATTGCGCTTAACCGCCTGGATCAAGACTTTTGGGGCGACCTCATAGAGCTGAGCCAAGTCGCCGCTGAGCATTACTCGCTGTCCGCGGATGAGCAGAATCCGGCGCTCAATTCGTTCCGGCAGAATCGCGATTTTTGAGCTCACAACTTGCAATTTCAATTCCCTCCCTCCCGCCTCAACTGCTGACCGAAGAGAATCCTCTTGGCGCCAAGTTGACATTTCCAGACAAGCGTCCGGGTTTCCCGGTTTCCCACCTTTTATGGGTTTCCCTCAGCGGCCAAAGGTTCCCATCAATTCGCCCTGGGCAAGGATATGACCTTTCATGGCCGCGTCGACATGCTTGCGGCGGACGGGGGGGTGCAGGTCCAGGAGGGTGTCCAGGGCATAAAGCCGGAAGAAATACCGATGCGGTTGACCCGGCGGGGGGCAGGGGCCGCCATAACCGTTCGCGGGGAAGTCGTTGACGCCCTGCTTGCCGCCCCCGGCAATGGCGTCGCCGGCGGGCACCTGCTCGGGCAAGTTCCGCGCCGATCCGGGCAGGTCGTACACCACCCAGTGAACCCAGGTTCCGCCGGGAGCGTCCGGGTCATCGACAATCAGCACGAAGCTTCGGGTGCCGGGCGGGGGTTGGTTCCAGGAAAGAGAAGGCGAGATGTTGGCCCCGCTGCACGTGTACGGCGCGGGGACCGTGCCGCCCGGGCGGAACGCCGTGGTCTTCAATTCCAGCTTCACGGGAGGGTCCTTGGCTACCGCCACACTCGCCGCCAGCATGACCAGCGCGACAAGCAGAGTCCGTATGACCATGTCCCGAACTTTTTGGGTGTACATCCAGCCGCGCCGTGGGACCCGGCGGGAAACGGGCAGGCGCGTAAGTTCATGGGGGGATTGAATGGAACCAACCGGCATGGCGCCCCTCCTCCTTTGGAGATGAGCAGGAAAAGATTCGCGCTAGCGCGACGAGAAGATGAAGGACTCCAGCATGTCGGCCCGCGCCTTTTCGTCGGAGGCGATGACGCGCAGCAAATCCTGAGCGGAAATCATGCCGCGATAAGTTTCACTTTCGTCGACCACCGCCAGATGGTAGATGCCGTGTTTCTCCATCAGCAGCACACACTCGTCCAAATTCGTGGCGGGCGGGACGGTGATGAGGCGCGAACTCATGACCTCGGAGACCCGCATCCAGGCCGGACACTTGTTTTCCGCCGCCACCTTGTCGGAAATATCGCTTTGCGATACAACTCCGGCCAGCTTGCCGCCCGGCTTGGTGACCCCCACCGCGCGCACCTGCTTTTCGCGCAGGTAGCGGGCCGCATCATGAACCGTCGCGTCCTCGGTGATCGAGTAAACTTCGCTGCGAGAGTGAATCAAATCATCGACCTTCATGTTAGCCCCCCACCGGCGTGAACGTAGGGCCATCTTAAACCTGATTTCCCGGAATCGCAATATGATTTCGGTAGAAATGTCCTTAGCTTGTCAAGATGATTTCGGTAAAGATGTCAGGAGGGAATACAAGGGGTATAGGGGGAACCGCCCCTATTCATAGGCATTCATGCTTTGTCAACTATGCGGCGGGCTTCCGGGTCTACGTCAAGAAAACGATATGCGATGGTGTGCCGATGGGCGTGTAATAGCCCGTGAAGCTCAGCGCCCCGGTTTGGCGATTGACGCGGAAGGTGGTGACGGCATCGCCACGCTGATTGCAACAGTAGAGGAAATTCCCCGTGGGATCGATGCTGAAGCTGCGCGGGTAATCGCCGCGGGTCCATTCTTCGCCGCCGAAACTGAGCGTGCCCGTAGCGCTGATGGGGAACCAGGCGATGCTGTCGTGCAGCCGATTTGCGGCGTAGAGGAACTTGCCATCCGCCGAGGTCATGACTTCGGAAGTAAAGTTGGTGCCCACAAAACCCTTCGGCAAACTGGAGAGGGTCTGCTTTTCCGTCAGCCTTCCGCGGGCCGAGTCATAGTCGAAGGCCACCAGCGTCGAGCCCTCTTCCTGAAGCGAATAAAACCATCGGCCTCCCGGATGAAAGGCGAAGTGGCGCGGCCCGTCGCCCGGCGGCAGCGCGACGGAGTCGGGATCGTTGGGCGTGAGCTTGCCCATTTCCCCATCGAACTTCCAAATGAAAATCCGGTCCAGCCCAAGATCGCTCGAGAACACATAGCGCCCCGTCGCATCCGCCTGAATCATGTGCGCGTGGGGTTTGTCGTGCCCACTGATGGCAAAGCTGCCGATCGGCGCGCTGTGGGGGCGCTCAGTGCCCAGGGTTCCCTGATGGTGAACCACATCCGTGGCGCTGCCCAATTCGCCACTCGCGCGAATGGGAAGCACCGCCACGCTCCCGCCCGCATAGTTGGCTACCAGCACATACTTTCCCGAGGGGTGAACGCTCAAATGGGCAGGGCCGGCGCCTTCCGAGCTAACCGTGTTGAGCAACGTCAAGTGTCCGCTATGGCGATCCACGGCGTAAGCGCTGACCGAGCCAGAGTTTCCGCCGGAGAAATTTGAAACTTCATTCGCCGAATACAAATGCGTGCCCGAAGGTTGAATCGCCAGGCACGATGGATTGGCATCATTCGGAATGACCTCGCGTTGAGCAAGCACGCCGCTGGCGGGGTTCATTTCAAACACATAGATGCCCTGCCCTCGACCCTTCGCTCCTTCCGGGCCTTCGGGTGAGCTGTAGGTACCCACGTACATCAGGATACGGTGGGGCGCTGGCTTGGATAAACTCTGCCCGGCTCTTGCGGCTGCTGGGGCCATGACCGCGGCGCCGGCGGCCGCTTGTAGAAAACTGCGGCGCGAGGTTCGCGCCCAAGGCTTACGCGGGGATTCCGTCTTCTCAATCATGGGAGTTTTCCTTTAGCCAGCACGAGCCCGCCGCCGGGCCCGCGGCGTTTAATCAAAGGCGCCACGTGCTCTATGAATTCGTCTTGGGAAGATAAGCGATGAGGTATGTGGCGGACCTTCTAACGCAGCGGTGACAAGCGAAGGGTCAAGACTTCTTTACTTCCTCTGGCTTCTTTTCTTCTTCTTTTTTGTCGGAAGAACCTTCCATCCCGCCGCGCAGGGCATCCTTGAACTCGCGAATCCCTTTTCCTAAACCCTTGCCCAGTTCCGGCAATTTACCGGGCCCGAACAGGATCAAGACGATCAGCAAAATGAAAATCAAATGAGTCGGTGACAGCAACCCTTCCATTCGTTACTCTCCTTCCGGGTCGGCGCAGCCGCCTATTTCTTATCGGAGGGACCTTCCATGCTGCCGCGCATGGCTTCCTTGAATTCTTTAATACCCTTCCCTAACCCTTTTCCCAGTTCCGGCAATTTGCCCGGCCCAAACAGGATCAGGACGATCAACAAAATGAAAATCAGATGAGTCGGTGATAGCAAACCTTCCATAATTATTCTCCTCCCCGGTCGGCGCCGTTGCCGACGGAACAGACAAACGCATTATAGCCCATGCCGGTCCAGAACCCAATCACGTTTCGCGTGAGGGGAAAATCATATTCCCCGGGGTCTGGTGCTCGGCCTGACACTTCTTCCGGTAAAGCGTCGCGTAGCTCTCCGTAATGTACTCCCGGCGTGCGTAACCAAGCTGGCGCGCCACCTCGTCGATCCAGCGCTGCGGGCCCTCCAATTCCAGGAAATTACCGATGGGCGTCTCATCGAACACCAGGTCCGGCGCGTCCGCCGCATCGTGTTTGCCCCGCGGCGCATAAAGGGTGCGAAACTTTTCGTAGCAGAAGACCTCGCGCAGGCCCAGGAGCAGCAGGATCTCGCGCAGGCTGTGGCCGTCTTCCACCTGGGTTTCAATCTCCCGGCGAATCTTGAAGTCGCGCGAACGCAACGGCGCACCTTTGTAAGTCAGCAAGCCCTCGTCACCGGCGAAGCGCAGACGAATGAGGCAGCGCGCTTTGCGCAGCCGCTGGTCGGGAAAATCGAACAGGTAGTTGCTTTCGAAGTGGCGCGCCTGAACGGGTCGAAAGCCCACTTCGACGAGGCGCCCGCGGATTTCCTTGGCGTCGCTGACCATCAGCTTGATCTCGGTCTCGTTGCGATGTTTCATGCCGGAGGGCGCGACCTCAGAATTCCCGTTCCAAAATAAAATCCGGCAGAGAGTGCAAGGCCTCTTTGTAAGGCGAGTTGGGGTAGCCTTCCAAAAACCTTCGGGCTTTGGCGGAAAAATCCTGGGCTTTTTCCCGCGCCGCCTGAAGCGTGCCGTAATGGTCGATCAGGTCGAGAATCTCCGCAAATTGCTCAGGCTGGAATCCCCCCGCTTCCAGCACCCGCGAAACCTTGCGGGCTTCTGCCGGAGTGCACCGTTGCAGGAGGTAAATCAGGGGCAACGTCATCTTGCCTTCCCGGACGTCATTGCCAATGGGCTTGCCCAATACTTCCTCCGACGAGGTAAAGTCCAGCACGTCGTCGATCAGTTGAAAAGCCCAGCCCAGGTTAATGCCATAGAGGCCCAACCGGGTTTCCTCTTCTTCGTTCTTTCCGCCCAGCAGGGCGCCTAACCGCAGGCACGCGGAAAACAAGCAGGCGGTCTTGCGATAGGCCAGCTCCAGGTATTCTTCTTCGGTAACGGTAGGCTTCCGCAAGCAAGTCAGTTGGAGCAGTTCGCCTTCCACCATGACCTGGGTGAGCCGAATCAGAACGTCCAGGATGCGGAAATTCCGTTCGTTCAGGGCGATGTTGAAGGCCTGCATGTAAAGCCAGTCGCCCGCCAGCACGCTCATGGGATTTCCCCACCGGGAATTCGTGGAGGGCCGCCCGCGGCGGGTGTCAGCTTCGTCGATCACATCGTCATGCACGAGGGTGGCGGTGTGAATCATCTCCACCACCGCCCCCATGCGGACGGCCGCCATTCCCTCGTAGCCGCACAACCTCGACGACAGCAACACCAGCGCCGGACGCAGCCTTTTTCCCCCGCCTTCCTGCAAGTACTGGCCGATATCTGAAATCGGACGGATGCCCGTCGTGGTCTGAATACCAAACTCCTCCTCCACGCGCAGGAGGTCGGGACGGACCAATTCCAGCACTTCTTTGAAGGTCAGATGGTTGACGGACGCCAAGCGCCAATTCTCCCTCGCCCCGTCGGTGGGCTGTGCCAAATCAGTTTTGGTAGGCAGACCGGAGGGCGAACCCACAACTATTGATAGTCCCACAAAAAACCGATCAAGGGAAGGGACAAAGCAGAAGTTAGAAGTTAGAAGCTAGGAGTTAGAAGGAAAGACCACACTCGCCCCCCCTGACTCCCCACTTCGAAACCCTGTGCTCTTTATCTTCTAACTTCTAGCTTCTAACTCCTAGCTTCTGTCTTTTTCAGATCTTCAAGAAGAGCTTCCTCCGGTACATCCAGAACAGCACCAGCCAATAGCAGAACAGCACGGCGGCGCCTTCCAGGAATGGCTGGAGGCCGATGCCGAGAAACTCGAAGAAGTGCGGGCCGAGGTTGGTGCGAAATGTACTGATGAGGAATTCCTCCATGAAGTGCGCGATGCAATAAGCGGCGATGGAGTTCATGCCGATGACCACCAGGGGGAACGCCCAGCCTTTCTGTTTTTTCGTCTCGATGACCCAGCAAAAGGCCGCCAGGAACAGGAAGCACACTCCCCCGCTGAACAGCGTCCAACTCGGCGTCCAAATGCGCTTCACCACGGGGCAGATATGCGTGAAGTGGAAGAAGAGGCCTAAGGCGATTCCCACCACCCCGGCCACGAGCAACTTCTTCATGGGAATTTGTGGAGCGGCTTCGCGCAGCCAGCGTCCCCCGATCAGTCCCAGAATCATGGTGCCCAGGGTGGGGATGAAGCTCAGCGTCAAGTACCCGCCGTCGTTATAGACCCACGGGGTGGGGCGCGGGAAGAGGTTCAGGAACCATTGATCGAAGGTCGTCCCCAGGTTGAAGTTTTTGTTCCAGTGCGCGGCAAAACCCGTGTAATTATGCTGAGCGTTCCAGGCGGCCGAAACGCCCACGGATGACCAGTCGAAGTTCGGCCCGGCTACGGGATAGAGCGCCCAGGCCAGCCAGTAGCCCGTCAGGATCATACCCAGCGCGGCCCAAGCCCAGCGCGGTGGCCGGAAGCCGAGCAGGAAAAGGAATGGATACCCAAACCCAATCTGCGTGAGCGTGTCTTCCATCGTGAAGTTAGTTTGCGAGTGGCCCATCGAGCGCAGGAAGACTCCCAAAGCCGCCAGCAGGAAGGCTCGCCACACGGCGTGCCCAAATAACTTCCAGAAGGTGCCGCCCTTGGCGATGCGGCTGGCAATCGAGTAGGGCAACGCCACGCCGACGAGGAACGAAAACGACGGCTGAATCATGTCGTGGAGCGAACATCCCGCCCACTCGACGTGGGTCTGGTTATAAGCAAGGATGTGCCAGATCCAATTCCCGGGATATGCCAGCGCCACCTGCGACAAGCGCAGCACCTCCGCCATCATCAGGAACATAACGAATCCGCGGTAAGCGTCCACCGCGACGTTGCGCGCCACCGCCGCGCGGGGGGGCGTTTGTGCTGGGGGGATGCTCACAACTTCCTGTACGGTGCTCATGGGCTACCTCCTGTGTCGCAAAACATTACCACAACCCCGGCGTTGTGGGTATAGAACATCAGCGAAAAGTTGGGTCAAAGAAGTGGGGCGACGAACGAAACTTGTCCCCACAAGGCCGGGAGGTCGGTGAATACCACTCACTTTTTGCTTTTGGGTTTGGCCTTTTGATTTTCTCCATACAGAGCGACATAAATTGTAGCGTCGATCTCCGATCGACGACGGCGGTCGGAGACCGCCGCTACAACCGAATGCGCAATCATTTATGTCGCTCTGTATAGCAGTTCCGCCGCGCTATGGCTTTCTACTCGTATCGGTAAACGACTGCCTTCTCGATGCTGATTCGCTGGGGAGAGAATCTCCAGCCTTTGCCCTGATCGTTCTCATCGCCGTTCAGCCGCCGGCCGGGCACCCAGGCGTTCACGGAAAAAGTTCCTTCCTCCACCGAACCTATCCCCACGTGTATTGGACCGGCGTCTTTCAAGCTAAAAGAAACTCGGAACCCGCTCCCGGCGCCCAGGAACTCATCCGGACCGGTGGCGATAACGAGACCGAATCCGGTCGGCGCTTGCGTCCCGAAGATCTCATCGAGGCTCACCTCGAGCCGGTAGCCGTTTAGCTCCACGGTCGTCTGCGGGTGTTCCTTGTCGAGGAGAATGCCGGCCATTTTTCCCGCGCCCTCGTGCTGGAGGATGACCGGCGCAAGCTTGAGCAGCACCTCATAGCTCTTCCCCAAATCGCTATCGGCGTCCTTCAACGAATCGCGTTCCATGTCCACGAAGGAGTCAATTCCGAAAGGGGAAAAACCCAACGCTTCATGCTGGCCGAGGGCGTAAAAAACGTTAGCTTGCCCGGCGGTTCCTCCGTGGGCCTCGGGGATGAACAGGGGGTTGCCGGCGCGGTTATAGTGGGCACACCACTCGGCAAAGTTCGGGGCGTAGATATCCGGTGCGTAGAGGTCAATCGCGCTTCCCGCCGCCTTCCATACGTCCATGACCTCGGGCAAGGGGCCGCCGCTGGGAAACTCGCCGGGCGTGGCATGCGGCCGGGCGAGCCAAGTGTTGACATACATAGGGATAGGGTATTCGGCTTTTCCCGCCGCCGCGACATTATGGACATATTGCCCGTAGTTCCAGGCCATGAAAATCTCATCCGTCTGCGAACCGGGCCCGAAAACCTCTTCCCACGAGCCGGAGGCCTTCGCACCCGCGGCTTCCCAAACCTGCCGAAATTCCGGCAGCAGCGTCGCGTGGCGCTGCTGAAGGTAGGCCATCAATTCCCTGGGAACCGGTCCCTCAAATGCCCGGTTGGCGACGGGAGAGCGGTCGCGGGAATCCCCCAGGACTCCGACCTCGTTTTCCACCTGCATCATCAGGACGGTGTGACCGTCACCATCGACCTCGCGGATATGGCGCATGACGGCGGCGAAGGCGCGCGCGTCCGCCTGCATCGATTCCTTACCCAGCGTGCTCAGTATTTCCACCGGGACGCCGCCCTTTTCCAGGACGCGCGGGAACCGTTGGGGATTCTGCTTCACCCAAATCGGCGCGTAGCTCGACATGCCGTTCTTCCAACTGGCGAGCCACAGAAACACCAGGCGCAGGTTGTTCCGCCTTGCGTCCTGGATCAATCCATCGAGCAGGGTGAAATCGAATTGGCCCTCCCGAGGCTCAATCAATTCCCACGACAGCGGCGTGAGCACTGTATTGAGTGGGATCGCCGCCAGCCGCGGCCAGATGGGCCGCATATAATCCAGGTTGGAGGAGCTGGAATTATGTAATTCCGCCCCCAACATCAGAAAAGGCTTCCCATCCACCACAAGCTGCGTGGCCGTGCCGTGTTTTTCGAGGTGGGGGATGCCGGAGCTTGGCGCCTGAGCTCTAAGGAGGGGAGAACAAATCATCATCAAGACAATTAGAATGCGATGCTTCATAGCAATAACCTCAAAGGAATAGTTGGTTGCTCAACTGCGCAGCAACTTCTGAAGGTGCGACGCGCCCTCAGGCTAGCACCACTAACCAATGCCTTCAAGGACCCACGGCCAAAAAGATCCCACGGCCAAAAGCCAACGTAGCCCGGGCCTTTTGAGCCCGCCCTGAGCACCGCGCATGGGTCGGTATTTGTGCCCGGTCAACTCATTAAATTCGGCTATACTGAGGCGGCAATAATGATGAGGTGGGGGATGGCGGTAACGATCGAGAATCGACTGGAAATCATCTCCTCGTTGGCGGCGGTGGTGCTCATCGTAGTCGGGGTACTTTCTTATCAGAACACCCAGCAACTCATCCTGGCCAACGCCCGGGTAACCCAGACCAACGAAGTCCTGGCGGCAATCTCCCAGACGTACTCGGCCATTCAGGACACGCAGAACCGGGCGACGGATTTCGCGATCGTCAGGGACGAGCAGTATCGCACCGGCTATTTCGCCAGCATGGCTCAGGCGCAGCGGCAATTCGACCATCTCCGCAGTCTAACCGCCGATAATCCCCGCCAGCAGGCGCGGCTGGAAAACCTTGACCCGGAAATGGAAAACGCCTTCAGCATCTTCCACGTGGTCATGAACCTGCCCCAAGGCGAGAAGTCAACGGCTGCGGATGCGGCGCAATTCCAGGTCCGGGAAGAAAAAAGCATGGACGAAATTCGCCGGGACATTCAGGCGATGGAAGAGGAGGAGCACCGGCTGCTCGGGCAACGCAATGCGGAATCCGCGGCCACCGCCCGCCGCACCATCCTGATCGTGGTGCTCGGAAGCGTGCTGGCGGTGGGTATCCTGATGCTGGCCAGCGTGATCCTGCGCCGCGACATTGCCCGGCGCCTGAAAGCCGAGAGGGCGCTAAGCTCTTCCGAGCAGCGTTACCGTCTACTCTTTCAGAATAACTTGGCGGCGGTCTTTGTCACGTCGATGGAGGGTCGCGTCCAGGATTGCAACGAAGCCTTTGTGCATCTCGCGGGGCGCTCTTCTCGCGAAGAGGTTGTGGGGCAAAGCACCAAAGACTACTACCTTCAGGCGGCGGATCGGGAAGCTCTTGTGGAAACCCTGTGCAAGGAAGGCAGCGTGATTGGCCGCGAGATGTGCTTCCGCCGCATGGATGGCGGTGTTTTCTGGGGCCTGGTGACTGCCGCGCTGCTCGTTACCGACGATTCTCCAGCGCCGCTGATCCAGGGGACCGTTATCAATATCACGGACCGCAAGCGCACCGAGGAAGAACTGGTCCGGGCAAAAGAGGCTGCCGAAACCGCCAACCAGGCCAAGAGCGATTTTCTGGCCAATATCAGTCACGAAATTCGGACGCCCATGAACGGAATCATCGGGATGACCGATCTCGCCCTGGATACGGAATTGAACGACGAACAGCGCGAGTACCTGCGGGCCGTCCAGAGCTCAGCCGAGGCGATGATGGGGGTCATTAACAACCTCCTGGATTTTTCAAAGGTGGAAGCCAGGAAGCTGGACCTGGAGGAAATCGAGTTCAGCCTGAAGGATTGCGTGGGAGAGGCGCTGAAAACGATCGCCTCCCGCGCCCACGAGAAAGGCCTGGAAATTTCGTCGGACATCCACCCGGGATTGCCCGACGCCATCCAGGGTGACCCCGGCCGTCTGCGCCAGATCCTCTTGAATCTGGTGGGCAATGCCATCAAGTTCACGGAGCACGGAGAAGTGGTGGTGTATGCCGAGGCGGAAACGCGAGCGGAGAAGACCGTAACCCTGCACTTCCGGGTCGTCGACAGTGGAATCGGCATTGCGCAGGACAAGCAGCAATTGATTTTTGAAGCCTTCCGGCAAGCCGACAGCTCCTCCACGCGAAAGTACGGTGGAACGGGACTGGGCCTTAGCATCTGCTCGCAGTTGGTCGCCCTGATGGGGGGAAGGATCTGGGTGGAAAGTGAGCCGGGAAAGGGCAGTACCTTCCATTTCACGGCGAAGTTCGAAGTTCCCGAAACGCCGCTTATCAAAGCCCCCATCGCTCCGCCGGAAGTCCTTCATGACCTGCGAGTGCTGATTGTCGACGACAACCAGACAAACCGCCGCCTGCTGGAAGAAACGCTCAAACGCTGGGGGGCGATACCCACCCCCGCCGCCAGCGGGCAGGCGGCCCTGGAGGCTATGGGGACGGCCGACGCCGCGGGAAAACCTTTTTCGGTGGTCCTGCTGGATCACCAGATGCCCGGCGTGGATGGCTTTGCCGTTGTGGAGCGAATCCGGCAACAGCCGAAGCTGATTTCCGCCACCATCATGATGCTCAGTTCCGGAGGCAAAAGGGGTGATGCCTCCCGATGCCGCCAACTGGGAATCACCGCCTATCTTTTTAAGCCCTTCAAACCGTCGGAACTCCTCGATGCCATGTTGATGGCCTTGGGCCGCCAGGGGGCAGATGACGCCACACCTCCTTTGATTACCCGGCACGCCCTGCGCGAGCGCCGCCCAGCCCTCTCCGTGTTGGTGGCCGAAGATAATCTCGTCAACCAGCGGCTGGCGGTACGGTTACTGGAAAAGCGCGGACATCGGGTCGAGATCGCCACCAACGGCCAACAGGCGCTGGCCGCCCTGGAGAAGCAAAGCTATGACGCGGTCCTCATGGATGTGCAGATGCCGGTGATTGATGGATTTCAAGCCACGGCGGCGATTCGGGAAAAGGAGAAGACGACGGGCAAACACCTCCGCATCATCGCCATGACCGCTCACGCCATGGAGAGTGATCGCGAGAAGTGCCTGGCAGCCGGTATGGACGGATATATCCCCAAACCGATCTCGGCCAAGGAAATGTTTGACGCCATCGAAGCCACCGGCCTCCCGGCATAACACGGCCTAACACCCACGACGGCGTTGCGCCCCCATGCGTCGGGGCGGTTCTTTCTTAGGTTCACGCCTCCCGAACCCGAGGGCAGTCTCCGGTTTTTGAGATTTGTAGTTAAGCCTACGGAAGAACCGCGGTCCCCC
>Ga0326728_10001116_pt1 | contig 97221 bp, 86 predicted proteins | sample MB3enrmetagenome_FD_207602 | JGI IMG/M metagenome (GOLD analysis project Ga0326728, IMG submission 207602) | Lab enriched peat soil microbial communities from McLean, Ithaca, NY, United States - MB31MN | ecosystem: Environmental > Terrestrial > Soil > Wetlands > Peat | place: USA: New York...
GTTCTCGTAAGTCGTTCGATAGGGGACGCGGCATCGGGGCTGGCCTCCTTCCCAGCCCTTATCTTGAATCACAATCCAACCCCTTTGTGAATCCCCCTTGATTCTACTTAAACGGCTAATGCTCTAGCTATTGGCAGCAAGGCGACCGCGGCTGGACGAACGCGGCGCAGGAAGGATAATACTGCCCCGAAAAAAAGCAACCGTCACTCCAGCGAAGGCTGGAGTCCCATTTCCTTTTTTGAGTTGAAAAAGAACAGAAAATGGGATGCCCGCCTTCGCGGGCATGACGAACAATTTTATAAGTGTGACAGGCTTAAGGCGTCCGGGCCATTGTCGCCTGAAGGGCGTCGGCTTCCCTGACCATTCCGTCCGTCAAAGCAAAACGCGGCCATTTACCTTCGGCGAGTTGCTTGAGCGATGTCAGCGGCTCGGCCAACCGCGCGCGGTAGGCCCAGTAATGCGGCAGCACGCGCGTGATGTAGTTGCGGGTTTCGCGCTGGGGAATGCTTTCCAGGAAAAAGAGCGGGTCATGCGCGCTTTTGCTGTCCTGGCGGTTCATCTCGTACTCCTGCCAGCGCACGATCTTGTTCGGCCCGCCGTTATAGGCCGCGAGCAACAACAAGAGATTGTCGCCGATCTGCGGGCGGCTTGCGAGTTCGCGCACGTATTTCTGTCCCAGCGTCAGATTGGTGGCGGGATCGAACAGCTTGTCGCTGACATCCGCCATGCCGTTCTCGCTGGCCATGACGTCGGCCGTTTCCGGCATGATCTGCATCAGGCCGCGGGCGCCGCGCGCGCTGACGGCCGTGGGGTCGAACTGCGATTCCTGGCGCGCCAGCGCATAGAGCAACGCGCGGTCGACTTCGAAGCCTTTTTGCGGCTTCCACGGCGGCAGCGGATAGGAAGCCGCGTCATAGCTTTGCCCGTTCAAGACGCCTGTCAAATTGGCCAGCTGCACGACAAGGGCCGGCATCGGCACGAAACCCGTTAGCGCCAGCATCGCCCGTTGGAGAGATGTTTGCCCCTGCGGGTTTACGCGGCGCAGCTCGCTTTCCGCCAGCTCGGTTTCACCGACCTGAATGAGAGCCAAAGCTTGCAAGGCCGCCGGATTGGCGGCCAGAATGTTTCGTTGCGCTGTGTTCCAGACGGGAAGGGACTCGGTATGCGCGACGTTGTCCACAGGACCCCGTCCCACAAGCTGCGCGGCCAGCATGCCGTAAAAACTGCGCGGTTGATGGGCCGCCTGTTCCAGATGGCTGTAGGCTTGCTGCTTGTCTCCCGCGCGGCTGAAGGCGCGATAAGCCCAAAAATGCGCCGCGGCCCTGCTGCCCGGATTAAGCGCCGGATGATCCGCCAACTGAGCGAAACTGAGGCTTGCCGCTGCCAGATCGTTCTGTTCCCACGCAATCAATCCTCTGATCCACAGGCCTAACGGCTGATGGGCAGCCGCTGCCGCCGTCGCTAAGGAAAGAGATTGCTCCCGCTCGCCGTCGTAAAAATATCCGGCGGCAATAGCCGCTTCGGCGTCGGCCGCGAAGGTGCCGACAAGCGGCCTTTCGGCCTCCGCTGCGATCAGAAGGTTGCGGGCTTTTGCGGGATTGTCGTGATGCAGGGCAACGTTAATGGCGCGCGCAAGATGCTTTGCCGCGCCGGACGGCAACTCGTCCGCCGTCAGTTCGGCCTTGAAATTCGCCGCGCTGTCGATTTCGTAGCCGCCGCTCCAAGGCTCTGCGGCGGCAGGGGCCGTCAAGGCTGGAGCAGGCCCCCCTTTATGCTTCCGTTGAAGGGCTTTGGCCTGGGCGTAGAGATCCTCGGCCTCAGGCAGGCCGGGGTAAGCCTTGAGCCACGCGGCCAGTTCCTCGAATGTGGCCGGACGGCGCTGGTAGCGGTCGGCCAGCACATGACCCAAAAGAAAACGTTTATCGGACAACTGGGCGAACGCGGCATCGGCTTTGGTCCAATCCCCTTGTTTCTGTGCGGCGAAAATCGTGCGGTACAAGCGCGCGTCAGCGGGCTTCAAGACGCCGATGGCCGCGTCCATACGGGTAAGGGCTTCGGTAACGGGAACCGTCACTGACGATCGCGCAGCAACAATCGGTTTCGTCTCTTGGGAAGACAAAGTATTGGCGGTTCTGACGTGAGTAGTTATAGCGAAGCCCAAACATAAGGCAGCCACGACAGCTAGTTGAGCTACAGTGACAGGGCTCCTACTGAAAGTCTCTGATTGGAGCATATGGCGGCCCTACTAGCCGCTCGCGGCGGATTAGGCAAGCAAAAACTTTTCATTTCTGTGGGTAACAATATTTAATCTTGTTTTTTCAGAACGTTAGCTTCGTTAATACCTTTTTTTAGTAGCAATAAATCGTTCCAAACCTGTCGCTTGGCGCCCGGCTGGCGCAGCAAATAGGCCGGATGAAAAACGGGCAAACAATGGATCGATTCTGTGTTCTCAACCCCTAAATGCGGCGTGTATTCCGTCCAGCGCCCCCTTATGCGGGTGATCCCGTCTCTTGTGCGAAGGAGGGTTTTGGCCGCAACGCCCCCCAACAGCACAAGGATTTTCGGCTGCACGAGCGCGATATGCCGTTCGACAAAAGGCAAGCACGCCGCGATCTCGGCATCCGTCGGCGAGCGGTTGCCCGGCGGCCGCCAGAACAGGACATTGCTGATATAAGCGCTCGTGCGATCGAGGCCGATGGTGGCCAGCATTTTGTCGAGCAGCCTGCCGCTGGTGCCGACGAAGGGCAGCCCTTGCCGGTCTTCATCTTCGCCGGGCGCTTCGCCGACCAGCATAACAGACGCGGCCGGATTGCCGTCGGCAAAGACCAGATTCATGGCCGTATGTTTGAGGGCGCATCCTTCGAAGCGAAGCAATTCTTCGCGCAATGCTGCAATGGAGGCCGCCATGACGGGCGCAACCGGTGGCGCGGGCTGTTGGGCGACGAGAGAAGGCCTTTGTGCGGGTGTGGCTGTTTTCGGCTTTTGTTGCGGAGTCGGAATGGAATCCGCGCCGTCTTTGCCCGCCCAACCGGAAAGCCCCGGCGCGGCATCGATAGCCTCGTCAGCCCCGGCTTCCACCTGCCAGGCGAGTTGATCGAGGAGGGTCTTGGGGGTTGGCATGGGGCGACTATTGGTCATGGAGCCAAAGAGGGCAAGGGCTGTTTTTGTTCACCTTTTGGCGGCCACGCAGCGCTCGATGCCGCCCAGATCGCGGCGGGTGGAGACGTCTCTGAACCCGGCTTGGCGGAAGAGGGCGCAAACAGCTTCGGCTTGGCCTTGGCCGATTTCGAAGACGGCGAAACCTTGCGGATTCAGGAAACGCGGAAGCTGCGGGATGAGAAGGCGGTAAATAGCGAGGCCTTCCTCGCCGCCATCCAGCGCCGCGCGCGGATCGTGATCGCGCACTTCCGGCATAAGGGCCGGGATCTCGGCGGACGCAATATAAGGCGGATTGCAGATAATCACGTCGAAAGTTTCGATTGTGCCGTCGAGCCAATCGTTTGCGCGAAACGCCGCACGATCCTCAAGCCCTAGGCGTTTTGCGTTGGCTTGCGCCTGTTCAACCGCGCGCGGCGCGATATCGACTCCGAGGCCTGTTGCATGAGGCCATTCATGAAGCAACGCCAGCAGCAAGCAACCGGTGCCAGTGCCGAGGTCGAGAAGGCGGAAAGAAGATAAGGCCCTCTCCCCTTGCGGGAGAGGAAGCAAAAACTTGGACTTGCCGCTTGGCAAGTCCGTAGTTTTTGCAGGTGAGGGGGTTTCTTCTTTTTCAACATCGCGCGTTACCCCTCCCCGAAATTGCAAGGGCAATTTCGACCCTCCCGCAAGGGGAGGGTGGTTTTTTAGGGCCGCCTCAACCAATGTCTCGCTGTCAGGCCGGGGATCGAGCGTCGCTTCGTTGAGGCCGAACGGAAGGCCCCAGAACTCGCGCAGGCCCAGAATTCGCGCGACGGGTTCGCGGTTGGCGCGCCGTTCGATCAGTTTTTGGATGGTGGCGGATTCTTCTGCCGTAAGGAGGCGTTCGTCTTGCGTCAAAAGCTGCGCGCGGTCGCAATTCAGCGCATGTGCGATTAGCAGCCGTGCGTCCAGCGCCGGATTGTCCACGTCAGCCGCCGCAAGGCGCGCGGCGGCGTCGCGGAGGATTTCAGACAAGCTCGGCAAGCTTTTCCGCCTCGTCTTGCGTAATCAGCGCGTCGATAAACGCATCGAGCGCATTGCCGTTGATGACTTCGTCGATTTTATACAAAGTCATATTGATGCGGTGGTCGCTGACGCGGCCCTGCGGGAAATTGTAGGTGCGGATGCGCTCGCTTCGGTCGCCTGTGCCCACCTGTTCCTTGCGCGCGGCTGCGTGCGCAGCGTCGCGTGTGCTGCGCTGGCGTTCGTAAAGGCGCGCGCGCAGGATTTTCATCGCCTTGGCGCGGTTTTTGATCTGCGAGCGTTCGTCCTGCATCGCCACCACGATGCCGCTCGGCATATGCGTGAGGCGCACGGCGCTTTCGGTCTTGTTGACATGCTGCCCTCCCGCGCCCGACGAGCGATACACGTCGATCTTCAAGTCCTTGTCGTCGATATGCACGTCCACATCCTCCATCTCCGGCAGCACGGCGACGGTTGCGGCGGAGGTGTGGACGCGGCCTGAGGCCTCCGTTTGTGGCACGCGCTGGACGCGATGCACGCCGGATTCGAACTTCAAGCGCGCGAACACGCCGCGCCCGCTGATCGTGGCGGAGCCTTCCTTAAGCCCGCCGAGGTCATTTTCGGATAACGCCATGACTTCAAACCGCCAGCCGTGAAGAGCTGCGTATTTGCGGTACATATCGAACAAAAGCGCAGCGAATAATCCGGCCTCGTCACCGCCGGTTCCGGCGCGTACTTCGAGAATAGCATTGCGGTCGTCCGCGATGTCCTTCGGCAGCAACATGCGCTGCACCTGTTTTTCGAGAGCGGGGATTTTCTGGCGCAGTGCTTCAAGCTCGCGTTTGGCTTCTGCCTGCATTTCAGGATCGGCCAGCATCGCCTCGGCGTCGGCCTGTTCCTGTTGCGCTTTTTGCAAATCCTGAACGGCCTCGGCCACCGGTGTCAGATCGGCGTATTCCTTCGATAGCTTCGTGAACTGCTCAGCCGCAAGACCCTGCGCCGACAAAGCGTCGCGCAATTCGTCATGCCGCGCCAGAACGCGGGCGAGGGTTTCGGTGAGGGACATAATTCAAAGGTCAGGTATCAGATGTCAGAGATCAGGAAACATAAAACGTTTAACAAAAGATATCTTAGCTATTTTTCTTTCTCCGCGCTAATCCTCGCCACCCGCTGTTCCACGAGCTCAACAATATGCTCCACGATATCGCCGTCTTTCAGGCGGTGGTGGGCTTCGCCGTCGATATAGACTTGGTGCGTATTGTTGCCGCCGCCCGTCAGGCCGATGTCCGAATGCATGGCTTCGCCGGGGCCGTTGACGACGCAGCCGATGATCGAGACGGTCATGGGCGTGGTGATATGGGCGAGGCGCGCTTCGAGCGTCTCGACTGTTTTAATCACGTCGTACTTCCGGCGCGCGCAGGTGGGGCATGAAATGATCGTCACGCCGCGGCTGCGCAAGCCCAGGGATTTCAGAATCTCGAAACCGACGCGCACTTCTTCGACAGGCTCTGCCGAAAGCGAAACGCGGATCGTGTCGCCGATGCCGTCCCACAGCAACGCGCCCATACCGAGTGCGCTTTTCACCGTGCCGGTGCGCAGGCCGCCCGCTTCGGTGATGCCGACGTGCAGGGGATAATCGCAGGCCTTGGCGAGGCCGCGATAAGCGGCAACAGCTAGAAACACGTCCGACGCCTTCACGCTGATTTTGAACTCGCGGAAACCGTGGTCTTCGAGAATCTTCGCATGGCCCAACGCGCTTTCGACCATGGCTTCAGGGCAGGGCTCGCCGTATTTTTCCAGCAAGTCCTGTTCCAGCGATCCCGCGTTGACGCCGATACGCATGGAGCAGCCGTGATCCTTAGCCGCTTTCACCACTTCGCGTACGCGTTCGGCCGAGCCGATGTTGCCCGGATTGATGCGAAGGCACGCGGCGCCAGCTTCGGCCGCTTCGAGCGCGCGCTTGTAATGGAAATGGATGTCGGCGACGACGGGAACCTTCGCGGCTTTGACGATTTCTTTCAGCGCGGCGGTGGATTCCTCGTCGGGACAGGAGCAGCGCACGATATCGATGCCGGCTTCTTCCAGTTGCCTGATTTGCTCGATCGTCGCTTTTGCGTTCGAGGTCAGCGTGTTGGTCATCGACTGCACGGCAATCGGCGCGTCGCCGCCAACCGGCACGTTGCCGACCATAATCTTGCGCGTAGGACGGCGCGTAATGCTGCGCCAGGGGCGGAGGAGGGGCTTGGAATTCGTCGTCATGGCAACGCTCGTAATCGTTAAAGCATAAGGAAACTTATAGCGCTGAAAATACAATCGCGCCAAATTTCATGTGCGGCTCTTATTGTGTTGCTTGCGTCCTGGCTTTCAGCGCGTCGGGGTCCAGCGACAGACCGCGCACAACGCGGGAATCATCCGTCAGGCGCGGCAGATCAACCCCGTCCAGCATGAGGACAACGCTGCCGCCATCGCCGGAGGTCAGCGTCAAGCCTTTGGTATTCGGCGCTTTATAAATGTCGCCCGGCTTCAAAATTTTGTCGAACAGGGTGTTGCCGTGTTTGTCGGCGATCAGCACCCAGCTTTCCTTCTCGACGCGCAGCGCCACGCGTCCGGACGGCGACGAGTCGCCGTAAACCTGTCCTTTCGGGGGCACGCTGTTGTTAGTGGCGTTGTTTTTATCCGCCGTGTTTTGGGACGGGGCGGGGGGCGGCGAAGCAGTCGTAACCGGGGGCGTTTCAGGCGCAGTTGCGGCAGGCGGCAACTCTGGCTTGGGCGAACTTGCGGTGAGGGGAGACAGTTCCGGCGGCGGTGCCGACGGCAAGTTGATCGATGCCCCTGTTTCGGCATGTTCGTTGCCGGCAGGAGCGGTTGACGATGTGGACGGCAGGGGCGGCGGTACGCTGATGACCGCGCGGTTTGAAGTCGAAAGCCCGTACCAAAGCGCGTAAATCAGCAGCCCCGCCAAGAGGGCGCCGACAAGGATCGCCGCCGTCGGCGCGCGGCCTTCGGAAATCGGCTGCGGCATGTTCAGCTGCGGTTTCCGCCGCCGTCCGGCCATCTCGCTGTGGTACTGGTCGATGGCGGCCTTGCCGTCGTAATCGAGATAGGCGGCATATGTGCGGAGAAACCCGATGACGTAAGCATCGGCAGGCAGTTCCTCGTAGCGGCTGTGTTCCAGGGCGGCGAGGTAATTGGGGCGGATGCAAAGGTAATCGGCAATCGCCTCAAGCGTCTCGCCGCGCTGCTCGCGTTTGCGGCGCAGGATGTCGCCGATCCGTTCGGCCTCAAACGACGCCGGACGCGTCCCTGGCGTATTTCTGACAGGCGTAAAGGAAACAGACGGCGGATTTGTTGGCGACACGGGGGCGCCAGCATGCGGCGGCGATGCCGATTGCTGCTCGTTGGGTGGCCTGAGGGCGTCAGGCTGCTTTTGTCGTTGCCGGCGCTTATGTGTCATTGGATCCGGGTTTTTTAACCTATATCAGGCCGGAGTCTTATGAAATTTTCAGAGAAAAGGCAAACGGAGCGCCGGAAGTACGTATGAGGCTCGCCGTGCCAAGAGCGCTCCTACCGCACGCGCACGGGCATGATCTCGGCCGAAAGCTGTATTTTGTCGCCCATGCCGTAATAGTAATAAGCCGGCTCCGATGTCTGACGCAAAAGGGCGAAGAGGTTGAATAAAAGCTTTGTCACAAACCGCATGCGCTTTGATGGCACCAGATGTTCTTGGGACACATGCACGATCCATTGATGCCTGTCAGTTGGCAGATTAATGGCCTCGTGACGCGCAAGCTCTTCCAGAACATTTTCAACGTTCGGCTTTTCCATAAACCCGAATTTCACGCCGACGCTTGCGATGCTTCCTCCGCCCCAGCGTTGTTCGAAAACCCGGATTTCATAGCGACTATCATGAATGTAGGGCATCTTGGGGTGGATGACATTAACGAAGATAATGTTGCGCGGCAGGAGGCCGTGGCGATCCCAAAGCAACTGTAAAAGCGCGGGTGTGTTGTTGGTTTCCTTGCGCAAGGGCTTGGGAACCATCAGGATGACGCTGCGCTCGGAAAAAACACTAGCCTCGCGGTGCAACTGAACCAGTTCGGCGACCGTCATCGTATGCTTGGATGAATAGGCGGCCGCTGTCATCTTGCGCCCCCACTTCCAGGCGATCATTATAACAAACAGCACGACGCCGATCGAAACGGGAACATAACCGCCTTCCAGGAATTTGAGGGAATTGGCGGTGAGAAAAAGCACGTCGATTACCGTCAGGACCCCGAACGACAGAGCTGTCTTGAGTCTGCCCCAGTTCCAGTAAAGCCTGGCAACGAAAAGCATCGCGAGCGAAGTCACAGTCATGACGGCGCCCACCGCAAGCCCATAGGCCGTGGCCAGGGCCGAGCTCGTTTGAAAGGTCAGGACAAGGACGACGCAGCCGATATACAGGGCCCAATTGACGAACGGCACATAGACCTGCCCGGCGTGATCCTTATGCGTGAAAAGAATTTGCACACGGGGAAACAGGCCCAGCCGTATCGCTTGTGTCGCTAGGGAAAAAGCGCCGGAGATCATGGCTTGCGAGGCGATAATCGTCGCCACGGTGGCGAGAATGATCATGGGGTACATGATGATCTGCGGCACAAGGCTGTAGAAAAGGTTTCCCTTCATGACGGAGGCTCTGCTGAGCAGATAGGCGCCCTGTCCCAGGTAATTGAACAACAACGCCGGGTAGACGAAACAGAACCAGCTTGTCCGGATTGGCTTCGCTCCGAAATGCCCCAGGTCGGCATACATCGCCTCGCCGCCCGTCAGCACCAGCATGATGGAGCCCAAAACCAAAAGCGTATTGTACGGGCCTGACTCGCGAATGAGGGCCAAGGCATAATACGGATTAAACGCCTTCAGAATGGCTGGCGCATGAATAATTTGGTGCGCTCCCAAGAGGGCAATCGCAAAGAACCATACAATCAAAATAGGGCCGAACACGCTTCCGACTTTTGCTGTGCCTTTGGACTGGAAGGCAAAAAGACACGTCAGGATCGCGACCGTCACGGGAATGACGGCCTGGCTCAGCGTGGGCGCCGCGGCACGAAGCCCTTCGACAGCCGACATGACGCTGATTGCGGGCGTGATGATACCGTCGCCGAAAAGAAGCCCCGCGCCGAGCATGAGCAGCCAGAGCATGACCTTCGTACGGCGCTTTTTATACTTGTGCAGGAGGCCGTAAAGGGCGAACACGCCCCCCTCGCCGTCGTTATGGGCGCGCAAAACGAAAAGCGTGTATTTGATGGCGACAACGATGGTCAGGGCCCAGATCGCCAGCGATATGGAGCCAAGGACATGATCAGGTGTGACGGAAACGCCGCCGTGCCCATAGAAAATTTCGTTGATGGCATAAAGCGGGGACGTACCGATATCGCCAAAAACAATCCCCAAGGCACCGAGCGTAAGCGCGCCCATGCGTCCTGAAGGCAAAGCATGGCCTCCTTTGGCATCAACGGGGCGGGAGCCCTCCTGAGAATGATCGAAGATCGTTTGAAAATTAGGCATGGAGCGTAGGGTGTCCGAATCCTCTGCAAGAACCCTATAAAGGAGCGGCAGGGATTAATATTTTGATAAATTGGGGAAGCGTTTGCGTCACCAGTCCGCCTACGCCAAGGCTACGGCGGACATAAGGTTTGCTAAGCTTCGCTGCGCTCAGCAAGCAAACCTAATGGTGCCCCCGGTCGGATTTGAACCAACGACCTACTGATTACAAATCAGTTGCTCTACCAGCTGAGCTACAGGGGCGCTGCTGTGATTCTAGCCTGATGCAACCGTCTTGTCATTATGGCTTCTTGCGCTTAAGCCGTAAGAATGCGTCTTGTTTTTCCGTCTTTTTTGGGGATTGCGTTGATCGCGGCGCTGGCTGGCTGCGGCGGCCCTGCGACGACCACGACACAATATGTGCCACCGAAAACGCCCGGCGGGCGCATGTGCATGGAGCAATGCCGCGAAGCGCAAGGTTATTGCGAGCAGCGGTGCGATCTGAACCGCCGCGCCTGCACCAACGATATGCAGGCGCAGGCCATCAAGGATTATGACAAATACGCCCGCGAGCAAATGAGCATGCGCGCGCAGGTCGATTTGCACCCGCGCGATTTCGAGCACCCGGAAGCCTGCGATCCCGCCGAATGTTACAGCGATTGCGAACGGCCCTACCAAACGTGCTACGAAAATTGCGGCGGCAAGGTTATCTCGACGACAAGCTGCCGGGCTTTTTGTTTTTAGAACCTTTTATTGCCCGGAATGACGCTGTAGAGGGGGGGCGGGTCCATGATGGATAGTTTCGACCTTATTGGGCTGATGGGCGTTGCCCTGATGACCTACAGCTATGCGCGGGTTCAGTGGCGGCGCGACTATGCCAAGTGTTTGGAATACTCAGTGGTAAATTTCGTCGGCTCGGCCTTTCTGATTTTTTCTCTCTTGAACAAATGGAACGTTGCCTCTTTTGTCGGCAACGACATTTGGGCGCTTGTCAGCCTTTATGGGATTTTCCGGTGTTTAAGGTATATGCGAAAGAAGCATTTGGCATTTAGCATTTGGCATTGGGGAAGAACAAAATCACTTTCCTCAAATGCCAAATGCCAAATGCCTCTTAAGCCTCCGATGGATTGATCGTCGCCGCCACTGGCTCTTGCGCTCCCGCGATGAAAACGCGTTCGTTGTGAATATTCACGCGGCCCTCGGCGATGAGACGAACGGCCAGCGGATAAATCTTGTGTTCGGATTCCAGAATCCGCGCGGCGAGCGTGTCTTCGGTATCGTTGGCATGGATCGGCACTGCCGCTTGAATGATGATCGGCCCGTGATCCATTTCCGCGCGCACGAAGTGGATCGTGCAGCCTGAGAACTTCGCGCCGTATTCAATCGCCGCCTTCTGTACGCCGATGCCGGGGAAAGAGGGCAATAATGACGGATGAATGTTGACGAGCCTGTCGCGCCAACGCTCGACGAACCACGACGTCACAATCCGCATGAATCCCGCAAGGCAAACCAGTTGCGCATCGTATTTCCTGATTTCGGCGTCCATCGCTTCCTCGAAAGCTTGACGGTTGCCTTTAAAGGCGCGGTGATCGATGACGGCCGTGGGAATGCCAGCATCTTGCGCGCGCTCCAGCCCCTGCACGCCCGGTTTGTTGGAGATCACGCAAACGATCTGCGCCGGATAACCGGGCGTCTTCGTGGCGTCGATCAGCGATTGCAGATTGCTCCCGCGGCCTGAAATGAGAACGGCGATTTTTAGCATGGCCAGCTCGAATCCAGGCCTTGAAGCATCACGCGGTTTTCAGAGCGGTTGACCTCAACTTCGCCAATGCGAAATACTTTTTCACCCGCGTCTTCCAGAAGCTTTACAACGACGTCCGCCTGTGCCCGCGCGACGATAACGACAAGGCCGATGCCGCAATTAAACGTGCGCGCCATTTCAGGGCCGTCGATTCTGGATTTCTGCGCCAGCCATTTGAAGACGGGTGGCACCGGCCAGGTTTTGGTGCTGAGCCATACGCCGAGGCCCTCTGGCAAGACGCGCGGAATGTTTTCCAGCAATCCGCCGCCCGTGATGTGTGCCATTGCCTTGACGTGGCCGGAACGCGCGGCTTGCAGGGCGGATTTAACATAAATGCGCGTCGGCTCAAGAAGCGCTTCGCCCAGCGAACGCGTGGCGTCGAACGGCGCGGGCGCGTTGTAGTCCAGCCCTTCCTGCGCCACGATCTTTCGCACCAGCGCGAAACCGTTGCTGTGCACGCCGCTTGAGGCCACGCCAAGGACGATATCGCCTTTTGCCACATCCGCGCGGGGCAAAACCTGATCGCGCTCGACGGCGCCTACGGCGAATCCGGCCAGATCGTAGTCTTTTCCTTCATACATGCCGGGCATTTCGGCGGTCTCGCCGCCCACCAAGGCGCATCCAGCCTGTTTGCAACCTTCGGCTATGCCGGCGATGACGCGCTGGGCCGTTTCGATTTCCAGCTTGGCGCTCGCAAAGTAATCCAGAAACAGCAAAGGCTCCGCGCCTTGCACGATCAGGTCGTTGACGCACATCGCGACGAGATCGATGCCGACCGTGTCATGCCGCCCGGTGTCGATGGCCACGCGCAGCTTCGTGCCGACGCCATCCGTCGTGCTTACCAGAAGAGGGTCGCGGTAGCCCGCGGCTTTGAGGTCGAAAAGCGCGCCGAAGCCGCCAAGACTGCCATCGGCTCCCGCGCGGGTCGTTGCCTTGGCCAAGGGCTTGATCGCCTCGACCAGCGCGGTACCGGCATCGATGTCAACGCCAGCCTCGGCATAGGCGCCGCGCTTGTCCGGGGATGATAAATTGTTGGTTATGTCGGCATTTGGCATTTGGCATTTGGCATTTGAGGAAGTGGAAAGGAATCAATAACGGATTTTCACTTACACGGCAATGCTACGCATGTTATGAAAAGAACATGCTTCCCCCAAATGCTGAATGCCAAATGCCAAATGCCTCTTTCCCTCTTATGCGCCGCGTCGCCTTGATTGTATTGGCTCTGGCCTTCTTCGTTTCCCCCGCCCACGCGCAGGATAATGACGATACGGCGCTGTATCAAGTCATGGACGTCGCGGTTGATGTTACGGCCACTAACGCTGCCGCCGCGCGCGATCAGGCCATTATGCAGGCGCAACGCTCGGCCTTCGAGCAACTTTTGACGCGCCTCGGCGCCGACAGCAGCATGGCAGGAAAACTGGACGACAGCGTCATCGCGGCGCTGGTGCAGGCCTTCGAGGTGCAAAAGGAGCAAACCTCCGCCGTGCGCTACATCGGCACGTTAACGGTGCAGTTCAAGCCGAACGCCGTGCGTAATGTTCTTAATAAAAACGGGACCGGATTTAGCGAAGTAAAAAGCAAACCCGTTGTCATTCTGCCGGTTATCAGTTTCGCCGGGCGCAATGTTCTATGGGAAGACGCCACGCCCTGGCGGCGCGCTTGGGAGGATTCCGCACGCAGTGCCGGGCTTGTTCCCATCGTTATTCCTCCCGGCGATCTGGACGACATAGCCGTTCTCAGCACAACCGAGGCCGTGAGCGGCAAGCCCGAATCCCTGCAAGCCATCATGCGGAAATACAAGGCCGGAAACGCCGTCGTGGCGGTTTTGAACGTCGATCTGGATCACCTCGATGCCAAAAAAGAAATCAGCGCCGATATCCGGCATTACGACGCGTCAGGCAAGGCGGGCGATCAGGAGCATTTGACATTGCCCGGAGCCGCAGATGCCAAAGCGCTTGCAAGCGTTCTTGCCGATAGCGCGAAGCAAATTCGCAGCGGCCTTGAGAAAAACTGGAAACAATCCGGCAAACAGCCCAAAGGCCCCGCCATGCATTTGCCCATGACGGTGCCTATTTCGAATCTTGCCGATTGGGCGGCGATCAAGGCCAAGCTGGCGAACATTCCAACCATCAGCCGCACCAATGTCATTACGCTCGCGCGCGACGGGGCGTCGATTGAGCTGGAATTCCACGGCGATATTTCCCAGTTGCAAACCGCGCTGGGGGAACAAGGTCTTGCGATGGAACAATTTCCCGGCACGGGCGCGTGGATTTTGCGCGCAGGCGGCGAAGGAGTTGCGCCTTAGGGCGTGTTGTTTGTTTTTGCGGCCTCAGCCTCAACCTCCCACGGGAAATGAATCCACGTATTCTGGCTCACTTCGGTGACGAAGGTATCGATAAGCGGTTTTCCCAGAGGTTTGGCGTAAACGGCGGCGTAATGCGCTTTCGGCATGAGTTTCCGCAATAAATCGACCGTGCGGCCCGTGTCGACAAGATCATCCACAATAAGCCAGCCCTCGCCGTCGCCGACGTTCGCCGCATGCTTGACGATTTTCGTTTCTGGCAAGCGCCGTGGGTTCATATCGTCCGGCTCATAGCCAACAACAGAAACGGTTTCGACGACGGTAATGCCAAGCTCGCGCGCGACGATGCAGGCCGGAACCATCCCGCCGCGCGTCACGGCGATCACGCCGCGCCACGGGCCGTAATCGTTCAGCCGCCACGCAAGGGCTTTTGCGTTGCGGTAAAATTCATCCCAGCTTACCGGGAAGAACTTTTGGGAAGTCGGATCAATCACACGAGCACTCCGTATCAATTTGCGAACGTTCATACGCCGAACGCGGCAACGCCCAGCATGTCACGTCCGGGCTGCCGCGCAAGGTTTCTTCGATGCGGGGATGAACGCCAAGAAAATGCAGCCCGGCTTTGTAAAGAACCCTTTGCGAGGCGGTATTAGCCGGATCGGTCGTTGCCGTTATCACGGTTATTTCGGGTTGGGCAAAAAACAATTTTAATGCCGCATTCACTGCCTCGCTCATGAACCCTTGGCCCCAATAGGGCTTGCCGAGCCAATAGCCGAGCACGCTCTCGCCGGGCAGGGGATCCGGCACGCGCGGCGGACGCACGCTTACAGCCCCCATCAATTCATTGTTTTTTTTATCCGCGATAAGATATAGCTCCGGTTTGCCGTTGATGTAACTAACCTCCATTTTCGCAAGCCATTCTTCCGCGTCTGGGAGAGAATAGGGATAAGGCACGCGCGACATCCACCGTGTCACTTCCCAATCGCCGATGAGTTCGGCATAGCGCGGCACATCGCGCTTTTCAAAGGCGCGCAGGCGAAGACGTTCAGTTTCGACGAAGAGCATAGAAAAACGACATCTGAAAGCAGGCCTGCTTTCTATAGCCTGGCTTCCGTTTTGGCGAAAGAGCGCTGCTTTTTATACTTTGTTCACTTGAGAAACCAAATGTGCCTACAATGACCGCATGACTGCGCCCAACAAAGAAACGCTCTATCTCATCGATGGCTCCGGCTTTATTTACCGGGCGTTTCACGCGCTGCCGGACATGACGCGCCCCGATGGCGTGCATGTGAACGCGGTTTATGGCTTTTGCACCATGCTGCAAAAGCTGCTCGGCGATCTGAAGGCCGAGCACATCGCCGTGATTTTCGATGCGGGGCGCAAGACGTTTCGCAACGACCTCTATCCGCAATACAAAGCGCACCGCCCGCCGCCGCCGCCGGAATTGGTGCCGCAATTTTCCCTGATCCGCGACGCTACGCGCGCCTATGGGATTCCTTCGCTGGAGGCTACGAATTACGAAGCCGACGATCTTATCGCGTCCTACGCGCGCGAAGCCGCGGCGCATGGCCGTGCCGTTCGCATCGTTTCAGCGGACAAGGATTTGATGCAGTTAATCCGCCCCGGCGTGGAATTGTTCGATCCCATGAAAGCCGTTCCTATCGGCGCCGCAGAGGTCGAGGCCAAATTCGGCGTGACGCCGGAAAAAGTGATCGACGTGCAGGCGTTGGCGGGCGACAGCAGCGACGGCGTGCCGGGCGTTCCTGGTATCGGCGTGAAAACGGCCGCGCAGCTAATCGGCGAATACGGCAATCTGGAAAATCTTCTGAAGCACGCAGGCGAAATCAAGCAGCCCAAAAGACGCGAGGCGCTGACGCAATTTGCCGAACAGGCGCGGATTTCCAAAAAGCTGGTGACGCTGGACGCGCATGCGCCATTGCCCGCGCCGCTTGAGACTTTGCGCGCACGCGTGGATCACAAGCCGGAGCTTATTGCGTTTTTGCAGGCGCAGGGATTTCGTTCGATTTTGGCCCGGATGGGAAGCGGTGAAGTTCCGTCGCAGAAACCGCCCTTTATGGCTGTTCTTGCGGCTGGCGCGGCGAAAGAAGAGCCCGTTCAGGCCGATCCCGTTCAAGTTTCCATCATCAAGCTGGATTACGAACTCGTCCAGGATGCGCTTCATCTCCGTCGTTGGGTGGAGGCGGCGCGCGCGCAAGGGTATGTAGCGTTCGATACGGAAACCAATTCGCTGACGCCGTCCACGACGAAACTGGTCGGCGTTTCGCTGGCGATCGCGCCGGGGAAGGCGTGCTATATTCCCATAGGCCATGTCGATCCCGCCACGGCGTCCGACGGCGGTTTTGTTTTCGAGGCCGCGCAAGCGCCGAAACAAATCAAGTTAAGCGACATGGTTGCCGAACTGCGCGAATTGTTCGCCGATCCGGGCGTGCTCAAGATCGCGCATAATCTTAAATTCGACGCGCAAGTGCTGGAACAGCACGGCCTGACCGTTGCGCCTTATGACGACACGATGTTGCTGTCTTACGTGTTGGGCGCGGGCGCGCATGGGCACGGGCTGGATGAACTTGCCTTGCGGTTTTTCCAGCACAAGATGATTTCGTACGACGACATTACGGGTGCGGGACGGAATAAAATCACGTTCGATCGCGTGCCGCTTGAGAAGGCGAAAGATTATGCTGCCGAGGATGCCGATTTCGCCTTGCGCTTGTGGCTTTTGCTGAAGCCTCAGGTCGCCCAGCAACATGTTATGCGCGTTTACGAACGCATCGAACGGCCCTTAATCCCCGTTGTCGCGGCCATGGAGCGCGATGGCATTCGCATCGATCCCGCCGTGCTCAAGGAGCAAAGCGTTGCGCTCGCGAAGCGGTTGCAAGCGGTGGAAGCGGAAATCTATGCGCTCGCGGGGCATCCGTTTAATGTCGGCTCGCCCAAGCAACTGGGCGAAGTCTTGTTTGGCGAAATGAAGCTGCAGGGCGGCGGTAAAGGAAAAGCGGGCGCTCTTTCCACAAGCCACGCCGTATTGGAGCCGCTGGCCGAGATGAATGAGATCGTGGCGAAGGTTCTTGACTGGCGCATGCTATCGAAACTGAAATCCACGTACACCGACGCGTTGCCGCAGCAGATCGACGCCAAAACAGGGCGCGTTCATACTTCGTTTTCGCTGGTGGGCGCGGCGACGGGGCGATTGTCCTCCACCGATCCGAATTTGCAGAATATTCCCATTCGCACCGAAGACGGCCGCGCCATTCGCCGTGCGTTTGTGGCTTCGGAAGGGCATGAACTTCTTTCCGTTGATTATTCGCAGATCGAACTGCGCCTCGCGGCGGAAGTGGCGGGCGTCAAGGCACTGCTCCAGGCCTTTCAAGACGGCGTGGACATTCACGCGCTCACCGCCAGCCAGGTGTTCGGCATTCCGCTCAGCGAAATGACGCCCGAAAAGCGCCGCCAGGCGAAGGCGATCAATTTCGGCATCATCTACGGCATCAGCGGTTTCGGTCTCGCCAAACAGATTGACCACACGCCCGGCGAAGCGAGCGCGTTCATCCGGCAGTATCTTGCGCGTTTCCACGAACTGCGCGACTGGATGGAAGCGACGAAAGAATTCGCGCGCGCCCACGGCTATGTTGAAACGCTGTTCGGGCGGCGCGTGCATATCGCGGGCATTGGCGACAACAACGCCGTGCGGCGCGCCGCCGCCGAACGGCAGGCCATCAACGCACCGCTGCAAGGCTCGGCGGCCGACATCATGAAACGTGCTATGATCCGCATTCCGCCCGCTTTAAGCGAAGCCGGGTTGAAAGCGAAACTACTTTTGCAAGTGCATGACGAGCTTGTGTTCGAGGTTCCGGTGAAAGAAATTACGGCAACGTCGGAACTGGCCAAACGCATCATGCAAGACGCGCCGCTGCCTGCGGTTAAATTGAATGTGCCGCTAGTCGCCGAAGCGGGCCACGCGAAGAATTGGGCCGAGGCGCATTAACAGATATCGCATACATACGAATGCCCCTGAACACCAGCGTAACCGCCATTATTTGAGCCTTTCTTATAAAAAAATTAAGGCTTGTTGTGCCAAGAATTGCATTCGTTCTGGTTCAACCAAAACATCTTCCATGCCAACCGCAACGCTCAAACGTCCGTTCCCGTTTATTACCGCAGCTTTGGCTTCGTTACCGGCCCTTGCATTGCTTGGCTTTCTTTATGACATGGACTTTCTGACGAACGGCGCAACGGAAAACACGACGCTTTTCATCGGCGCGATCATTGTGATTTTGGGCGGCGGCGCTTTGGGCCTTTTTTTTGGCCGCATGTTTGTGCGCGCCATAGACGAAGAACAAACGCGCATTCGCGCTGCTTTTTGCGGCCAGCTCGATGAGATTATCAAGCCTGTGAATGGAGCTCTAACCGGCATGGACGCCAGCACGGGCCAGCTGAATCGCCTTATGGAGGATCATCAGGAACGCGTTGGCATTACGGCTTCGTCTCTGTCCAAAGCGACCGAAACAGCGACCATCATCGCGAGCGCCATCGAAGAAATGAACAGCTCCATTCATGAGATAAGCCGTCAGGCCGACGAGGCGACGCAAGTCGCAGCATCGGCGGTCGAGAACGCAGAAAGCGTGGATCAATCCATTACGCATCTGGCGGACCGCGCCGATCAGATCGGTTCCATCGTCAGTCTCATTCAGGCGATTGCCGAGCGCACCAATTTATTGGCGCTCAATGCGTCGATCGAGGCGGCGCGCGCTGGGCAGAGCGGGCGCGGCTTTGCCGTCGTGGCGGGCGAGGTCAAGGGGCTTGCCTTGCAGACGGCGGAGGCCATCGGCCAGATCGAAAAACAGATTGCGGATATGCGCGCCGCTGCGCTGGGCACAAAGGAGCGAATGACAAGCATTCGCGCCGTGAACGAACGCATTAATACCGTTACGGCGGAAATCAAGACTGCTTTGCAGCAGCAAGCGGCCGCCACGCATGAAATTGCAAACGGCGCGCTACAAACGACGCAGACCGCCACGGCCGCCAACGACCATGTCGCGCATCTTCTCGTCACCATCGAAGAAACACACCGGATCGTTGAAGCCGCGCAAGGACAGGCAGAGGAATTACGGCGCCAGTCGGGGATGATTGAAACAGTTGTCGCAAATTTCAAATAACTTTTTGCCGTTAATTCCGGCCTTCTATCGCCCTTGCCATCTTTACCACCCGCGCCATCGCTTTCACGTCGTGAACGCGCAGAATGTCCGCGCCGCGCAGCGTGCAGATTGTTACGGCTGCAGCGGTGCCTTCGAGGCGGTCGTCGGGCGGCGCATCCAGCACGCGGCCGATGAAAGATTTCCGTGAGGGCCCTGCCAGCACGGGAAAACCGACAGTCTTGATTTTGTCCAGTTCATCCATCAGGCGCAGATTTTGCGCGACCGTTTTGCCGAAGCCCAAACCCGGATCGAGAATGATGCGTTCAGGCGCAATGCCCGCGGCTTGCGCGCGTCCTGCCATCCCGCGCAAATCGCGCAGCACATCGGCGACGATGTCGTTATAAACGGGAGCCTGATACGCATTGCCCAGCCTTGCGTCGCTTGTGACCGCGCCGCCCTCACTGCGATTGTGCATTACAACGAGATATACGCCGCGCGCCGCCGCCAGCGAAAGCATGGCCGGATCAACCGCCGTGCCGGAAATATCGTTGATGAGGCAGGCTCCGGCCTCCAGCGCAGCAGCCGCGACGGCGGGTTTCATCGTATCGATGCTGATCGGAAGATCGGGCCATCGCGCATGGATTGCTTCGATCACCGGCGCCGTGCGGCGAATTTCCTCATCGGCGCTGACCGGAATATAACCGGGCCGCGTGCTTTCGCCGCCGATATCGAGAATGCCGGCGCCGTCCGCGATCATGCGTTCGGCTTGCCCCAAAGCCGCCGCGGCGAAATCCGGTTGTTTCAGGAGGCCGTCGCCCGAAAAAGAATCCGGCGTGACGTTGAGGATGCCCATTACCAGCGTGCGGCGGCCAAGAGCGGGAATTGGGGGAAGCAGATCCATATCTATAAAGCCTCTCCGGTGTCGCGCGCGCCGTCGTCTTCCGGCAATGCCGCCAGCATTTCGCGTACGGTTTTGCTTGTCACCGGATGAGGCCAGCCGCCGGCAATATCGGCCAGCGGGCGCAGCACGAAAGACCGCTCGGCCAGCAGGGGATGCGGCAGAACAAGTTCCGGCGCGTGCATGTGCAGGCTATCGTAAAAAATAATGTCGATGTCGATCAAGCGCGGGCCGTAATGAAACGTGGGCTTTCGTCCAAGCTGCCGCTCAATCTCCTTTGTGGTGAACAACAGAGCCAAGGGATCGAGTTGCGTGGTGCCCACGATTGCGGCATTCAAAAAAGCAGGTTGATCCGTGACATAGGCGGGCTGCGTTTCATAAACGTGCGAGGCAGCCGTGATTGTCACATAAGACTCCAGCGCCGCGCGCGCCGCGCGCAAGGCCGCCAGCCGGTCGCCCATGTTGGCTCCCAGCGCAAGGCAAACTTTATGAGACGCCGCCTCATTCATGCGCCGCATGATGGCGTGGGAAAGCGACAATAGCAACCAGATGTCCAGCAGATGACAGAAACCAGATGTCAGATATCGGTGGACAAACGACGAACCGATCCTCTGACATCCGACATCTGGCTTCTGTCATCTAGAAAGGCATCAGGATATCGTAAATCTGGCTTCCGTAGCGCGGTTGCTGGATATCCTGGATGCTGCCGTGTCCGCCATAGGATATGCGCGCTTCGGCGATTTGGTCGTAAGTCACGGTGTTATCCATAGCGACATCCTCGGGGCGGACGACGCCTGAGATAATAATTTCGCGCAGATCGAAGTTTACTTCCATTTGCTGTTTGCCGGCCAGAACCAAATTGCCGTTCGGCAGAATCTGGGTGATCGTAGCGGCGACGCGAAGGCTGATTTGTTCCTGACGATTGATCGAACCCTTGCCGTCATTGCTCGTGTCGCTGCCCATTTTCACCAGGCTGGACGGGTCAACGCTGTTGCCGAGCCAGTTATGCAAATGGCCTTCGGCGCCGAAGAAATTGGTCATGTTGGCGTCGTCGGAATTCTGGCGCGAACGCTTTGTTTCGTTCTGCAACTGGGCCTGCTCGTTGAGGCTGATGACGACGGTAAGAATATCGCCAACGCGGCTGGCGCGCTGGTCGCGGAAGAAAGCGCGCGATCCCGTCCGCCAGAGCGAATTAGGCTGACGCTCGGTAAGCGAAGGCGCGGGCATAGGCATGCTGACAGGCGTTACGCCGCTTATTCTGCTCGGATCCTGCACCGAGGAAAGCTTGGGCGCTCCACCGACTTCGTTCAGCCGGTCCATCGCGTTGCAGCCGGAGAGCACAAGCATAAAAGCGATGAAAAATATGCGGGATGACGGATGCTTCATGTTCCTCACTCCACCGAAGCGATTTGCCGCGCCATGCGAATACGCACGACGCCCGGCGCTTCGGCTATGCCTTCGACCACGCGGTTGCTTTGCGTGTTGGTGACGCGCACGGACTCGCCCGCCGCGCCGTCTTGCAGGGCGCGCCCCTGCGCCGTCATCAGCAAGTAAGGCGTTTCGATCTTCAGGAGCACGAGCGACCCGCGCGTCACAAGACGCGGCGGGATAAAGTCACGACCGTGGAGAGGCTGGCCTTCCGTTATCGCGTGCCGCAATTCGCGGCCAATGATCTGGGAGGTTTCTGTAACGACATCCCCCGTCACATGCTCATCCGAAACCGTGATCCAGTCGAGATCGGCTTCGCCGATTGTGGCGCCCCCATCGAGGTGCCGCGCGAGAACCGGAATGTCGCGCTGCACGATCACGCGGCCCGTCACGGGCAGCGCAAAAGGCGTAGCGCCCGACTTTGCGGCCAAATCGCCGCGAAAATGCTTGCTCAGCGCATCATATTCGAACTTCTCCAGCGTAAAGACGGGCAATTGATCGGCAGGCAAATTGACTTCGAGATTACGATTGTCGAACTGGATTTCTGTTTTGCCCTTGATATCAAGCGCCTTCAGTTTTCCGGCGACGGCTTCGCGAATCATATCTTGCGTGATCCGTGTCGAGGCTCGCGTAAGAACAGCGCAATCGGCAAGGTTTTGCGGTTGCCAGTCGAGCCGATATTGTTCAGCCAGTTTGCTGAGCACGTGCACATCGTAGGTCACGCTTTTGCCGGGCGCGGGCGCCGTGGCGATGTCGCGGTCAATCCCCTCAGGCAAGCCGGCGAACACGTCCGCAAGCCGAATAGCAGCGCGCTTGACTTCTACAGCTGGACGCAGCGTTACGGTGGTTTCGGCCTGTGCCGCGAAAACGAACAACGTGGCCACGAAAAACAATGACAAAGCCAAAAAAACAAGAAGCGTGGCCTTTTCTTTTCGAAAACGACGAGCTGTTTTTTGCATCGCGCTCACCTCAGTTGGCTGACTGTGGTGAGCATTTCGTCGGCGGTCTTGATGACTTTCGAGTTCATCTCGTAAGTGCGCTGCGCCGTGATGAGGTTGGTCATCTCGGAGACGATGTCGACGTTCGAGGATTCAAGCGATCCTTGCACGAGACTTCCGAAACCCGCAGCCGTCGGGTTGCCCACAACCGGCGAGCCGGAGGAATCCGTTTCTTTCAACAGGTTGTCGCCGATGGCTTGCAGGCCTGTTGGATTAGTAAAGGTGGCAAGCTGCAGTTGTCCTAACGTCGTTTGCGCGACTTGCCCATCGATCGTGGCCAGCACCTGCCCGCTGGAGTTGATGGTTACGGCAACGGCGTTTTGCGGCACCGTGATGGTGGGAAGAACCTGCAAGCCATCCGGCGTGACGATCTGGCCGTTCTGATTCAGTTGCAATGAACCTGCGCGGGTGTAGGTCGTTGTGCCGTCGGGCATCTGCACTTGCAGAAAGCCGCGGCCGTTGATGGCGAGATCGTAGGTATTGTTGGTGACGGTCAGATTGCCTTGCGTGTTAATGCGATAGGTAGCGACGGGTTTGACGCCGAGGCCTACCTGCAGGCCCGACGGCAACAGCGTGTTGGTATCGGAGGTTGCCGACCCGACAATGCGCATGTTTTCGTAGAGCATGTCCTGAAACTCGGCGCGCGATCCTTTAAAACCCGTGGTGCCCATGTTGGCGATGTTGTTGGAAATGACTTCGATGTTGAGCTGCTGGGCTTCCATGCCCGTCGCGCCGATGCTGAGTATTCTCATGGTCTTTTTTCCCTCTTTTTATGCCGTTGCTTTGGCAAGGCGGCTGACAGCGCTGCTTTGTCTTTGATTGTCCAGATCCAGCAGATGTATGGACATCTGGTAGGATCGCAAAAGGTTTATCATTTGCGTAATTTCCTTGACCGGCTGCACGTTGGAACGCTCCACGGCGCCTTGAACAAGGACGCTATCCGTGTCGGGCAGCGGCGCTTGCGTCGTGCTGTAAAGACCGTTGCCTGTCGCCTGCAAGGCCTGCTCCTTGGCGAACTTGACAAGCTTCAGATTTCCCAGCTGCTCCATAGCCGTGCTGGTGCTGGAGGCTGACCTGAATGTTATGACGCCGGCGGCGGAGATGGTTACGTCCTCTGCGTCTTCCGGCAATGTAACGGGCTGATCGCCATCGCCTAAAAGTTTGTCGCCCGTGGCTGTCACGATTTCACCCGCGCTGTTCAGCTGGAACGAACCGCCGCGCGTATAGCGCGTGCCGAGTTTTGTCTGGATCGGGAAATACCCCACGCCCTGAATGGCCAAATCCAAAGGACTGCCGGTCATCAAAATCGGCCCTTGCGATATGTCGCGGAACGTGCCGCGATTAACGGCGAAATCCAGCTTCTCGTCCGATGACGGGCGGTCGATCAACGTGTCGAAGAGTACTTCCTCGCGCTTGAAGCCGCTGGTGCTGCTGTTGGCCACGTTGTTGGCCACAACGTCCATCGCGTGGGACATGGCTTCCTGCTGGGAAATCATAATGAGACTTGCGGCTTCCATGCACGGCCTCTTGGAACAAAGGCGAATTGGCCCTCGTTTTCACCCAAGGCTATGCAGACTTTATGCCAAACAGTTATGCGTTGTTTTTCAATATGTTAGATGTTGCCTGAGGCTTGAAAGAGCCGCTTCATGCGGCAGAAGTTGCCGCAACGAGTTTACGCCTTAGGCGAGGCGATGATGTTGGCGTTGGCAGAGAAGCGGTCGAAAACCTGGCAGATCGCGCGTAGGACCATTTTGTGAGGCGAAGTCAGTCGTACGTAATGGTCTTCCCGTTTCAGAAGCCTGGCGGCCTCGAAGGGTTTCAGGGCCTCCAATTCGGTTGTCAGCGCGGCCAGCGAATAGTTGTGTTTTCGGGATATCCCATCGATATCGCAGGACAAGGTGCACATCAGGGTTTCGATGAGATCCGCGCGCAGACGATCCTCGCCGGTCAGCAAGATGCCGCGCGCCGTCGCCAGTTGATCCGTCTGCAAAATATCCTGATACGCGGCTAAGTCGTGCTCGTTTTGGAAGTAACCGCTTTTGGTTCTGCTAATGGCCGACGCGCCAATGCCCAAGAGTGCCGAAGCCGTGTCGTCCGTGTAACCCTGAAAGTTCCGGCGCAGACGCCCTTCCGCTGCCGCCCGCACCAGCGCGTCGTCAGGCAGGGCGAAATGATCCATGCCGATTTCTTCATAGCCCGCCGCGGTCAGCACATTGCGCGCGGCGCGATCAAGGGCGAGCTGTTCGTGCTTGTCCGGCAGGCCGAGGGCCTCAAGCGCCTGCTGGTGCTTTTTCATTTGCGGCGTGTGCGCGTAAGCGAACAGCGCGATCCTGTTGGGGTTCAGGCTGATTGCCTGTTGCGCTGTATCGGCCATCGTGGCGGGCGTCTGGAAGGGTAAGCCGCACATCAAATCGATGTTGATGGATGTAATTCCCGTTGCCCGCAGGTCGTCGCAGGCCTTGGCTATCACCGCAAAAGACTGCTCGCGTTGAATGGCATTCTGCACGTTCGCATCGAAATCCTGAACGTCGAGGCTAACGCGCGTGACGCCGCAAGCCGCCAGCGTTTGCGCTTGACGCGTGGTCACAAGGCTTGGGTCGAGCTCCATTGCGATTTCATGGCAGGCACTCAAATCGAAACGATCGGCCAGCGCAGCGAACAGCGTTTCCATGTCGTTGCCGGACATGATATTAGGCGCGCCGCCGCCGAAATGCAGATGACTGATGCGATGAGGCTGATATATCAGGCTGGAGAGTATTTCTATCTCATGCCGCACGGAGGCGAGATAGCGCGTCACGCGCTCGCCGCGTCGGGTTATGGTATTGTAGCCGCTGCACAGGGAAAGCTCACGGCAGAACGGAATGTGAAGGTAAAGTGAAAGAGGTTCGTTGGGTGATATTAAGTTGATTGACGCTGCAAAATCCTCGGCCTTGACGCCCTCATGAAAAGCGGTCACCGGCGGATAACTCGTATAGTACGGCGCTGTTTTGCTTAACCAGAGAGCAGTGGCGCCGGGAGGACCGCCGAGCAGCCCGATGAAATCGTCATCGAGCGACGATAGGGATTCGTCCTGTGCTTCCTGTTCGGCGGTTGAAGCCTGTCTCATGGACATTTCATTCGGATGACGGAGGGCAAAGGATCGGGAACGCTAAAAACCATACTTCTTTCATTCATTCTGTTGACAAAAACTGATTCGCGTCAAGTTGCATCGAAACAAACTTCTTAACCATCGCCGCCATACTCAAGCCCCATTTTTTTGTCACGGTCTTTGCCAGCCGTTCTTCCTCGTCTTGTGTCGCAAGGAGGTTGTCATGCGTTTGCATCTGCGGTTGGCCTTGGGCGGACTCCTTCTCCTTTTTTCGATGCCCGGTTTCTGTTTCGCCCAGCAGGCGGCGTCCAGCGAGGCGCAACAATCGCCGCCGGCTAAATTTATCCAAAATCTGGGCAACAGAGCTATCACCGTTATCGCGAACAAGAGCCTTACGCCGGAGCAGCGCGAGGAACAGTACCGCCAGATTTTGCGCGATTCATTCGATCTTCAGACCATTGGCCGGTTTGCGCTTGGCAACAACTGGAATATGGCGACGCCCCAACAACAACAGGAATACATGAAGCTTTTTGAGGAACTGGTCGTTCGGACGTATAGTGATCGTTTAGGCCTCTATAAGGGTGAAAGTTTTCAGGTGAAGGCCGTGCGGCAGGAAAGCTCAAACGACTTCCTGGTGCATAGCGAGATTCAGCATCCCGGCGGCGAGCCGCCAACCATCATCGACTGGCGCGTGCGTAAGGAAGGCGATAATAAATTTGCCGTTCTTGACGTCGTCGTCGATGGCGTAAGCCAAAGCGTTACACAACGCCAAGAATACGCTTCGATCATACAAAACGCCGGGGGCAATATCGACGCGCTTCTGACGCGGATGCGCGAACGGCTGCAACAAACGCGACCAACACAAGCGCAATCGCAACCTTTTCAAACACAGCCTTAAAAAGAAAAACCCCTTCTCCATAATAGGAGAGAGGGGTTCTTCGTTTACGCCTGAGAATTTTTATTCAGGCGTCCAATCGGCGTTTAATGGGCCGGAGGCGTAGGTGCCGGAGCCGCGCCGGGAGGTGTCGCGCCTTTTTGCTCGTGGCGTTTTTCGCGCAATTCTTCCATCCGGTGATGCAGCGCTTCCATGCGCTCATGGTCGGCTTTCATCTGGGCGCGGTCAGCCTCAAGCTTCTCGTGATCGGCTTTGATTTTTTCGCGCAGCTGCTCCATCTCCTGCTTTATCTGTTGAAATTCTGGATTTCCCGGCGGGCCGCCTTGTTGAGCGAACGCAGGCGCGGCCGCCAGCATGGGGACGAGAACGGCCAGGCAAGCCGTGGTCTTCAGACTCATTTTCATGGGATTTCTCCTTCTTTGGGTTGACGGGCTGCGCTTGTGACTTCGGGGATTAGTGTAGGCGATAACTCAGGCGGGACGAGAGCTTCAGGAAGGCAAGATTGTGATTAAACATGCTTAACGAAAAGTTGCATAAGAATGTCTTTGTATCAAGTTTTAAACTTGCCCTTTACTCCACTGTGGGCAGTTGCGAGCGGTCCCAGCTGCCGCCCAACGCCTCGATGAGAGTGACGCTGGCTACAAAGCGGTTCTGATGCACGGCAAGCGCGGTTTGCTCGTTGGAAAAAGTGGCTGTTTGGGCCGCAATGACGCTGCTAAAGGGCACGATCCCGGCCTTGTACTGGTTTAGCACAAGGCGTTCAGCCTCATGCGCCGATTTGACGACGGCCGTTTCCGACTCGGCCTGCTGCGTCAGGATACGCAAGGCTGCCAACTGGTCTTCGACTTGCTGGAAAGCGGTCAGGACAGTTTGGCGGTATGTGGCGACGCTCTGATCGTAGCCGGCTTTGGCTTGTTCGACCTGGGCTTCTCGTAGACCAGCGTCGAAAACCGTTTCAGCCAAAGCCGGGCCGAACGACCACAGGCTGTTCGACGCCTGAAAAAGTTTGCTCAACGCGCTTGCGGCAAAGCCATAGGAAGCCGAAAGCGTGAGATTGGGGAAATAGGCCGCTGTCTGAACGCCGATTTGCGTGTTGGCCGCCGCCATCAGGCGTTCGGCCGCCGCAATGTCGGGGCGGCGCTCCAGAAGCATCGAAGGCACCTCCGCCGGAATCGAGGGAACCTCTTTGGCGAAAGGCGCCGGCGCAAGCGCGAAAACGGATGGCGTCTTGCCGATCAGAACGGCGATCGCATGTTCGAGCTGCGCCCGCAGCAGCCCTGCGTTGATGGCTTGCGCTTGCGTGGATTCAAGCTGCGTTTGCGCCGCGACGACGTCCGCTTTTGCGGCAACGCCGACCTTATATTGATTTTGAGCGATTTTAAGCGATCCCGTTTGGGCTTTTGCCGTCGCCTCAAGCAGCGCTTTCAATTCATCCTGCGCGCGCAGATTAAAATAATCGATGGCTAAGGCAGCTTGCGCCGAAAGACGCGCGGAGGCCAAGTCGGCGGCGCTGGCTTCTGCCGTGGCCACATCGCCTTCAACGGTGCGGCGAATGCGTCCCCAGATGTCCGGCTCCCAACTCGCGTTCGTTGAGGCGCTGTAGAGCGTTTGGGCCGTTGCACCGCCGGGTTGGCCAGAAATTGCCAAAGAAGACTGCCCTGCGCCCGAACGTATGGCCGATCCGTTCAGCGAAAGTGTCGGGAAGAGGGCTGCTTGCGATTCAGCAACGACGGCGCGCGCAGCGCGATAGGCTGCTTCGGCGGCTTTCAGGTTTTGGTTGGAAATGTCGATTTGTTCTTCGAGCCCGTTAAGCACGGGATCGTTGTAAACCTTCCACCACGGCCCCCGGTTTTCGGCATCTTGCGGCGCAGCCGGTTTCCAGTCGCCCGCTTCTTTGTAGGCTGGAGGCGTGTCGGTGGAAGGCCGCTCATAATCCGGCCCCACCGCGCAGGCAGCGAGGAAAAGGAAAACGGGAAGAGCAGAAAGAAGTTGTAAATTCCAAGTCCTAAAAAAAAGGACCGTCATTCCCGCGAAAGCGGGAATCCAGCGCGAGCGATAGCGAGCATATGAGTCAAACACTTTGACGTTGGTGCCATCTGATAGATTTTGATTCATACAGGCGCGCAGACGCGCGCCGCTGGATTCCCGCTTTCGCGGGAATGACGGTTCCTTTTTGGGAAGTTTGGAAGCTATAAAAAATTTCATGTCTGTTTTCCCTGAGGACTGAGTGCCGAATGCCGAACGCCATTTCGCTTTAATCTGTCCATATACAGATAGATAACCGGCGTCGTGTAAAGAGTCAGCAACTGACTGACGATGAGGCCGCCAACAATAGCCATGCCTAGCGGACGCCGCAGTTCGGAGCCCTCCCCGAAGCCGATGGCTAGCGGTAATGCGCCGAACAGCGCCGCCATGGTCGTCATCATAATCGGGCGAAAACGCAATAAACAAGCCTGCGTAATCGCTTCGCGCGTGCCGATGCCCTGGCGGCGCTCAGCATCGATCGCGAAGTCGATCATCATGATCGCGTTTTTCTTCACGATGCCGATCAGTAAAATAACGCCGATAAGCGCCATAATCGTGAAATCCGTCTTGAAAGCCATCAAAGCCAGCACGGCGCCGACCCCCGCCGACGGCAGCGTCGAGAGAATGGTAACGGGGTGGATGTAACTTTCGTAAAGAATTCCCAGTACGATGTAGATGGCCAGCAACGCCGCCAGAATAAGAATCGGCTCGTTAGACAGCGAATCTTGGAACAGCTTGGCCGTGCCCTGGAATCCGCCGTGAATGGAGGTGGGAACGCCGATGCTGTTCATGGTGTGGTTGATAACCGTTACCGCGTCGCTTAACGATTTGCCGGGCGGCAGGTTGAAGCTGATCGTGGCGGCTGCGAACTGGCCTTGATGATTGACGACCAACGCTGTCGTGCTGGGGCTATACGTGCTGAAGGCCGAAAGAGGGACCATCGTGGAAGGCCTGGTGCTAATGGCGGCTCCCGTTGACGCTATGCCGCGCCCGACGCTTGCCAGCTGATTCACGCGTTGGCTGCGTACGGCGCTGCTGGCGGCGGCGCCGGTGGCCTGCGTCCCGCTTATGGCGCCGCCGGATGTGCTGACGTAAAGAGTTTTGAGCGTATCCGGATTCTGCCAATACTGCGGCGCGACTTCCATGACGACGTGATACTGGTTGAGCGCGCTGTAAATCGTCGAAACCTGCCGCTGGCCAAAGGCGTCATAGAGCGTGTTGTCGATCTGGCTCATTTGAAGGCCAAGACGCGACGCCGTATCGCGGTCAACAATCACATCGCTTTCGAGACCCCGATCCTGCTGATCCGTGTTGACATCCGTCAGATCGGGAACATGTTGCAAGGCTTCAGTCAGTTTGGGTGTCCACAGACGCAAGTCAGCAAGCCGGTCGGTCTGCAGTGTATACTGATATTGCGCGGCGCTGGGGCGGCCGCCCATGCGGATATCCTGGACGGACTGGAGAAAAAGCGAGGCGCCGGGCACTTGCGCCAGCTTGCCGCGCAAGCGGGCGATGATCTGATCGGCGGACAGTTTTCGCTCGGCGAGCGGCTTGAGAGCGACGAACATACGGCCCGTATTCGTCTGGCCGCCGCCGATGAAGGCGATGATGGTGTCCACGGCCGGATCGCTTTGCACGATCGAAACAAACTGCCGCAACTTTTGCTGCATCAACTGGAAAGAAATGCTTTGATCGGCCTGAATGCTGCCGGTCATGGCCCCGGTATCCTGTTGCGGAAAAAAACCCTTGGGAACGCTGACGAACAGATAAACGTTAAGCCCCACCGTCGCCAGCAGAATGAGCAGCACAGTTCTGCTGTGCCGCAAAGCCCAGCCGAGGGTGCGTTCATAGGCGCTCAGCATCGCGTTGAAAAAGCGCTCGCTGATCTGAAACAGCCTTGAAGTTGGTTCCCCGGTCTTGGGTTTTAAAAGATAGGCGCACATCATCGGCGTGGCCGAGATGGAGACAACCAGAGACACCAGAATGGCGACCGACAGGGTGACGGCAAACTCGCGGAACAAGCGGCCTATAATGCCGCCCATCAGCAGGATGGGAATGAAAACGGCGATCAGCGAAAGGCTCATCGACAAAACGGTAAAGCCGACTTCTTGCGCGCCCTGCAAGGCGGCCTTCATGCGCGGCATGCCGGCTTCGAGGTGGCGGGTGATGTTTTCCAGAACGACGATGGCGTCGTCCACCACGAATCCCGTGCTGACGACAAGCGCCATCAGGGAAAGATTGTCGAGGCTGTAATGCACAAGATACATAACACCGAGCGTGCCAACTAGCGACACCGGCACGGCGACGCTAGGGATCAGGGCGGCGCGTGCGTCGCGCAAAAACACAAAAACAACCAGAAGCACGAGTGTGATGGCGATCAGCAACGTCCGCTCGACATCGGAAAGTGAGGCGCGGATCGTCGTGGTGCGATCCATGGCGACGGTGAGCGTAATGGCGGCCGGAATGGAGGCCTGCAAGGTCGGCAGCAGGGCCTTCACGCGATCCACCGTGTCGATGATGTTGGCGCCCGGCTGGCGGAAAAGGATGAGCGACACGGAAGGCTTGCCGTTGAAAAGCCCCAGGTTGCGAAGATCTTCGACTGAATCCGTCACGTTGGCGACATCCGACAAGCGCACAGGCGCGTTGTTGCGGTAGGCGATCACCAGAGGCCGATAGTCGGCGGCATGTTGCGATTGATCGTTGGCGTATATCTGAAAGCGCTGTGGCCCCTTCTCGATCGCGCCTTTGGGGCTGTTGACGTTGGTGGCCGACAGCGCGGCGCGCACATCCTCAAGCCCGATGCCATAGTTGAATAGGGCTTGCGGGGTCAGCTCGGCCCGCACGGCGGGAAGCGAACTGCCGCCGACAACGACTTGGCCGATCCCGTCCACTTGCGAAAGTTTTTGTTGCAGTATCGTCGAGGCGGCGTCGTAAATCTGGCCTTGCGACATGCTTTCCGACGTCAGCGCCATGATCATGATCGGCGCATCGGCCGGATTGACCTTCCGATACGTCGGATTGCTGCGAAGGGTGGTGGGCAGATCGGCCATCGCGGCGTTGATGGCGGCCTGAACGTCGCGCGCCGCGCCGTCGATGTCGCGCGTGAGCCCGAATTGCAGCGTTACGTTGCTGGAGCCGACCGAACTTGACGACGTCATTTCGCTCACGTCGGCGATTGTTCCCAAATGACGTTCCAGGGGCGTGGCGACGCTGGTCGCCATCGTTTCGGAGCTGGCGCCGGGCAGAGAGGCGAATACGGAAATGGTCGGAAAATCGACTTGCGGCAAAGGCGAAACCGGCAAAAGAAAAAACGCCACGCTTCCGGCCAGCGCCACCCCCAGCGTCAACAGCACTGTAGCAACAGGCCGCGCGATGAAGGGGGCGGAGAGATTCATTTTGCCGGTTCCTGCATATCGCCGATCGTGTCGACGCCGCTGGCGCTGAAGCCGTAACGCCGCGCCAGCTTGTCGAACGCCAGATAGATCACGGGCGTCGTGAACAGGGTCAGCATCTGGCTCACGATCAAGCCGCCGACGATGCTCAGGCCGAGCGGACGGCGCAGCTCCGAACCGACGCCAGTTCCCAGCATAAGCGGCAACGCGCCCAGAAGCGCCGACATGGTCGTCATCAAAATCGGGCGGAAGCGCAAGAGGCTGGCCTGATAAATCGCATCGCGGGGTGATTTGCCTTCCTTGCGCTCGGCGTCAAGCGCGAAGTCGATCATCATAATCGCGTTCTTCTTGACGATGCCGATCAGCAAAATGATGCCGATAATGCCGATGATGCCAAGATCGTCGCCGGCTATGAGCAACGCCAGCAACGCGCCGACTCCCGCCGAAGGCAGCGTGGACAGGATCGTGATGGGATGGATGTAGCTCTCGTAAAGGATGCCGAGAATGATGTACATGGTTATGATCGCCGCGAGGATCAGCAACAGCGTGTTGCCAAGCGAAGACCTGAAAGCCAGAGCCGCGCCTTGAAAACTTGTCATGACGCTGGCGGGCATGTGGATATCGGCTTCGACTTTCTCGATGGCCGTAACGGCGTCGCCCAGCGAAGCGCCGGACGCCAGATTGAATGAGACGAGCGCGGACGGAAACTGGCCGAGATGGCTGATCTGCAACGGCGCAGAAAGCGCATGAATCGTCGTAAAGGTCGAAAGCGGCACTTGCCCGCCGCCAGCTGCTGGCAAATAGATGGAATCAAGAGAATGCAGGTTCGGGCTGGCTTCGAGAATGACGCGGTACTGGTTCGATTGCGTGAAAATCGTCGAAACGATGCGCTGGCCGAACGCGTCGTAAAGCGCGTTATCGATAGCGGCCAACGTGATACCGAGGCGTCCGGCCGTGTCGCGGTCCACCGTAATATAATAGGAAAGGCCGCGCTCCTGCGCGTCGCTGGTAGCGTCTTCGAGTTGCGGCAGGCGCTGCAGACGCTCAAGCAATTTCGGAACCCAGGCTGACAGTTCGTCCGGGTTGGCGTCTTCGAGCATAAATTGATATTGCGTCCGGCTGACGGAGGTATCGATGGTCAGGTCCTGCACCGGGAGCATGAAAAGCTTGATGCCATCGACGGAAGCGACTTCGGTTTGCAGACGCCGGATGATGTCGCTGGCGCTATCATGGCGTTGGTCTTGCGGCACAAGATTGATGAGAAAACGGCCGGAGTTCAGCGTCGTATTGGTGCCGTCCACGCCAATGAAAGACGACAGGCTTTGCACATCACGATCCTTGAGGATGGCGGCGGCCAGCGCTTGCTGGCGTTCCGCCATGGCCTGATAAGACACGGACGCCGGCGCTTCGGAAATGCCCTGAATGAGCCCCGTGTCCTGCACCGGGAAAAAGCCTTTGGGAATGACGATGTAGAGCAGCACCGTTAAAACAAGCGTGGCTATGGCGACGAGCAAGGTCGTTTTGCTGTGATCCAGCACCCAGTTCAGCATGCGGCCATAGCCTGCGATCATGTTTTCGAATTCCCGCTGGGCCCACCGGTTGAAGGCGGTTTCTTCGGATTCCTTGCGGTGGCGCAGCAGCTTGGCGCACAGCATCGGCACGAGCGTCAACGATACGACGGCGGAAATCAGGATCGTTACGGCCAGCGTGATGGCGAATTCGCGGAAAAGCCGGCCCACGACGTCGCCCATGAACAGAAGCGGGATCAACACCGCGATGAGCGAAACCGTCAAGGACACGATGGTGAATCCGATCTGCTCGGAGCCCTTCAACGCGGCTTCCTGGGGCTCCATGTCCTGCTCGATGTAACGCGCGATGTTTTCGATCATCACGATCGCGTCGTCGACGACGAAACCCGTCGCAATCGTGAGCGCCATGAGCGACAGGTTATTCAGGCTGAACCCGGCCATGTACATGACGGTGAACGTGCCGATAAGCGATAGCGGCACCGATAGGCTGGGAATGAAAGTCGCGGGCAGGTTACGCAGGAAAACGAAAATCACCATCACCACCAGAATAACCGCGAGGATCAATTCAAACTCAACATCGTGCACGGAGGCGCGGATGGTCGTGGTGCGGTCGGTCAGCACCGCGACATCCACGGCGGCCGGCAGGGCGCTTTTAAGGTCGGGAAGCAATTTCTGGATGTTGTCCGCGACGGCGATGACATTGGCGCCCGGCTGGCGCTGAACGTTAAGGATGACGGCCGGCACCGCGTTCATCCAGGCGCCCAGCTTGGTATTTTCGGCGCCGTTGATGATAGTCGCAACATCGGACAGACGCACAGGCGCGCCATTCGCATAGGCCACAACGATATTGTTGTATTCCGAAGCGCTTTTCAGCTGGTCGTTGGCGTTGATGGTATAGGATTGCAATGGCCCGTCGAAATTGCCTTTGGGGGTGTTGACGTTCGCGTTGCCAATGGTGGTGCGCAGGTCGTCGAGATTAAGCCCGTAAGCCGCCAACGCCTCCGGATTGGCCTGAACGCGCACGGCGGGGCGTTGCCCGCCGCTGATGCTGACAAGGCCTACGCCCGGCAGTTGCGAAATTTTCTGCGCGAGGCGCGTGTCGGCAAGATCCTCGACTTGCGTCAGCGGTAGCGTTTTCGATGTGATCGCAAGCGTCAGGATAGGCGCATCGGCGGGGTTGACCTTGGCGTAAATCGGCGGCGCGGGCAGATCGGAGGGCAACAGATTCCCGGCGGCGTTGATGGCGGCCTGCACTTCCTGTTCGGCGATATCGAGGCTCAAAGCGAGATCGAACTGCAGCGTCAGGATGGAGGCTCCCGCCGCGCTGATCGACGACATTTGATTCAGACCCGGCATCTGGCCGAATTGCCGCTCCAGAGGCGCCGTGACCGAGGCCGTCATCACTTCCGGGCTGGCGCCGGGATAAAAAGTCTGAACCTGAATGGTGGGATAATCGACCTCAGGCAACGCCGAGAGCGGCAGAAAGCGAAAAGCAATTCCGCCCGCCAGCAGAATGGCCGCCATCAAAAGCGACGTGGCGACGGGGCGGAGGATGAAAGGGCGGGAGGGGTTCATGGGCAGGAGTTAGGGGTTAGGGGTTAGGGGGTAGAAATTCAAGGAGTCAGCATGCAAGGGCAGCCTTTACTTTTTTTCTGTTTTCCCCTGACCCCTGACCCCTAACCCCTGATCCCCCTCTTCCGGCAGCGCGATCTTCGCGCCTTCGCGCAGTTTGTCGGCGCCGTCGATGATCACTTTGTCTCCCGGCTCAAGGCCGGAAGATATGGACACGTTTTCGCCTTCGCCCGCGCCCTGTTTGACGGGACGCACCGTGACGGTGTTATCCGGCTTGACGAGATAAACGAAAGTGCCGGCAGAGCCGCGCTGGATGGCCGCCGTGGGAACGATGGTCGCGTCGTGCAGCGTATCCAGAAGGAGCTGCACATTGACGAACTGGTTCGGAAACAGGGCGGCATCGGTATTGTCAAACTGGGCGCGCAATTTCACCGTGCCGGTGGCTGTATCGATCTCGTTGTCTACTGAGGTCAGCTTGCCTACGGCTAGCTTCGTGCTTTGATCGCGGTCGAGCGCCGTGGCTTCGAGCGTGGCACCATCCTTTAGCCGGTCCATGATCGCGGGCAGATTGTCCTCCGGCAGCGTGAAAATAACGGTGATCGGCTGCAGCTGGGTGATAATGACAATGCCGTTCGCATCGCTTGTTTGCACATAATTGCCCTGATCCACTTGCCGCAGGCCAACGCGGCCCGACACCGGCGCAACGATGTGGCAGTAGGTGAGATTCAGTTTGGCGGTGTCGATCAGCCCCTGATCCGTTTGCACGGCGCCCTGATATTGCTGCACCAGCGATTTCTGGGTGTCGCGCTGTTGTACGGCTATCGAATCCTGCGTCACCAGTTTTTCATACCGCGCCAGATCGATCTCGGCTTCCTTGAGCAGCGCTTGATCGCGCAGCAGTTGGCCTTGCGCCTGTTCCAGCGCGTTTTGATAGGGACGCGGATCGATTTGCGCGAGAAAATCGCCCGCTTGCACGATCTGCCCTTCCTGAAACCCGATTTCCATCAGCTGGCCGGCGATCTGCGTCCGAACCGTCACATTGGCTAACGGCGTAACGGTGCCCAACGCGCGGAGCACGACATTGATATCGCCTTTTTGCGTTTGCGCCGCGCGCACGGGAATCGGGCCCCCGGCGCCGTTGTGCGCCCCGGTTTTCTGGCTCTCCGTGGGATGAAAGAAGAACCAGCCGAGCGCCGCCAAAGCCAATAGGGCCAGAATCTTCCACGCCCAGCGTTTTTTGTGGGGAGCGGGGAGCGTTGAGGGGGCGGGTTTCGGGGGAGTTGTCATGTTTCACAAGGGGCGAGAACGATTGTTATTGTCGGCTGTTCTTATACACGTCTCTTAGGCGGGATGGCTTTGCAATTATAGGGAAAAACATACGGCCGCAAAGAAAGAGAATCAATGAACAACCCGCCAGGAACCGTCCGGTTGCAGGCAGGCCGTGCCATAGGCAGGCTTGGGGGCGCCATTGACGATGACCGTTGACTGATACTCGCGGCAGGTCCGGCCTGATTTGTCCGTAAAAGTCGGCGAGGTTTGGGTTACTTCGATGGGCGGCGGACTTGGCGCAAAATGAACCTCAGGCCCCTGGGGCGTTTCCAGCACGACAGGCGGCACGTGGTGGGGCGGCTCGACAATGACGATGGGGGCCTGATAGGGATCGGGATAGGGGGAAACCTGCACGGGATAGAGATACCAGACATCGCCCACGACCCACCACCAGCCTTCGTGGCCTTCATGATACCCATGCGTCCAGTAGCCCTGCCGCCAACGTGCCATGTCATGATCGCGGCCATAAAAATGGCGTCCCTCGGCAGGTTCGTGCCGGGAGCCTTCCAGCGCATCCTCCGCGCGGCCCGGCGCCAGGAATAGAGGGAGAAGCAAGACGGCCAATAAAAGGGCTGCTGGAGGCGTTTTCATGGAACCTAAAACCGTTTTTTGTTACGTCGAATACTATAATGTTATTTAAAAAGCGGTTTATGTCTTTCCAAAGGCAAAGACAATAGGGCCGATAAAAGCGAGAGGAAGGATGCGGCGGACGCCGGGATACTTGTAAGCGCTTTGCAACACAAAGAAAAAACTTCGCCAACAAGGGGCTAAAAGCCTATTTTATGACTTGAATCTTGTTGGCACATCGTTTTTTATTGGGTTGTAGCCGTAAGTTCCCTCGTTGTTCCCACCTTTCCCCCCCTTCTTTCGCCCCTTTATGGAGAAAAAAATGAAACACTCGATCAAGCTGTTGTTGGCCTTCGCGGTCCTGCTGGCGGCCACCGGCGTGGCTAACGCCGAAACCGGCAAGATGTACATGGCCCCCAATAAACATGACATCGTGCGCGACAGGAACGGCAATCCCGTACGCTCGACATCGGGGGATTGCGTTCGCACGCAATGGTTTAACGACACCGACGTTTGCCCCGGAGCCGAACCGCCGCCCGTCATCATACCGTTGTCCGAGCGCACGGTATATTTCGATTTTGCGAAGTCAAGCCTCACCCCGGCGGCCAAGCAGCAGCTTGATAAGCTCGTCGCCACCTTAAAGGTGCGGGACCATGTGAAGGGCGTTCGCATCGCGGGCTATGCCGATCGGATCGGCAGCGCGGCCAAGAACGAGAAGCTGTCCAAGAAACGCGCGGATACGGTGCGGAAGTACCTTATTTCGAAGGGCGTTGTTAACGCGCAGGTCATCGAAACGCGTTGGTTCGGCGACAGCGCGCCAGCGACGAATTGCCCCAAGAAAATGCCCAAGAAAAAGCTGATTGAATGCCTGCAGCCGGATCGCCGGGTTGAAGTCGAAGTCGATTTCGCGGCGCCAGCGCCGGACGCGAAGTAAGCACCGGTAAGGCAATAAAAATAAGCCGGCCCTGTTGACGCAGGGCCGGCTCTTTTTTTGTGCCTTCAGAGGCCTTATTTTAGACGGTCTTCAGATTGACAGCCGAGGTCTTGCCTTTGTTGGTGGCAAGTTCATAGCTGATTTTCTGTCCTTCGTTCAGCGTGTTCCAGCCCGCTGCTTCGACAGCGCTGATGTGCACAAACACATCGCTGCCGCCGCTTTCGGGTTGAATGAAGCCAAAGCCTTTGGCGGGGTTGAACCATTTAACGGTGCCGATAGCCATAGTATCTTCCTTCTTCTCAGTTGTAGTTAACACCGCCTTCGTATGAAACCGATGTCGAGTTCCCTCGGCTGCGACAACCGCAGCAACTCTTAGGAAACGTCAGAGAAGACAGAAGGATGGAAGGGATCAGTTAGTGGCATCGCAGTGATGCTATCGCCAACACGTCAAGCCTTGTTAATCCTTGGCGATCTCTGGCTCCAAAAGAGCCGTAGTTAACTCAGGCGCGACCATGCGCTGGTTAATAAGAAAAAGTCAAGACAATGTTTAATGGCGGATCCGGCGCGAAAGTTAATTTCTCTTAGCGTTTTGGGGGACATAGCCTCCGGAAAACATTCACATAGGCATCGGCGATAGGCGGCCATTCCCAGCTTGCCAGGGCAAAATCGCTGAGATCGGCCAGCGGGCCTTCGAGCGGCAGGCGCAACGGAAAAGACCCAAGCTTTTGCGTCCATTCGCGCGCTGTGCGTTGCGCGTTGCTGGGCCATACGCTGGCATGAAACAACAAAGGGCTAGTTGCATGGCTGCCCGCGGCTGTCTCAGGGCTGCACATAACGGGGAGGCCGCAGGCCAGCGCCTCCTGTATCACAAGCGGGAAACCTTCGCCGTAACTCGGCAGAACCAAAAGATCGGCGGCTTGATACAATTCGGCGAGCGAAGCGCCTGAGCGATCCCGGAACACATGCACGTTCGGCAGCATCCAAGTTTCCGGTTTGATCGGCCCTTGCCCCGCCAGCCAGAATCGCCAATGCGGCATAAGCGATGCCAAATGGCGCAAGACAGGCAGCCCCTTTCTTTTGACAAAACGCCCCACGAACAAGACGACCGGCTGCTCGGCTTTCAGGGCGAACTGATGGCGCAGGAAACGCCTTTTTTCCGTCAGCGGCATATGGAACATACGCAGATCGACGCTGTTGGGAATGATCGTGACCGGCGTGGTGAATCCGGCGCGGCGATAATAATCTTCGGCAATGCGGTCGCTGATGAAGAGGGCCTGACTTGCGGTTCTTAGCATGGGAAGGGTCAGATACCGGTCGGCGATTTCCATCGCCTTGCGCAGCAAAAAGTTCCGGTAAGGTATCGGGCCGATGTGTTGGGTAATGACGATAGGCTTCCGCAATTTTTTCGCCCAACGGAACGCAAGAAGATTGCCCATGTAAAGCGTATCGTGAAGCCAGACGATATCGGCGGCTTCGACGGCTTTTTTCAGGCGCTGCAGGCTTTTGGGGCCCCATACAGGCCACGGCACGCCAAAGAGATATTCCGTCCAGTTGCAGGCGCGCATCGGCAGAATGGTTTGTTCGCGCGTATCCGGCGGCGCGTCCGAAGCACTTGCGGCCCAGGTGAAGTGGATATTGGCGCTGCTGGCGATGCTTTTGATCAGTCCCGAAGCGACCCGTTCGATTCCGCCGCCGTGCGCTGCGAAGTAATGCGTAACCACAAGAATTTCGACAGGTCGTTCGATGATTGGAGGATATGCCGTCATCGGAACATGTTTCTTTCTATCGCCGCTGTCGCCTCGTGCTGAAGCTTGAGGACGGCCAGCGCATCATCGATGCCAATGCCATTCGGGGATGCGCCGTCGTAGATCGCGCGGGCGAAGCGGGCAAAGACCTCGTCGTTGCCGTAATCAAGCCGTCCGCGCAGATAGGCGAGACCATTCGGCACATGCTGCGCCGCATGCTGGATTAAAGCGGATACGCTCGTACGCAAGACTTGCGGCAGCGTATGCGCGCCGTCATTCGGCAGGCGCAGATAAATATCGCGAAAAATGTCGAGGATGCCAAGCGCGCGTTCGCCCGTCACAAGCACGTACCACTCGCTCAGCGCGCTGTCGAATTGGCAGTCGATCGTGACGGGAAGCGCATTCGCGCTCATGTAGAGCATCGAGACGAACCGGGGCGTATTCGCGCCAGCGCTGTCCGCCACGCCATGCGCGTGTTGCAGGTGCAACATGCCGCCCGCCAGCCCGCGCAGCAGGTAAAAGAAATGCGGGCTTTCGTCGTAAAACAAGCCGAGCGGAAGTTGCTCATACCAATCCGGCAAACGGCGTTTTGGATTGCCGAGCTGCACGGCGGCGATGCGGCGGATGTTACCGAGGCGGCCCCGCGCCAGATCGTTGGCCAGTTTTCGCGCCGCGCGGCTGAACTGAAAATTATGCACGACGGCAAGAACGCGAGATCCCGCGCGCGCGGCGTCGGCCATGGCTTCGCCTTCGGCGACGGTCATGGCGAAGGGCTTTTCGGTCAGAACATGTTTGCCCTGCGCCAGCGCATTTACGGCCAAAGCGGCGTGGATCATCGGCGGCGCGCCAATGGTGACGGCGTCAACGTCGTTGAACCATTCGACTTTTGCGAGATCGTCCGTCTCTGCGAAATGCGCCAGCCCTAACTTTTGAGCCGTCTGCTCCGCGCGTCCCGGATGCGGGTCAATTACGCCTGCAAGACGGAAGGCCGGATTGCGTAAAAGGGCTGGAATATGACGGTGCAACGTAACCCAGCCAAGGCCTATGGCGGCAACGCGAACTGGCTTCATCCTACGGCCTTGGGATTAATTCCCGCTTCGCTTGCGACGGCGATGGTGATGGAATTATCGTCCAGTTCGCCCGTGACGCCGCCCTTGAGGGCGTAGGCGCAGGCCTGATCCATCACGGTGATAGACTTGTCGGGGTTGTTGCGGTTGCGGATAAAGCGATCGGTGAGCTTCACGATGCGCTCGCAGGCGCGATCCGTGATCTTGAAGCCGTAATGCTTCTCGAAATTGCCGCGCAGGTTTTTGAGGATATTGTAAGTCATCTGAATATCGGGAACGGCCAGCGTGATTTGCTGAAAGCGGCGGTCAATGGCGGGTTCGATCTTGACGTAATCGTCGTATTCCTCGCGCGTCGTGGCGGCGAGAACATAGAGATCTCCCGCCGTCAGGAAAGGCTTGAGCAAATCGGCAATGCCGCTGTAACTGGAAGACTTGAAGGAAATCATCAGCTGGTGGACTTCGTCGATGCAAAAGATGATCGGCGGTTGCTGGAACGTTGCGTTACGCTCGGCGACGCCCTTGACGATGGGGATCAGCCGGCCTTCCAGTTCCGCGCGCGACGACGATCCCGCGCCGATCATCGACATTTCAAGCTCGATCAGCCGCGCGTTTTGCAACAGCTTCGGCACACGCCCCTGATTGATCCATTGTGCGAGGCCTAAAAACAAAGCCGTCTTGCCGACGCCTGCGGGGGCCAGAAGAACAGCGTTTTTGCGTAGTCGCTGCAACAGGATAAGGACGATCTTGTCGATTTCCTCGTCGCGACCGGAGATGGGATCGAACCTGCCGGCTCTGTCCTGCGCCGTGATGTCGCGCGTGTAACGGTTGAGCAGGCCTTCGAGCTCTGCATCGCTGATGACGAAGTTTTTGGCGGGTTCGGTCATATTTGTCCTTAAGTGTTGGCGGATGCGTTGTATCCGCGAGACTGTGGAACAACAAGGGGAAAAACCGTTATTTTACCCTGATGCTTCCGCGCCTGGGCAAGGTCGTAAGCGGATTGCATGCGCAACCAGAAATCGGCTCCCCCGCCAAGCGCCTTTTCCAGGCGCAACGCCATATCCGGCGTGATAGCGCTTTCGCCGTTGATAACGCGGTAGAGCTGCTGCCGTGTGACCCCAAGCCCCTTGGCGGTGGCGGCAACGGAAAGACCCAAGGCTTCAATATCGTCTTTGAGCAGAGCCCCCGGATGGGCAGGATTCTTCATCACCATGATGGCCTCCTAATGATAGTCCACAAGATCGACGTCGTGCGCGTCTTCGTCCGTAAACCGAAAAATGATTCGCCAGTTGGCGCGAACCGTAATCGTCCAAAATCCCTTAAGATCGCCTTTCAACGCATGAAGCCGAAAGCTTGGACGCTCCATTTGTTTAATCGTTTTTGCCTGATCCAGTGCCGTCAAAATAATGCGGATACGCTCTACCATGTCAGGCGGCAAACCGCGGCGGTCGTCATCTTCGTAAAATCGCCGAAGCCCCTTGTGCCGTATGCTTTCGATCATATTCCCTCGGCGATCGGCTTGGTTTGTAGCATGTAAGGTTACAGTTGTCAACCGTCTATCGGTTGCAAAAAGGATCGCAGCGCATAGGGCAAAACGCCGCCGTTTTTGTAAATGGCGGCTTCTTCTTGCGTATCAATACGGCACAGAAGCATGTAGCGCGCAATATCATCCTTGCGGTTGATGACAAAGATGACATTCCGGCGCGGTCTCGGTTCGCCCTCGAATCCGATGATATTGAACGTTTCTTCGCCGGTAAGCTCGAAATCGGCGCGCGTCATTTCGCCTTTAAACGTCAGCGGCAGCACGCCCATGCCTATAAGATCGGTGCGATGGCGCGGATCGAAACTTTCGGCGATCACTGCCTTCACGCCCAGCAGTTTCGCGCCTTTTGCGGCCTCGTTGTGGGAAAGGCCGCGACCATAGTTCTTGCCCGCGACGATGATCAACGGCACGTTGTTCTGCTGATAACGCAAGGCTGCGTCGTAGATCGGCAGAATAGCTCCGGACGGCTGGTATTTGGTCATGCCGCCGGGGGCGTCGCCGGCGATTTCATTTTTAAGGCGGCTATCGGCGAAAGCGCCGCGCGCGACAATTTCGGGATTGCCGTTATACGTCACATAGGAACCGAAGGAATCCGGCGGCACGTTACGTTCGGCGAGATAAAGCCCGGCTGGGTCTTTCGGTCCGATAGGACCCGTCGGCGCGAGCAAGTCGGCCGCAACGGAATCGCCAAAAATCGCCAGAAGGCGCGCATCGATGATGTCTTTAACTTTCGTCGTCTCGCGCGTCAGAGATTCGAAGAAAGGAGGGCGGCGAAGCGTCAGGGAGGCATCGTTCCATGCATAAGTTATAGGCGTATCGCTTGTGTCATGCCCGCGAGAGTCTTCAAGGGAAAGCAACCTTTCTTCAGGCGGAGTTTCTTCCGGCGGGGGAGAGGGCGCGTTTTCGGATGTTTTGGACAGTCGGGGAGCCGGAGGGGAGATGCTGCTAAGGTCCAGCTTAAACTCGGTTGTGAAAGTCGGATCTTCCTTGGGATCGTCCACGCCGGATTCGCGCCAGAGGCCTTGCTCTTTGGCATACGCTTCGATGAGAGCGATGTGATCGGGCGCTCGGTTCGTGAGACTCAGATAAAGGAGGGTATCCACATCGATCGGGAACAGGGCGCACGTTGCCCCGAATTCGGAAGCCAATGCGGCGATGATGGCGCGGTCAATGACACTCAGGCTGTCCAGTCCAGGGCCGAAAAACTCGACAAGTTTAACGTTCGTTCCCCGTTTGCTGAGGAGAGCTGCAAGCTCCAACACCAATTCAGTGACGCTCGCGCCGTTACTCAGCGCGCCCGTCAGCCGGACACCCACAACATCCTGCACCACGAGGGCAATCGGCTGATTCAGCATGATGGCTTCAGCCGCAATGCCGCCAACAGCCCAACCGAGCACGCCAAGGCTGTTGATCATGGTAGTGCCGCCGCTGGTGCTGACGAAGGTATCGGGATAGACGAGGGAAACGCCGTCATCGGCGGGGTCGCCGATATTCACGACATGCGCCGCGCGTTCCAAGTTAGCTAAGCCGAGGCTTATGCCGGGCGGCGCAATGTTAATATTGTCGAAGGCCTTTTGGCTCCAGCGCAAGAAAGCCGAACGATCGTCGTAAGAGTGAAGGGCGGCAGGCAAGGCTTGTGACGTCATGATGAGATCGACGGGACACAACGGATTGATGCGCCGGGGGTCGGCGTCGAAAGTCAGCATGGCTTCCCGCAAGGCGGCCAAATCGGCCAAAGCGGGCAACGCTGCCGTATCTTCCATCAACAAACGGGCCGGGCGAAAGGATATTTCCGTCGTGCCCGTATGCGGCCTTAGCCGGGCGGCCAGCGCGCGCGCATCGTCCACTGTCGCATTAACGCCATCTTCGAACCGCAGCAGGTTTTCCATGAGAATCTTGAGGCAGCAAGGCAGGCGCGCAAGGCTGCCGAGTGTTTTTTCCGCTTCCGCCAGGCTAAAATACGCATAGGTCTTGTTTCCGACGGTCAGGGTTCGGCGTACGTTTAACGAATCGAGGCTGGGGGACGTCATGGCGAGAAGATATTATTGAACGAATCCGCCACAGTGTAAAGGCGGCGAGGACTCGCCGCGCAAATTTTTGGGCTTGCTGCGCGCTTTTGCACCCGACATATTCCCATAAATCAGATAAACTAACAGATCGATTCTCCAGCTCTTTTCGTCACTTCGATGGCCTCTTTCCGTTTATACGTTGCCACGGCCATGTTGGGCCTGGCGTGTTGGACGCCCCTTCCGGCGCAGGCGGCGCTTTTGTTCTGCAATCATACCCAGTCACCTGTCGAGGCGGCCGTCGGCTATCGCGAGCAGGAGGACTGGATCTCCGAAGGCTGGTGGCAGATTCAACCGGGCCAGTGCGCGCGCGTTTACGGCAAGCCGCTGGTGCAGCGGTTTTATTTTTATTATGCCCATGTTCTTGCGCCGCCGTCGAAGGACGGAAAAGCGCCGCTAACGTGGGCCGGAAAATACGCTTTTTGCGTCGATACCAAAGCCTTCAGGGCCGAAGGCGATACCGACTGCGAATCGCGCGGCTATCAGGAAAAAGGATTCTCTGAAATCGACATCGGCGCCAACAAGCACGACTACACGCTGACGTTTCTGGACGGGAGCGGGGAGTAATATTCGACAGTTCGCCAGAAGGCGCTTCAACCTTTCTCGCAACGGTGCCTGTTTAGCGCCTTAGTAACCGCGAGGTGATGAGCCATAAGGAGGGCAGCATACAATTCTAAGCGCGCCGCATTGACTGTCACCCCCAGTCCAGTCGCATATGACCCGCACGATAACATCGCCCGCGTTTGGACACTGTGCCTCATATTTAGTCCACGGGGCGACCCAGTTCTTCGTACCGGATTCGCCAGGGTACATATAACAATTATTGGCATAAAGTTGAGTGCAGGTAAACTGGCATGTACTTGGATTCCATCCCGTTACGACCTGTCCTTGTGGGCAACTCCCAGGATTGGTGCCGGAACACGATGATTGATCCGCGGCGGCTCCGGAAGTTTGGGCCAGAAACATGGGGGCGATCAGGCCGGCCAAGAGGAGGAGTTTTTTCGCTGAATTACGCATGTTTCGTTCCCTTTCTCGATAAATCAGTTTTGACACGACGGTTGAGGCAGCCACGGCGGAACACAAGCGCTCTTGTTGGCAACGCACGACGGCACGGTAGTCACCCCACCCAGCGTGCACGTCCATATCCAGTGGCCTTGGCCATCGTCGGACACCGCGCTTGGATCCCCCGCCGAGCAGAGATTGGCGGTTGGCGCTTGAGCGAAAGTCCCGCCGTTAGCGCTTCCGCAAACAGGTTGATTGCTGCACGTTTGATCCGGGGACAGTGTCGGTGGCGTTAGGGTCGGGCAAATGCAGTCAGAAACCCCGTTGTCGTAGCAGGAGGTGTTGCATTGAGCTGTTGGGCGATTGGTGCCGCCGCTGCACCACGAATGGTAGGTTGTCCAGCTCGGCGGCGATGCCTGCGGATCGTCACTATCGCCAGCTGTGGCCAAGAAACTCCACGTTTCTGACCAGTTTGTGGTGCTGTCCTTGCAGACCGTTCCTTGGTAGGTACAGATCGTACAAGTGCAATTATTTCCATTTTTATCACAGCAAGATGGGGCAGTCACCCTACATGTCGGCGAGGGCACGATTAGTTTGTTTTTGCACTGGTAATTAAACGTGTGTGTCTTATCGGGGTAAGGGGGCAAAGTATTGCCTGTCATCCCGTAGGGCATTTTCTTGACTGGGTACGTTGTGATGTCAGGCTGGACAACGCTACTGTCCGGCGGATCAGTGGAAATGTCGCCCAAGTTGGGAAGCGCCGAAGTTTTGCCGAAATATAAGCCGTTAGAAATATAATTGGTAGCGGTATTATACTGATAAGGGCAGGCGCAGTGGGTCAGAACGAAATCACTCGTTGGGTAGTTTTTTCTGAAAGCCAACCACTCAGTCTGGGTGCCGAAAGGCACAAATAAATCCAACGACGAAGTATTTTGAAGGTAACGGCAGACGCCCCATTTATCGATGGGCGTAATGGCGCTGACCCCGCTATTAACGCGCACACCCCCCATATTGGTAGCGGCGTTCGCCATAGCACCTTGTGCTTGGGCGTTTGGACAGAGTCCACTTGTGACGCTGTTTACGTCCGATCCGTTACTCTGGTCAAGAATGCACGTGTTGCCGATTTGGTTGTAGTCACTATAGCCGGGTGTGATTGTGTTTGTCTCAGATGGCGTGCACGGAAAGGCCCAAACGCGCGGCGCGTTGCTGATGACAAAAAGCGCTGCCAGAAAACCGGCGGCTGCTAGACGGCAGGACCGCAAATGTGAATTATCCATCGGTCGCATCCTTATGCCAAGCCATCCCAAATTGCTGGGGCTAATGCGCGTGTTCTTTTAAATTCACGCTTTTTAATTGTAAGGATAGGGTCATTAATGAAGTCTTAATTAATAGCTTGTGGCTTGACACAATATTTTAAAATTATGTCCACGTTCCAACCGGCATGACTACACGCTGACGTTTCTGGACGAGAGCGGGGGGAGTAATACGGCTGATCGCCAAAAGGCGCTCAGCCAAACGTCAGTTTTTCTGGCATGTATAGAGAGGTCCACGTCCCCCCGTAACATTAAATGCATTGTCATCGGGTATGGCGCGGTAGGTGGAGAGATCCACAAAGTTAGCAAGCGGTATCTGGTACAGAGAGAACCCATCAGGACATGTTAACATTTGATTAAAGTTGGAGGAAAAGTGCCAGAAGCCGTTCAGATCCAGGTAAGCGGGGGGAACAGAAGGATGCCATACTCGGTTCAAATCTTGGTAATAGAAAGCGTCTTGAAGAATTGCTTGCCCATTACATGGCGTAATGCTTTCATTTTCCACTGTTAAAGCAAAATGGATGCCATCGCCATAAAAATTTCCACCGATTCCTGCCGCCCCGCACCACGTTCCGCTCGCGCTTAAACATATAGGGTTTCCATTTGCGTCAATTCCCTGAAACATCTGGCCTGATTTGCAGCTGATATTGGCGCAATTCCAGCTGGATCCGTTCCACCCCGTTGCGACCGATCCGGTTGGACAGTTTGGCGGCGGCGGAGCGCAGGATGGTGTCGTCGTGTCTGCAGAAGCCTGAACCGCCAAAAGGAAGACCGCCATTCCGGCGAGCAGCGGAAGGAATTTTATGTTCGATTTCATGTTCGTGTTCTCCTTTACCGTGGGTATGCCCAAAGCCGGCAACAGCCCTTATTGGTTTAACGACACACTGCCACTCGGAACGCACACCGGTTGTCCGTTTGCGTCAAGTCCCTGAAACACCTGTCCTGTTCCGGAGCAGGTGATATTGGTGCAAATCCAGTTGGTTCCGTCCCATCCCGATACGACCGTTCCTTGCCCGCAGTTTGGCGGTGGCGGGTTGTTCCAGGGAGCTTGGCAGCAAACAGGAGTTGGAACGGGACACTTTTGGCTCGGAGTCGGCGGCGGCGGTGTTACGGGGGGATTGCAATTACATTGATGGCCATCTTGAACGCAGTATGTGTTGCAAAGAGGTGTCGGGCGGTTGGTGCCCCCAATGCATTTTGGCCAACCCGATACAGGGGTCCAGCTTGGTTGTGCAGCTCCTGGGGCTTCGCTGTTGCTGGCCATGGCCATAAACTCCCAGATTTCCGTCCACGTCTGTGAGGTCTGCTGGCAGATCGAGCCTGGGTCGCCGCAGTACGAGCAATCATAGTCGGGCGCGCAGACAGGCGGTGTGCCGGTACAAGCACCCTTGCATATCTGCTGAACCCAATTCCAACAATGGGGCTGGCTTTGATAATTATAGCATGTGTAGTTGAATATGTGCGTTCCTTCCATGGGCGGCTGGATATCGTATTTTTTTTGAATATCGTCGGCGCGCCCGTAAGGCATATCTATGACCGGATATTTCGTGATATCGGTTACCGTCGGGTCAGGAGTCGTGAGCGCATCCGGTGTAAGGCCGTCATAGCCTACAAGAGCGTCTGTCACGCCAAAAAACAGTCCTTTATCGGCGCTGCCATTGTAATGATAGGGACAGGCGCAGTTGACCAGGTGGAAACTGGTTATTGGGGCGTTAGTGACGAAGCTGGACCATTCAATGGGCGAACCAAAAGGTACAAAATAATCTTGCGGAGAGGGAGTCGCGGAGGAAATATTGTCGACGTAACGGCAAGCGCCGTAGAGGATATTGCCGGAGGCATCGAGGAATGTTTTATCGATGGGCGTGTTTGCGGGGTTGACAAGGGAATTGAGGCGAACGCCGCCCATGCCAACAGCGGCGTTTAACTTATCGCCCTTAACGCCGTTGACTCTACTGCTTATGTTTGGACACCGCCCATTAGCTGTAGTTGTGCCCGATAAGTTTCCAACTCCATCAAGCACGCAAGTGAAACTCGATGGGTTTGAATCGGTTTGGTCGCACGGAAAGGCCCAAACGCGCGGGGCGTTGCTGATGACAAAAAGCGCTGCCAGAAAACCGGCAGCTGCTAGACGGCAGGACCGCAAATGTGAATTATCCATCGGTCGCATCCTTATGCCAAGCCATCCCAAATTGCTGGGGCTAATGCGCGTGTTCTTTAAAATTCACGCTCTTTAATTTTAAGGATAGGGCCATTAATAAAGTCTTAATTCATGTATCGCGACTTGACCTAATATTTTGAATTATAAAAATCGATTAACTATAGAATTCCGGTTTCGCTAGGACGTTTACCCTCTCCGCCACGTTGTTCCCGCCGGGCCGTCTTCGAGAATGACGCCCTGCGCGGCCAATGCGTCGCGAATCCGGTCGGACTCGGCGTAGTTTTTGGCCTTGCGCGCGGCGAGGCGCGCGGCGATTTGTGTTTCAATTTCGGCGTCGGTTGGGCCTTTTTTATTTGCCGTCAATCCCTTGAACCACGTTTCAGGCGTTTGCTGCAAAAGACCGAGCGCCGTTCCCGCCGCCAATAGCGCCGCTTTGATCGGCGCCTGCGCCGTCGGAACCGTCGCCCTGTTCAGGCTGTTCACGAGCTCATGCAAATGCGCGATCGCAAGCGGCGTGTTGAGGTCATCCAAAAGCGCGGCCTCGAAAGCGGGCGACGGCGGAATGGTTTCGGCCTTAACGGCGCTGACGGAACGCAACGCGCCATACCAGCGATCCAGCGTCGTTTTGGCTTGTTGCAGAGCCTCGATGGTGAAATCGAGGGGCTGGCGATAATGCCCGGAGAGCAACGCAAGACGAATAGCTTCGCCCGGAAACTTTGCCAGCAATTCGCGCACGGTGAAAAAGTTTCCAAGCGACTTCGACATCTTGTCGTTGCCCACGGTCAGAAAGCCGTTATGCATCCAGTAATTCGCCAGAGCCGCGCCGTCATGCGCGCAGCGGCTTTGCGCGATTTCGTTTTCATGATGCGGGAAAATCAAATCAAGCCCGCCGCCGTGAATATCGAATGTGATGCCGAGATATTCCTTCGCCATCGCCGAGCATTCGAGATGCCAGCCGGGACGGCCCCGTCCCCACGGGCTTTCCCAGCCGGGCTGATCCGGCGCGCTGGGCTTCCATAAAATGAAATCGGCGGGGTCTTTCTTGTAAGGCGCGACTTCGACGCGCGCGCCAGCGATCAATTCGTCGCGCGAACGGCGCGACAACTCGCCGTAATTTTTCATGGAAGGCACATGAAACAAGACATGGCCGTCTGCTGCGTAGGCGTGGCCTTTGGCGATTAAAGTTTCGACCAACGCGATCATTTGCGGCAGAGTACCGGTCGCGCGCGGCTCGAAATCGGGCGGCAGCGTGTTGAGCTCGGCCAAATCCTCATGAAAGCCGCGTGTTGTTTTTTCTGTGATGACATTGATCGGTTCGCCGGACTCGATTGATTTGGCGATGATCTTGTCGTCAATATCCGTAATGTTGCGGCAATACGTGACGCGCGGATAAAGCCGTTTCAGCAGCCGGTACAGCGTGTCGAATACCACCATCGGCCGCGCGTTGCCGATGTGCGCATAGTCGTAAACCGTCGGACCGCAGACATACATGCGGACATTCGCAGGATCGAGCGGCACGAACTTTTCCTTCTGCCGCGAGAGGGTGTTGTGAAGAAAGAGGTCGCTCATGCGCTTTTTCCTTCCAATCTCGCCGCCGCTTTTTCCCGCCCGATGAGAGGCAAAAGCGTTTTCATTTCCGGCCCATGATCGACGCCCGTGAGTGCCAGGCGAAGCGGCCGAAACAGGTCTTTTCCCTTGCGGCCTGTTTTTGCTTTGACGGCTTTTGTCCATGTGTCCCACGTCGTTTGATCCCATGGCGCATCGGGCAGAAGTTCCGCGGCTTCACGTATGAACGCATTATCTTCAATCGCAGGCGTAAGCGGGCCGCGCACAATGAGATGCCACGCGCGCGCATCGCCCAGCGTCATGAGATTGGGGCGGACGGCATTCCAGAAATCCGCACCGGCATCGCTCAAGCCCATCGCCTTCAGCCGCGCCTCGACATTCTCGAACGGCGTCATGTGCAGGATTTTGGCGTTCAGGCTTTTCAGCTCTTCGATATCGAATTTCGGCGTGGCGCGCGAGATTTTGGCGAGGTCGAATTCCGCCGCCAATTCGGAAAGCGTCAAGCGCGGCGCAATCGGATCGGACGTGCCGAGCTTGGCCAGCAACGCCGTAACGGCCATCGGCTCCAGGCCCATTTCATCCCGCAGGCTCTGGATGCTGAGCGTGCCGAGGCGCTTGCTCATTTCCGCACCCGTGGCGCTGACGAGAAGTGGGAAATGAGCGAATTGCGGCGCCGGTTTATCGGTTATGGCTTCCCATATCTGAATCTGGACGGCGGTGTTGGTGACGTGATCCTCGCCGCGGATGATATGCGTGATGCCAAAATCGATGTCGTCGACAATCGAGCAGAATGTATAAAGCGGCACGCCGTCTTCGCGCACCAAAACGGGATCGGACAACGATGAGGCCGGAAAGCTTTTGCGCTTCTGGATCGCGTCGTCCCAGATCACGTCAGTATGATTCAACTTGAAGCGCCAATGCGGCTTGTGGCCTTCGGCCTCAAGGCGTTTGCGATCTGTGTCCGTAAGTTTCAGCGCGGCGCGGTCATAAACGGGGGGAAGGCCGCGCCCCAACTGCGTCTTGCGTTTCAAATCGAGTTCGGCTTGCGTTTCATAACAGGGATAAACGCGCCCCGCCGCTTTCAACTTTTCCAATTCATCGGTGTAGCGATTAAGCCGATCCGACTGGCGCGCGAAACGATCCCATGTCAAGCCGAGCCATGTCAGGTCGCATTCGATGCCTTCGGCGAAAGCCGTTGTCGAACGCTCGCGGTCAGTGTCGTCGAGGCGCAGCATGAAGCTGCCGCCGCACTTGCGGGCAAAAAGGATGTTGAACAGCGCTGCCCGGATATTGCCGATATGCAAAAGGCCGGTAGGCGAGGGCGCAAAGCGTACGGTAACAGTCATACGGCTGTTTTAGCAGGAAAAATCGTAACTCCCAAGTCCCCCTACAAGCTTGCAATTCACGCGAGCGGGAAGCTGGTTCCTGATTTAAATGACACGCGTTTTTTTAGGGGCTTTGGGTTTACCATTCACTTGATCTCTGCCGTGTCTGCTCCTACATATAATTCCTAACGCTTTCAGATTAGGGGGTCCGATGAGCCAAGCTGCACAAGTTACCGATGCCACGTTTGAAGCCGACGTTCTCAAGGCGCCGGGCCCCGTTCTGGTGGACTTCTGGGCCGAATGGTGCGGGCCGTGCCGCATGATGGGCCCGGTTCTCGACGAAGCGGCGAGCGAGATGCAAGGCAAGGTCACGATCGTCAAAATGAATGTCGATGAAAACCCTGTCGCGCCCGGCAAGTACGGCATTCGCAGTATTCCGGCTTTTATGCTGTTCAAGGGCGGCCAGTTGGCGGCATCGAAAATCGGCGCGGTTCCGAAGCAGGCTTTGGTGGCTTGGCTGAAGGAGAACGCCTAACGCTTTTTCAAGCGATTTCGACCTTCCCGCAAGGGGAGGGTGATTTTACTTGATCCTTTGTCTTCAAGCCGTTTCTGCTACAATCGCCGCGCATGAAAAAGCAGTCTGCCAAAACGTCTGCCCCGGAACGTCGCCAAAAAGAAAGACGGCGACTTGAGGAAGGACTGCAGCCCGATTTCCGCGATTTGACCGACAACGCGGTGCAAGGCGTCCTTATTCACAGCAACTTCAAGCCGCTTTACGCCAACGCAGCCTGCGCGCGACTTTTCGGGTATGACAAGCCTAAGGACATTCTGGAACTTCCGCTTACACGTTCTCTGATGCCTGCCGAAAGTTGGGCGCAGGCGGAAGAGGATTACAACGCTCTTCTTCACGACAAACAAAGGCCTGCAATTTCCCGCGCCAGAGGCTTGCGCCGCGACGGCGCCGAGATATGGCTGTCGGTGACGGAACGCGTGATCGATTGGCATGGCGTGCCGGCGGTTCATCTCAATTTATTCGATATCAGCAAGCAAGTGGCCGTCGAACAGTTGATGCTGGACAACGAGCAGCTTTTGCGGGCCATGCTCGAAATCCTGCCGGTGCCGATTTACATTTCGCGGCGGCGCGACGGGCGGATGCTGTTCGTCAATCGAAAAACATGCCTGTTGCTTCAGCAAAGCGCCGGGCCGCTTTTGCGCAGCAAATCGACCGATTTCTTCGTCAACCAGCAAGATCACGACAACCTGCGAGCGCTGCTCGATACGTTGCCGGACATCCGCGAAGTCGAAGTGAAAATGCACACGGCTCAGGGGCGCGAGTTTACGGCTGAAATGGCAGCTATTGTCGTCGATTACGGCGGCGAACCGGCGTCGCTGGTTTCGCTCAACGACATTTCGCAGCGCAAGCAGATGGAAGCCGAACTGTTCCTGCAAGCGAGCATCGATTCACTGACGGGGATCAGCAACCGCCGCTATTTTCTGATTCAGGCCGAGCAGGAATTGCGCCGCGCGCGGCGATTTTCGCGCGATTTGTCGGTGATGATGATCGATCTCGACCATTTCAAGCCGATCAACGACCGGCTGGGCCATGCCGCTGGCGACGACGTGTTGCGGGGGGTCGTCAAAGCCGCCCTTGAAAGCTTGCGCGCGTCGGATGTCATGGGCCGCTTGGGCGGCGAGGAATTTGGCGTCATCCTGCCGGAAACCAGTCTTGCCGCGGCGGTTGATGTCGCCAACCGCCTGTGCCAGCACATTGCCGAACGCTCCATCATTACGGTCAAGGATGTTTTGACATGCACAGCCAGCATCGGCGTAGCGCAACTGAAAGCCGAAGACGGTTCCATCGACGATTTGTTCCAACGCGCCGATAACGCCATGTATTGCGCGAAACAGAACGGGCGCAATCGCGTGGAGATAGCTGCATGAATTTGAACAGGCGTTACCTGCTGGCGGCATTTTATGCGCTGGGGGCTTTCACGTTGTGGTCTTGCAGCGATACGCTGATCAAATTGAGCGGCGGTCTTCTTTCGACCCCCCAGCAGGTTTTGGTCAACCGGATTTTTGTGATCGTCATTCTTCTTGCGGCGTCGTTTCGCGGCGAAGGCTTGCGCGAACTTAAAACGAAAAAGCCGCTTTTTCATTTGGTGCGCGGCCTTGTCGTTTGCGTCAACATGTTCACGTGCTTTTATGCCGTGACGCATCTCCCGCTCGCCAATTTCTATACGCTTGCGTTCACGACGCCGTTCATGATCGCTTTGGCGAGCGCCGTTTTTTGCGGCGAACATCCCGGCTGGGGCGTATGGCTTGCGATTGTGGCGGGATTTATCGGCGTGATCGTGGCCATGAACCCAAGCCGCTACGATCCCGTCGCGTGGCCCTGGCTGGCCGTGGTTAGCCTGCTTGTCTGCAACGGCTGTCTGGCTTTTTATTCCATGACCATCAAGGGAAGGGGCGCTTCGGAAAGTATGACAGCGCTCACCGTTTATCCCGAAATTATATGCGCGCTCGTTTTTCTCGGCGTCATAGCATTCACGGGCGATTGGCCGCATGACGTTAAAGGCGTTTTCTATGTTGCCTTGAGCGGCATCGTTGGCGGCACGGCAAATCTGCTTATTACGATGGCCTACCGGCGCGCCATGAACGCTCTTATCGCGCCGTTTCACTATACGCAGATTATCGCTGGCGGCCTTTTCGGTTATTTTATCTGGAACGATGTGCCGACGCCTCATCTGATCGCGGGCGTTCTGGTCATTATCGCCGCGGGTCTTTATGTCGTTTGGCACGGCGCGCGCAAACCGGAAAACGGGCACGTTCCGGTTGATATATTGGTATAAAACAGCCTGTTTTCCGGTCGGTTAACCCGATTTTAGCAGTCTTTAAGCTAGAAAAACAGGTTGACGGGAAGGCCGTCAAACAGGCTCGACCCATGACCGAAAAAGCAGAACCATCCGACATGTCTTCACCGACGAGCGCCACGCGGCGTTTCCTTGGGACGGTCGCCGTTGTCGGCATCACGATTGCGTTCCTGCAGTTTATTCTCGTCAAGCAATATGTCGGCGGGTTTCTTCCCTATATCATTCTTACGGCGGGAGTGTTGCTGACCTGGGCTCTGGTCATGTATTTGCGCGGCGTGCGCAGGCGCGGCCACGAGGTTGCGGAATTAGCTCAGTCGTTGCGGCGCGCCAACGAAGAGCTCAGCCGCAAAATGGCCGACGAAGAACGCATGGCGCGCGCGTTGCGCGAAAGCGAGCAGAAATACCGCGCTATTTTCGAGAACGCCGGCATCGGCATCTGCCAGATCGCGCCTTCCGGCGAATGGCTGAACGCCAATCGCACGATGGCGGAGATCATGGGCTATGACAGCCCTCAAGACCTTCTTTTGGCCCAGCCTGATTTGCATGGACGCCTGTTCGTCGACAGCCACGTTCGCCGCGACTGGTTCGCCCAGCTTGAGACCGCCAGCAAGCGCGAACACGAGGTCGAACTTTATACGCGCGACCGGCGCATTATCTGGGTCAACATGAACGGCCATGCGGTGCAGGGTGTCGAAGGCGAAGTCCTGTACTTCGAGTGCAGCATGTACGACATCACCGAGCGCCGCAACGCAGAACGGGCTTTGAAACAAGCCATGGAACAAGCCGATTTCGCCAATCGCAGCAAGTCGGAGTTTTTGGCTAACATGAGCCACGAATTGCGAACGCCGCTGAACGCCATCATCGGTTTTTCGGAAATTATCAAGGATCAGCTTTTCGGGCCCGTGGGCCAGCCGCAATACGTCGAATACGCGCGCGATATTTATGACAGCGGCGATCTTCTGCTGTCGCTCATCAACGACATTCTCGACATGTCGAAGATCGAAGCGGGCAAACGCGCGCTTTCGGAAAGCGTTCTCGATGTCGAGCGCACAGTGCATTCGGTCGTGCGGTTGGTTGCGGCGCGCTCAAAGCTGGGAAAGCTGCATATGAACGTCAATGTGCCGCGCGATTTGCCGGCCCTGAAGGCCGAAGAGAAGGCCATGAAACAGATCCTGACGAATCTGCTGACGAACGCCATCAAATTTACGCCGGAAGGCGGCACGGTGAATCTCACGGCCGGAATCGATACGCGGGGCCGTCTGGCCATACGGATCGAAGATTCCGGGATCGGCATGAAGCCCGAAGACATTTCCGTGGCGCTGGCGCCTTTCGGGCAGATCGAAAGCGCGCTCAGCCGCAAAAATCAGGGCACGGGATTGGGCTTGCCGTTGACAAAGGCGCTTGTCGAGCTGCACGGCGGCGAACTGACGCTGGAAAGCGAATTAGGCAAGGGAACCGCAGTGACGGTCGCGCTCCCTGCGTTCCGGGTTGTGAGTAAGCTGTAGACTATAATGTTCCTCTCCCCTTGCGGGAGAGGAAGCAAAAACTTAGCCTTAGCCCTTGCTAAGGCTTAGTTTTTGCAGGTGAGGGGGGCTTCACAGCCCCGGAAATACCCCTCACCAAGTTTTTCTAAGCTCGCGCAAGAGCGCTCACTAAGAAAAACTATCCTCTCCCGCAAGGGGAGAGGAAAGGCTAGAGTCCTTCTATGGAATGGACGGACGAAGGCCTTTTGCTCTCGGTAAGGCCGCATGGCGAGAATGCGGCGATCGTAATGCTGCTTACGGCGCAACACGGCTGCCACGCGGGACTTGTGCCGGGCGGGCAGGGGCGGCGCCAACAAAGCACGCTGCAAATCGGCAATCACGTGAAAGCGCAATGGCGGGCGCGGCTTCTGGATCATCTGGGTACGTACACGCTGGAGGTCATCACGGCGCATGCCGCGCCGTGGTTGGACAATCCGGAAATTCTCATGATCATTTCATCCGCCTGCGCGATGACGGAAGCCAGCTTGCCTGAACGCCAATCGATGCCGGGCGTTTATGCGGGCCTTCTTGCGCTTTTGGGATGGCCGGATCCAAATCTGTGGGCGCCCGCGTACGTGAAGTGGGAGACGGAACTGCTGCGCGCGCTCGGCTACGGGCTCGATCTTTCCCGATGCGCGGTGAACGGCACGACGGATAATCTTTCGCATGTCAGCCCGCGCACGGGCCGCGCCGTCTCGCGTGAAGCCGCCGCGCCCTACAGAGACAAACTGTTCGCGTTGCCGGGATTTTTATGCGGCACGTCGGAAACATGGAACACGGAAGACATCGTGCAAGGCCTCAACCTGACCGGCCATTTCTTCGCGCGGCATGTCTTCGCCAATCCGCATGGCCGCATGGCAGGCGCCTCCGCGCATGAATTGCCGCCAGCGCGGGAACGGCTGGCGGAGCATTATCGGCGTTTGGCGGAAGAGGAAAGGTAGTGCGCCTTCCATAGTGGCGCTTTCAATTGTCAAATTTAGGTTGTTCGTACTTTTTACAGAAAAGCGCTGCTTCATCTCTCGAAGGACGATAAGGCGCAGCACGCACGCCTCTTTTTTGAAAATATTCAAGAGTTCTATCACAAGCAATCCATGAAGCCTCTATTCCAACCATTTTTTGGGTCAGACCACTTGTTCTGTATGCAGTTATTTCTCTTTTAGTGTCCCTGTTTTTTACCGCGCGCTGCGCTTCGTGCGCTAAGAATTGAGCAGTAACCCCGTATTCCGAGTTTCCGGCAAGCTTTACCGCAATAACTTGTAACGGTTCGGAAAGATAGTCGTGGCTCTGAACTTGTTGGGCGAGTTCCACGCCCGCATATGCCAGCACATCATCGTCATTATGCTCCCACGCCAGTTCGGCCATCTCCAGCGGGGTTTCAAGATTAATAGCATAGGAAGGTTTTTTTCCGGGCATATACGTCTCCACTAAAAAATTTTAGGATTTTTTTTCAGGTAAAGTCTTATAATCTTATTGGGACGTGTTTCAACATCAAATGTTGTTCAAAATACTTTCAAAACCTATTATCTGGAAGCAATTTACACATTAACCATAACTGCTTCGCGGCTCTGTTATTCCTGCTTTCGCCAACCAGAGGCAGGGGTTAAGGTCGCGTCTGAACTTGATTCTGTCCTCTGACATCTGATGCCTGTCCTTTGATCCATGCCCCGTACCACGACCAAACCCCGCACGCCGCAAGAGCCGCCGCAGCCCATCGTGGACAAGAAATTGTCCGAGGCGCTGTCCGAGCGGTATCTGTCCTACGCGCTATCCACGATCATGGCGCGGTCGCTGCCGGATGTGCGTGACGGATTGAAACCCGTGCATCGGCGGTTGCTGTTCGCGATGCGCGAACTAAAATTGGAGCCGAATCTTCCGCCGAAAAAATCCGCGCGCGTCGTGGGCGACGTGATCGGCAAGTTTCATCCGCACGGCGATATCGCCGTCTATGAGGCGTTGGTGCGCCTCGCGCAGGATTTTTCGCAGCGCTATCCGCTCATCGAAGGGCAGGGCAATTTCGGCAACATCGACGGCGATAATCCGGCCGCGATGCGTTACACCGAAGCGCGCCTCACCGAAGTCGCGCGGCTTCTGCTCGAAGGCATCGACGAAGACGCGGTGGATTTCCGCGCCACATATGATGGCAGCGGCATCGAGCCCGCCGTGCTTCCCGCGGCGTTTCCCAATCTTTTGGCAAATGGCGCGGCGGGCATCGCCGTGGGCATGGCGACCTCCATTCCGCCGCACAATGTGAGCGAGCTCTGCGACGCGATGCGGCATCTCATCGCGCATCCGAAGGCTTCGATCGACAAGCTGGTCGGCTTCATTCCCGGCCCCGATTTTCCGACAGGCGGCATTCTGGTCGAGGGGCGTCCTGCCATTGTCGAAGCCTACGCGACAGGCCGCGGCTCTTTCCGCCTGCGCGCCAAATGGGAAAAAGAGGAACTCAAGCAGGGCATGTGGCAAATTATCGTGACGGAGATTCCGTATCAGGTGCAGAAATCGCGCCTCATCGAAAAAATGGCCGAGCTTCTGGCCGCGCGCAAATTGCCGCTGCTTGACGACGTGCGCGATGAGTCCGCAGACGATGTGCGCCTGATCCTCATCCCGAAAAGCCGCAACGTCGATCCTGTTGTGCTGATGGAATCCGTTTTCCGGCAAACGGATTTGGAAGTGAAAATCCAACTCAATCTGAATTTGCTTGATAAGGACAACGTGCCGCAGGTGATGGATTTGCGCGCCGCGCTGCAGGCCTATCTCGATCATCGGCACGAAGTTCTTGTGCGCCGCTCGCGCTATCGCCTTTCGAAAATCGAGGAACGGCTTGAGGTTTTGGCGGGCTATCTCATTGCGTATCTCAATCTCGACAAGGTCATCAAAATCATCCGCACGCAAGACGAGCCGAAACCCATTTTGATGAAAACCTTCCGCCTGACAGACGCGCAGACCGAGGCCATTTTGAACATGCGTCTGCGTTCGTTGCGTAAGCTCGAAGAAATGCAGATCAAGGGCGAGCAGAAAGAACTGTCCGGCCAGCAAGCGGAACTGAAAAAACTGCTGAAAGATGAATCCTTGCGCTGGCAGCGGATCGATAAGGAACTGGCGGAACTAAAGCAAAAATTCGGCAAAGCCACAAAGCTCGGCGCGCGACGCACGGAAATCGCAGAACCGCCTGCTGATATCGATGTGCCGACCGAAGCCATTGTCGAACGCGAAGACGTGACGGTGGTTTGCTCGGACAAGGGCTGGGTGCGGGCGATGCGCGGCCACGGGCTTGCGCGCGATTCCATCAAATACAAGGAAGGCGACGAGGAAAAATTCATCCTCGAAGCCGAGACGACAGACAAAATCCTTCTGTTCGCCAGCAACGGGCGTTTTTATACGCTGTGCGTCGGCAAATTGCCGGGCGGACGCGGCCTTGGCGAGCCGGTGCGCTTGATGATCGATCTGCCGAACGAGGCGGACATTGTCGGCATCGTTAAATATCAAGCGGAGCAAAAATTCATCGTGGCGTCGAGCGATGGGCGCGGCTTCATCGTCCGGTGCGAGGACGTTCTGGCGCAAACGCGCAGCGGCAAGCAGGCATTGAACGTCAGCGGCAAGGCGCGCGCCGCCGCTTTTGCGCCCGCGGGCGGCGATCACATCGCCGTCATCGGCATGAACCGCAAGCTTCTGATTTTCCCGGCAGAGCAACTGCCGGAAATGGCGCGCGGGCGCGGCGTGATTTTGCAGCGCTACAAAGACGGCGAATTGTCGGATGTGAAAAGCTTCAATCTGAAAGAAGGCCTTGTTTGGAAGTCCGGCGAACGCGACCGCACAGAAACCGACTTGCGCGCCTGGCGCGGCGACCGTGCTCAGTCAGGCCGCATCGCTCCGAATGGCTTTGCGCGGAGCAACCGGTTTTCGTAGACCGCCCAATCCTCAACGTCATCCCGGACAATTTTCTCTTCGCCGCGTAGCGGCGAAAGAAAATTGATCCGGGATCCAGTATTGCTAAACACAAGCGAGTTTTTGCGAATAGTGTAACTGGATTCCGGATCAATTTTGTTTCGTCCTGCTTCGCAGTCCGAAAACAAAATTGTCCGGAATGACGTGGTGGGATGACGTTGAGGGTTGGCGCTTACTCGCCGACTTGAGTTGCCCGCAGGCGGCCATGATATCGCGGCCGCGCGGCGTGCGGATGGGGCTTGGATATCCGGCGCGGTTTACGATAGCGCCGAATTTCTCGATGGAAGCATCATCGGAGCATTCAAAAGGAGAGCCGGGCCACGGATTGTAAGGCAGAAGGTTAATTTTCGCCGGAATGCCCGCAAGCAATTTCACCAAAGCGCGCGCATCCGCCGGACTATCATTTACGCCCTTGAGCATCACATATTCGAACGTAATGCGCCGCGCGTTGCTGGCGCCGGGATAATCACGGCAAGCCTGTAGCAATTCCTTGATCGGGTATTTGCGATTGATCGGCATGAGCTGATCGCGCACTTCATCAGTCACGGCGTGAAGGCTGATGGCGAGGCCTACGCCAAGCTCCGCGCCGCAACGCTTGATCATCGGTACGATGCCGGACGTGGACAGCGTGATCTTGCGCCTTCCGATGGCGATGCCGTCCTCATTCATGATAATCTTCAGCGCCTTCGCCACGTTGTCGTAGTTGTAAAGCGGCTCGCCCATGCCCATAACGACGACGTTGGACAGCATGCGTTGTTTGCGCGTGCTGGGCCATTCGCCTAAGTCGTCGCGCGCTTGCAGCACTTGCATCACGATTTCGTCCGCGCCCAGATTGCGCACGAGCCGTTGCGTTCCTGTATGGCAAAACCGGCACGCGTTCGTGCAGCCGACCTGACTAGAGATGCACAACGCCCCACGATCCTCTTCAGGAATGTGAACGGACTCAATTTCGTTGCCGTCTTGCATTTGCAGAAGCCATTTACGCGCGCCGTCTTCCGAAAGCAGATCGGCGCTGATTTTAGGACGGCCAATAACGAAATGCGCCGCCAGCTTTTCGCGCACCGGCTTGGCGAGATTGCTCATCGCCGCAAAATCGCGCGCGCCGCGGCAATAAATCCACGACCAAACTTGCTTGGCGCGAAACGCCTCAAAGCCAAGCGCCTTCATTTCGGCTTTCATCTCATCCAGCGAGAGGCCGATCAGATTGCGCTTGCTGTCGATCGTCATGTTTGGCGGCGCAAACCGCGCAGCATGGCTTTGGGTGCTTTCAATGCTCATTCAGTTTATCCAAAAGGACTCGTCATTCCGGCGAAAGCCGGAATCCATCTCCCAATCTACTCGCAGGCGCACCGTTTCCAAAGTTCTCCTTGCCTCTCGTTCAGGAGGTGGATTCCGGCTTTCGCCGGAATGACGCGCTCTTTTTAGAGTTCGGGAGTTACCGGTTATGTTACCTATGCGTCTGCAGCGGCAGTTTCTTTGGCGCTGCCGGGGCAGCCGGTTTCGGTTTTGGCTTCGGCTCCTCAACCGGCAGGCCGCAAGCCTTGCCGATAGCCCGGTAAGCCTCTTTAGCCCCTTTCAGATAAAGAGTATCCGCTATCTTCGCGCCGCTGGCGGAAAGGCCGGTTACCGTCACGGTCGCCCCGTCCCGAAGAGCTGCCGCCAGCGCATGATCGGTAACGGTATCACGCGACCACGCCGTATCGTTTTGCGTGAACAGGTTGAACTGCTTTTTGCCGATGGTCACGATCGCTTCGCTCGCAGGCTTGAACTTTTGCCCCGCCGCATAGCTCACCACATCCGTGTTATTTTCGGCGGGACGGTGCGTGATCATCAGCGTCACGTCGCCGCGCCGCGTTTTTTTTGCGGCCGCTTTGGGCGGATGCCCGATGATCGACATATAGCAAACCCGCTGATCGCCCTCATTCACGCTGTAAGCGTTCCAGACTCCGAATTTACCAAGGGCCTGCGGCGCGTCGGCATCGGCGGGCGAAGCCGTTAGGGTTAACGCAAGAAAAGCAGTTAACAGGAGAGGATAAGGTTGGGTTTTCATAAAGACTGTATAAAAAAATCCAACGCGGAAGGCAAAGGAAAGAATATAGAGAAATGTGTGATTCCGGCGTTGGGGCTTCAGGGCCTTATTATTATTTCTTCTTCCGTGGTTTCTTCGTCCCTCGGTTCCTCTTTATCCTCCGAAGTGCCTTCATCCGGTTCGGGCTCGTTGTTCTTGAGGGCGGCGGGGGAAATTTCCTCCGGCTTCGTTACGGCTTCTTCGGTTGCCGGAACCGGCGTGCCATTGATAAGCGGCTGCAAAATAGGCGCGAGTGATTTCAGCATCTGCGCCGACAAGGCGCTTGTGAATTTGTAATTCGCCGCTTCCTCGCCCGCGACATGCGCGGTGACGGTGCCGAAAAACTTGTCGCCGATGTAAAACACAATCGTGCCGGTGCGATTGACAACGCGTGACGAGATCAAATGTCCGCCGTGTCCGAATTCGTCGAAACGGTGATCGCCGGTGCCGGTTTTGCCGCCCACGGGCAGGGGATTGCCGTTGGCATCCACATACGCGCCGTGCAGGCGCCGCGCCGTGCCGTTTTCCACGACTTCCGTCATGGCCTCGCGCACGATGCGGGCGATAGCAGGATCCAGCACCTGAACCGCCTTTTTCCCGGCGGGCATCAGCACCGTTTCAAACGGCGTGCCCGGCGCGAAGTCGAGCTTCTCGAAGCGCAGCATCGGCTTTCTGACGCCGTTGTTGAGCAGAATCCCGACAAGCTCGGCCAACGCGCCCGGCCTGTCCGCCGAACTGCCGATGGCGGTAGCGAAGCTTGGTACCAGTTTGTCGAACGGATAACCAAGCCGCGCCCAGCGCTGCTGAATGCGCGCGAACGCGTCGAGCTCCAAAAGAATCCTGATGCGCGTGTTCTGCGCGCCCGTTTTGGTGGGGCGGAAAAGCCATGTGTAGGTTTCGAGCCGCTCCGGCTTGCTGACGGCAAGAATGGCATTGCGCGAAGCTTGCGGATTCGTCATCCGGTAGCCGACCAGCCACAGCTCCAACGGATTGATTCCGGTGATGTAACCGCGATCGTTCAGGTTATAGCGATCCGCCGGGTATTCCTTGTAAAGCTTGTAAAGCCGCGCCTCGTCCAGATCGGCAGGCATGTGCCGCTTCATGTAGGTGACGAATTCGTTATATCCGGCCAAGGGCCGAAGCGAGCGGAACAGAATCGTGCGCGCCGTGGCGCCCTTGTGCGCGCGGCTTGTAATCTTCTCCAGCATCTCATTGGGCGACAGATTGGCGTAATCGTTGATGAAGCGATTGAGAAAGGTGGTGCCTTCGCGGTCGGCATAACGCTCCAGATAAACCTTGCGCGCGGGAAGATCGGGATCGCTCAAAAGTTCCTGCTTGGTCTGCGAGCCTTGTCCGATGGTGTAATTGACGATGTCGCGCATCACCCGGACGAACACCAGATTGACGGAATCGCGCAGCGCTTCATGCAAATCCATAATACGGCCGTCTTCCTTGTGTTCGAAATTGGCAAAGACGTGCGCGCCGCCGCCGGTGAAAAAGGTTTCATGCGGATTGGCGGAGTATCTCCTGTCCATGGCCGCTTCCAGCATCGTTTCCAGCGTCGCGTCAGGATTGGAGGCCAACCACGTAATGGCCCACGATGTAAGCGGGTCGGGGGCTTCGTCGGTCAGGTCCTTTAAATCGTCGACGGCCAAACCGGCATAACGCCGATGCAACTCGCCGACGATTTCCAGATAAGAAATCAGCGTCCGCAACTTGGCCGTAGAGCCGAGATCGAGCTTTACGCCTTCGTTCATGTCGAACGGCCCGTCGATGTTGTCGGCCTGAACGCGCAACCGGTTTCCATCTTCGCTGCGTTCGTAAAGGACGACGCTCCACTTGATTTTGGTGGGGTCGTTATCGGGCTTGAGCAGGCGAAAGCCATATAACCCTATGGCCTCAAGGAATGCGGGGTCGCCCATTTTTCTCAGAAAGGCCGTCAGCTTTTTCTGCGGCTCCTGATCCAGCGTGCTTGTGGCGACGAGGTCAAGCCGGTCAAGCTCGTATAGTTTTTTGAGCCCCAGCATCGCCAAAAGATGCGCGCGCATCGCGTTCGCGGCCTTGAGTTCAAGGAAGGGCGCAGGCGGCGAAGGCGGAGGTTCGGGCAAAAACCTGAAACGCGCTTCTTTCGACGCGGTGCGCAAGGCTTGCGAAATGACATTCGCTTCCGCCAGCCGGTCGAGCGTCGCATCGGTCAGATTGTCGAGTGCTTCGCGATCCGTAAGCAGATAGGCAGTAGGCCGCCGTTGCGCCAGAATGAGGCCCAGCGTCTCGCGATAGACAGAGGCTTTAATTTGCAGCGAATCGGGATTCATTTCCGGCAGATTGAGGGCTTTTATCGCCTCGTTCAGATCGTGCCCGAACCAGGCCCAAAGCCCGTCGCCGATGCTGTTGACTTCGCCGAAACCGGGACGCGCGGAAAGCGGCGTGCTGTTCAGGTAATCGAGAACGATTTTCTCGCGATCGGGCCGGGTGTCGGGGCCGTCCAGATAGACGCGCAGGCTGGCCGAGGCGATCTGGCGCAACTTGTCCATGATGCCGCCGGTTTGGCCGCCGGGAGAGTTGCGGAATTTCTCGATCTGCGTCGCCAGCGTGCTTCCGCCGCCGGCGTTGAAACCGTAGCCGAAATTCTGAATAAGTCGCCCGGCTGCCGCGTAGAAAAAGCGATCCCATTCGATGACCGGATTATGGGTCGGCGGGCTCGGCTTCAGCAATTCGCGGTTTTCGATGTAAAGCAGCGTGTCCACCAGAAGCGGCGGAATAGAATGAAAATCCGCGAACACGTGCGAAGGGTAACTGGCGCTGTAGAGAGGTTGACCAAATCTGTCGAGCAAACTCAGGCCGGTCACCGTTTTGGCGTGATAGATGGGGTACAGGCCTTTATCGAGCAAAAACGCGGCAAGCGTTGAGATGCGCGTTTGCTGCGCCACCGTGTAATCATCGGATTCCAGCGCCTTGACGAAAAAGGGAATATAGCTATAGCCGAGCCGCTGGTTGTAAGGGCCTGCGGCAGGCACCTGCAAATCGGGATTCGGGCCGTCCTTTAGATCGAAGCGAATATCGCTGGCAAGATGCGACAGATAGGCGGCCTGCAGTTTCGAAGTTCGCATTTCCCGCAAGGCTAAAATTCCGATGACGATGCCGAACCCGAAAACGATTACGATCGGCACCAGCCACAGCGCCTGTGACAAACGCATCCGGTAGGGCGTGTAAGCCTTTTTTTTGGCCGGCGTGGAATGCCTTTTGTTCCGATGTGCGTGCCGTGCTTTCATCGTTCGCTAAAGCGCCAGAAGATCATGAAGGCGCGCCGAAAGCTCGCTGCGCTTGACCTCGTATTGCGTTTTACGCGCGAGATCTTTCACCAGAACCGTGCCTTGCGCCCGTTCTCTGGTGCCGAACAAAATGGCTAGAGGCATCCCGGCCTTGTCTGCGTATTTGAGCTGTTTGTCGAGCTTGGCCGGCTCAAGATAATTTTCGACGTTGAACCCTCTACTTCGCAACTCAGCGCCCAGCGACAGGTATTCCTGCGCGCGTTCCGGCTCCAGTTGCGTGATGAGAACTTGCGTTGTGTGCTGTGTTGCTGGCAAAAGATCGTACGCGCGCAACTGGTCGAACAGCCGCGTCAATCCGATCGACAGACCCATACCCGGAAGTTTCGACTTGGTGTAAAAGCTGGCGAGATTATCATAGCGCCCGCCGGAGCAAACGCTCCCGAACTCAGGATGCGCATCGATCAGCGTCTCGTAAACCGTACCGGTGTAATAATCGAGGCCGCGCGCAATCGCGAGATTAAGGCGCGTGCGTTCTTCCGGAACGCCCAGTGTTCGCAAGGACCCCACCATCTGCGTGAGCTCGGCCAATCCTTGCAGGAAGAGGGGGTTTTCCGTTTTCTGAGCGTGAAGCGCATCGATCACATCATCGTTGCTGCCCTTGATCGCGATGAGATGGAGCAGCGTGTTGGCATGGGAAGCGCTCAACCCCAGCTCCACAAGACTCGCGCGAACCTTATCGGAGCCGATCTTGTCGAGTTTGTCGATTTCGCGCAGAGCCAATTTCTGTTTTTCGGAATCCTCAACGCCCCATCCGGTCAGCAAGCCCAAAAGCACCTTGCGATTGCTGAAATGGATGGTGAAATCCTCGATGCCCAGTTCCGTAAATATCTGCACGATGATAGCCGGAAGTTCGGCGTCATAAGCGGGATCGAGCTTGTCCTTGCCGATCACATCGATATCGCATTGATAGAATTCACGGAACCGCCCGCGTTGGGCGCGCTCGCCGCGATAGACGCGCTGAATCTGATAGCGGCGGAAAGGGAATGCCAGTTCGCGTTCGTGTTCGGCGACATAACGCGCCAGCGGCACAGTGAGATCGAAACGCAAGGCCAGTTCGGCCTCGTGACCTTGTTGAACCGAACCCGTCGATTGCACCAGATAAACCTGCTTTTCGGTTTCGCCGCCGGACTTCGTGAGCAGAACGTCTTTCAATTCAAACGCGGGCGTCTCGATCGGCACGAAGCCGAACCGTTCATATCCCCGCCGGATGACGTCCAGCATATGCTGGAATGTCCTCTGTTCGCGCGGGAGCAATTCCAGTGTTCCGGGAGCTGTGCGGGGAGAAATCATCAGAGGCTAGAGGCTAGAGGCAGGGATTCGGAATTTAATGTATATTAGGACTTGTCCCGCTATTATGGAACCCTTGGTCGTAAACATTAAGTCTTATCCCTAGCCTCTAGCCTCTGACTCCCATGCGCCTCACCCTTCCCAAACCATTCGATGGCCACGCGCACTTGCGCGACGGGGCCATGCTGAAAGCCGTTTTGCCCTATACCGTGCGGCAGTTCGGAAGCGCCATCGTCATGCCGAACCTGAAAACGCCTGTAACGACAACGGCGCGGGCCAAGGCCTATCGGGACGAGATTCGCGCAGCATTGCCGTTGGGCGCGGCCTTTGAGCCGCTTATGACGCTTTATCTGACCGACACCACCAACTCGGACGACCTGGAGCAAGGGTTCAAGGAAGGCGTTCTTACGGCGGCAAAGCTTTACCCCGCCAATGCGACGACCGGCTCGGCTTTTGGGGTCAGCGATATTCAGGTATTGGCCAAAGTGCTGGAATGCATGCAGCGAATCGGGATGCCGCTTTCGGTGCATGGCGAAGTTACCGACCCGGACGTTGATATTTTCGACCGCGAAGCGGTATTCCTCAACAAGATTTTGATTCCGTTGCGGCGGCATTTCCCGGCGTTACGAATCGTGTTCGAGCATCTGACTTGCGCGGAATCCGTCGATTACGTTCTCACGGAAGGGCAGGACGGGCTTATCGCCGGAACGATCACGGCGCATCATCTGCGGCTCAACCGTAGTGACCTGTTCAAGGGCGGGCTACGGCCTCATTTATATAATAATCCGATCCCCAAAAAGGAATCAGACCGCAAGGCCTTGATCACCGCGGCAACGTCCGGCGGGCGGATGTTTTTCCTCGGCACGGATTCGGCGCCGCACTCGCGCACGGCCAAGGAAGGCGCCGTTATCGCTTCCGGATGCTTCACGCATGTCAATGCATTAGAGCTTTGCGCCCAGGTTTTTCAGGACGATGGGGCGCTGGACAGGCTGGAAGCCTTCGCCAGCCTAAACGGCCCGGCGTTCTATGGTTTTCCTGTTGCCAAGGATATGCTGGGGCTTGAAAAGCTTGAAAAACCGCTTTCTGCCCTTAAGCCGATTTTAACGAGCGATGGCGCAGAAATAGTACCCTTCAATGACGGCGCGCCGCTGTTCTGGCGCCTGACAGACTAAAAGGAGCTGGGCATGACGGCGACACTGGCTGACCTTCCTTTTATCTATCTCTATCTTCGCCTTGATGCGGCGGAGCCGCCGCTTTTTCGTTCCAAGGAGCGCGGCAAGGACAGGCCGAATCAACTTGTGCCGGAAGAATTTCACCCTACCGTGGAGCAATTTGGGAAAGCCATAGCCGCCGGCACGCATGGCCATGAAGGCTATATCGATTTCGAAGGCGTGCGCTGCCGCCTGACGCAACAGAAAATGTTCGATGGCGCGATTTGGGTCTGCGCGCGGCGGCTCAACACGGCTCTTCCCCAATTGAACAAACTCGGCTTTGCGCCGCACATTTACAATCACTTGCACGGCTTGGGAACGCGCGAAGGGTTGATCCTGATTTCCGGTAATACGGTGCAAGGCAAAACGACGACGGCGGCGGGCCTTCTGGTCGATTTTCTGCAAACCTATGGCGGCACGGCCTTTGCGGTTGAAGATACGATCGAATATGTGCTGAAAGGGCGTCATGGCGACGCCGGCCAGTGTTTTCAGGTTGAAGCCAAGACGGACGAAGAATGGCAGGCCAGCCTGCGGCGGGGCTTGCGATGGGCGCCGCGCTATATTTTCGTGGGCGAGGTGAGCTCGCCCAAGGTTGCCGAGCAGTTGTTGCACGCCGCAACGACAGGCCACACCGTCATTACGACACTGAACGCCGGCGCGCCGGAAGAGGCGCTGACGGGATATCTGTTTTTGGCCGAGCAGGCGATGGGCTCCGGCGCCGCCGGTCTTTTGGCTGCGGGCCTGACGGCGCTGCTCCATCAGAACATGCGCGAAGAGGGCCCCTTCATCCGTTATTTGTTCACGGAGGAAAATGCGCCGGGCGATCCCATCCGCTCCGTGATCCGTGAAGGCAAAATCAGTTCGCTTGCCAACTATATCGACCGGATAGCGGCCCGGCTTGCCAATCAGCCGGGGAACGTACTTCCGCCGTTGACGGTGCCGACGAACTTGCCGCCTCTACCGGGGCGCGGCTCCTTGCCGCCGTTGCCGAAGAAGTCATGACGGGGGAGCCCTGAACATGGTGGAAACGCCGGGAGGCAAACGTCTTCGCGATCTTGAGTTCATGGATCTTTACGTCCGTGTCGATCAGGCAGGGCCTGCGCGCTATCGTTCGTCGGCGCGCGACTATACGAACAACTGGACGCGCAAATTGCCGGACGATTACAACAGGGAAATCCAGATTATCGCCGGAGAGCTGCGGGGCCAGATCGACAATCCGGATTCGGCCTATGAATACGATGACATTCGGTTTCGTTTGTCCTATCAGCGTCTCGCCAATGGGCAGGAATGGGTCGTCCTCAGGCGCATCAACTCGCGCGTGCCGAAGCTGGAAGAACTTTCCTTCGCGCCGCATATTTGCGCGCATTTGCGCCGTCTGGGACAACGTGACGGACTGATTATTATTTCCGGCGCGACGGGACACGGCAAAACCACAACCTCTTTCGCCCTGCTGGCCGATTATCTGCAGAGCTTCGGCGGCGTTGGCATCACCATCGAAGACCCGGTCGAATATTCCCTCGATGGGTCCATCGGCGAATATGGCTACTGCTATCAGGTTCAGGTCAACAAGGAGGAAGATTGGTCGACGCCGCTCAAGCGCGCGTTGCGCTGGACGCCGCGCTTTCTTCTGGTGGGCGAGATGCGAAGCCCCCGCGCGGCGGAGCAGATTCTGCGCGCCTCAACGACGGGCCATCTTGTCATCACAACCATTCACGCAGGTTCGATCGAAGAAAGCCTGATGGGCCTCATGCATCTTGCCGAACAAAGCATGGGCTCCGCCGCCAACTACATGCTGGCGCAAGGCTTGACGGCAGGATTGCATCAAACGCTGAGCACGTCTGGTCCGTTCCTGCGCTACGTCATGACGGAAGAAGGGAATAACGGCGATCCGGTGCGGGCGCTGGTGCGCGAAAACAGAGTCGGCGCCATCAACTCATACATCGACAAGCAAATCGCGCGCATGAACACGATCCATGGCAACGCGACAACGAGTTCGTCAGGAACGCCGCGGCGGATTTAAAACTTAACGAGGTGAAACCAGAGCAGCGGCGGGAGCGTAAGCCAAAACCGGTTCCCGGCCACTGAGCTCCTGCAAAAAGTCCGTCACCAGCGCAAAACCCAACGTGCTGGAAAACTGGACCAGAAGATGTGCCGAAGCCCTCGCGGTATATTGGCCGAAATCGGTGATCTTGCTCTTGAGTTCTTCAATCGACAGCTGCTTCCATTCACGCAAAATGCGCGTGATGTTTTCCATGGAAACGCCAAAGCGCTTCATCGTATCGAAAAAAGCGACCGAAACCTGGGCCTTGCCTATGCCTGCGGCGCCAGCGCCGTCAGCCCTGCCGCTGCCTTTTTTGCGTTCGCCGGTGGCTTGGTCTTCTTGTTCGTTTTCGATTTCGTCGGTCATTGGAGCACCTCAAAATATGGATTTAATCAATGGCTCGGCCGTCTTTTAATCGCAGAAAACTCGTATCATAACCTTCTACAGGCTTCCTATTCTCCATCCTAATGATAAGGATTTTGTTTATTTTCAACAAGTAATTATGCATTTCGTCAGTGGCCTCCCATTCGATGGGGAACGTGTTACCGGTGTCGAAAATGATCTCAAGCTGTTTCTTATCAATATGATAGCCAACCCAAAGCGGGGTCGCCTCAAAAGCCTCGTCGTGCACAAGGCAGAGCTTACCGCGAGCATTGACCACAAGACCTATATTCACGGTTAACCCTTCTCCTGCCCTTAAGGGACTGTTATCTGAAGCGCGCGCCGCCATTTTCAACCATGTTGGTTAAGACTAGGTGAATTCGTGGGCAGCATCAACCAGCATTCGGCCGAATGCCTTTTAAAATGTCCGCCTCGCCTGTAAAGCCGCCGTCAAGGTGCCATCGTCCAGATAATCCAGTTCGCCGCCAACGGGTAACCCATGCGCCAGCCGCGAAAGGGTCAGGCCAAGAGGGGCAAGGCGCTCGGTGATGTAATGGGCAGTCGTCTGGCCTTCGACGGTCGCCCCCATTGCCAGAATGACTTCCTTGACCGCGCCGTCTTTCAGGCGATCCAAAAGCTCCTCGATACGCAGATCGGAAGGGCGGACGCCTTCCAGCGCCGATAACGTTCCGCCCAGAACGTGATAAAGGCCTCGGAATGCGCGGCTGCGCTCCAGCGCCCACAGATCGGCTACATCCTCAACGACGCAAATGATGCTGCGATCCCGCTGCGGATTGCGGCAAATCTCGCAAGGGTTCTGGCCGCCCAGATTGCCGCAAACCGAACAGCTCTGCACTTTATGCGCTGCCGCATCCATCGCCTCGATAAGCGGCTGCATCAACGCCTCGCGCCGTTTCAATAAATGCAAAACCATCCGCCGCGCCGACCGCGGCCCAAGCCCCGGCAGTTTGGCCAACAGTTGGGTGAGATGATCGAGGGGGGAGATGGACATAGAATTAATGCGAGATGCAATTTCTTACAGCGTAAGCGCACTGCTCGTCGTCGCTCATGAAACCGCCGGTCGGGCCGTTGTAATGGACAGCCGTGACGCGGCCTTCGGTCATCACAACCTGAACGGTGCAAAAGCGCTTTTCTTTTGCGGTGTCCTCAAAGCCCAAGGCGCCTGTTAGGGAAGTGATAACATTATCGTCTGAATTAATCGTCGATCGCGTTTTGCTTAAGGAGGCGGACGACTTGGCGCTGTCAGAGTAACCGTTGCCGGAATTGTAAGCCCAGATTTCGACATTACCCTCGACGCCTTTGCGCTTGGGTATTCCCATACAGGCGAATACCTGTTCCTTTGTCATGCCGACCATACGGTGTTGCGCGTTTTCGGCATCTTCCGCTCGTTGCATGGCGCAACCGGAAAGAAGGATCGCCGCGAGGGCGAACGGCAGGAAAGGGCTAGTGCGCATGATGTCCAGTATCCTGTTTTAAAACGGCAGCTTCACGCCCGGCGGGAGTTTGAGGCCGCCCATCATGGATTCGGTTTCTTTGGCGACCATGGCGTCCATTTTGGTTTTGGCGTCGTTGCAGGATGCTACGATCAAGTCTTCCAGCATTTCGATGTCAGCAGGATCGGCCAGCTTGGGATCGATCTTGATTTTTTTCAGTTCGCCCTTGCCGTTCATTGTCGCATTCACCATGCCGCCGCCGGCAATGCCTTCGACGATCGTATCGGCCAGACGTTCCTGCATTTGCGCCATCTTGGCCTGCATGTCCTGGACCTGGCGCATCATTTGTCCGATGTTCATCATGACACTTCCCCTTCTTCATCCGTCAGCGCCGCATCATCGCTTGCCGCTTCTGCCGGGGCAACGATTTTCTGTTTCAGGGAACGCAGTTTAGCCTCAGGAAAAGCCAGCATGACCGCTTGCATCAGCGGATGGGCTTGCGCTCTTTCCTGCCGGTTTTGTTCGGCCAAACGTATTTCTTGCGCCAGCGTCAAAGCGCCCGCCTGATCGGTGACGGATACCATCCAGCGCTGGCCCGTCCATCGCGTCAGACACTGGGAAAGCCGGCTCACGAGATCGGCTGCGGCGCCTTCGGCCAGATGAATTTCCAAAAGCATCGGCGCGCAGCGCACGGGATGCACAAAATTGCACAGTTGCGCGTGCAGGGCGCCTTCGCGTTTTTCGGCGAACAGAGCAACAACCTCGCGAAACGTGCCGGGCGTGGGAAGCGTCGCTGTTTCCAATGCACCCAAAGCTTGAACGCGCGGGGCCGTTTCTGCGGCGTACGCGCTGCCGCTGCTGGCCATGGCGCGCGCTCCGCCCCCGTTGCCTGAAGGCGAAACCGGCGCGGCGGATTGCGTTGAGTTTGTTTCGCGCAATTTCCTGATGAGATCGGCGGGCAGCGGCAATTCGGCGGCGTAGGCGAGGCGGATCAACGCCATTTCCGCGGCCTGATCCGGATGCGGCGCGTTCTGCGCTTCGCCGATCCCTTTCAGAAGAATCTGCCATGCGCGCGCGAGCGCAGGCACCTTGATATCGGAAAGAGCCGTCAGCAATTCGCGCTCGGCTTCCGTTCTGTCCGGCGCTTGCGCGAGATCGGGAATGATCTGCGCGCGGGTCAAAAGATGCACGAGATCGGCCATATCCTGCAGCACTTGCAGCGGATCGGTGCCGGAAAGCTGCATCGATGAAAATGTTTCCAGCGCCTCGCGCATCTCACCGCGTAAAAGCTGGCGGCACAACGTCATGCTGTGCGCGCGATCGGCGAGGCCGAGCATGTCTTTGGTTTCCGCCTCGGTCACCGTGCCGTTGCCGCGCGCGATAGCCTGATCCAGCAAGCTCAATCCGTCGCGAACGGAACCATCGGCAGCATGCGCGATCAACTTGATGGCTTCCGGCTCCGCCTTGACGTTTTCCTGCGCCGCGATTTCATTGAAATGCTGCGTCAGGCGCGCGCTGTCGATGCGCTTCAAGTCGAAACGCTGGCAGCGGGAGAGCACGGTCACCGGAACCTTGCGAATTTCGGTTGTCGCAAAAATGAATTTCGTGTGCGGCGGCGGTTCTTCCAGTGTCTTCAAAAGCGCGTTGAACGCGTTCTTCGAGAGCATATGCACTTCGTCGAGGATATAGATTTTATAACGCGCGGACACAGGCGCATAACGCACGCCGTCGATGATGTCGCGGATATCGTCAACGCCCGTGCGCGAGGCCGCGTCCATCTCCATCACATCGACGTGCCGGTCTTCGGCGATCGCTTTGCACGCATCGCACGTGCCGCAAGGCTGAATCGTCGGGCCGCCTTTGCCGTTTTTTCCGGTGCAATTCAGTGCGCGCGCGATAAGCCGCGCCGTCGTCGTCTTGCCGATTCCGCGCACGCCCGTCAGAATCCACGCGTGCGGCAAACGGTTGGCCTCAATCGCGTTGGTGAGCGTCCGCACCATCGCTTCCTGCCCGATAAGCTGATCGAACCGCGAGGGACGGTATTTGCGCGCAAGGACACGGTAGGCGGGCGTGGCGGGTTCGGGGGAAGGGGGAGACTTGGTCATTCAGAGGCTAGAGGCTAGAGGTCAGAGGCTAAGAGGGCATTTGTCGCAGCTGAACTTAGCCTCTGACCTCTAGCCTCTAGCCTCTCTAAAGTGGGAGACTGGACAACGACCCGAACCGAAACGTGTTACGGTTGCTTCCTTCCGGACCTGGCCGGGTTGGCACGGGATTCGCCCGCCGCCAATCTCCCGCAAAAGTTATAGCAGGGTTTGGGCGAAGCGGGAGGGATTTATGGAAAGGACACGAAAAAGAAAATAGGAAAATAGTTTCACGTGAAACGACTGCATATTAACCTTAATGGCAAAAAGCGAGATATTTTTCCTATCGACAGAAAGGCCTGTTTTAGCCTCCTGGAGAGCCTGCGCCATTTTCGGGTAGGGTGGGTGCGGAAGGAAGCGAATAATCGTTCCAGCACCTCTCTCTGGCTCGCTAAAGGGCCTTCTCATTCGGAGGCAGCTCTTACTCTTCGTGACAGGTTCCGAACTGGTTTAATGTGGCGCGCGCGGCAGAGTCGCAGACCAGTCTGCGTTGAGGCGGTGCCTTTATGACCAGAATGACGATAAGGACGAGCGCGATAAAAATATAGATCCAACCAAACAAAGCCCCAAACCAGGGCAACTTCTTTTCAGGAGGAGGCTTGCGAACGGGCATGAGGAAATTTTTCTCACACTTGCCGGTTTTGACAGATTACTGCCGCGAATCGTTCCTAACTGGCGTGGTTTGTGCCTATGATCCTATGGACCGCTGAACGGAAGGTCAATCCTTGCGCGAGAATCGAAAACACCACGACGATATACGTTATGGCCAATAGAAGGTCTTTCTCCGTCCCCGCCGGTAGCGACAGGGCCATGGCGATCGAAATGCCGCCGCGCAACCCCCCCCACGTTAAAAGCCGAATCGTTCCCGGCGCTATGGGGCGCACGAAAATGCGCAACAAACTAATCGGCAAGCCGACGCTAACGAATCGTCCGGCCAGCGAGGCGCCTATCGCCAGCGTTGACATGACGAAAAGCCCCGTCGTGACGGGAATGATCATCAGCTCCAGGCCGATGAGCAGGAACAGAACGGCGTTCAGAATTTCGTCGAGCAACTCCCAGAACAAATCAAGGTGCTTGCGCGTGACGCCGGACATAACATTGATGCGGCGATGATGGCCGATGACAAGACCGGCTGCCGCCATGGCGATCGGAGCTGAAAATTCAAGGCCTTCAGCCAGCGCGTAACCGCCTGTCGCAAGAGCCAGCGTCAACAGAACTTCGACCTTGTATTCGTTGATGCTGCGCAACATGCGGTGCGTGAACCAGCCCAACGTGCCGCCCAGGGCCGCGCCGCCGAGAACCTGCCAGACAAGGCGCATCAGAATATCGACAAGATGGATTTCCTGTTTCGACGTAATGACGCCCAGAATTGTAAGAAACAGAACGACGCTGACGCCATCGTTGAACAGGCTCTCGCCGCCGATGCGGGCGTAAAACCGCTTGGAAACGCCCGTCGTTTTCAAAATCGCCAGCACCGCGATCGGATCCGTCGGCGCAATCAAGGCGCCGAACAGCAACGCGTAACTCAAGGGGAGGGGAAAATGGAGAACCTGTGCGCCCAGCCACATTAAAGCCCCTGTCACCACGGCCGATATCACGACGCCTGCCGACGCCAGAACGGCCACGGCGTTGCGCACATGCGTGAACTCGTCCAAATCGATGTGCAAGGCCCCGGCGAACAGCAGCAGGGACAACATGCCGTGCAGCAGAAGGCTGGAAAAATCGATGGTGTTGAGGAAGGCCCCGGCGGCGTTCAGATCAATCAGGCCCAGATGGCCGAACCCGATGCCCAGCAGCGACAGGATCAGGGCGAAGGCCATCAGGCCGATAGTTGTCGGGAGCTTGAAAAGACGGTGATTCATATAGCCCGCGAGCGCCGCCAGCGTCAGCAGAATCGCGATGGTCTGAAAGGTCGTCATATCCTTGGAACCCCGGCGCGGCAAGAATAAGTTAAGAAGAGCAGCTTCTTTGCGGGACGCAAAAAAGCACACTACTTTGCCCCATTAAGGTTTCAATTTAGTTGATGAAATGCTTTTTTTCGTAAGGCCGGGGGGGTTAGGCCGCCTGTGCGGTCGCTGCCGTGCTGAGAAGACGCTCAAGGGCGGCGGCATCCCTTGCCTCGCGCAGGCTTTCGCAGAGTTTCGAATCGCGCAGCAGCCTGGAAACAGTGGCCAGCGCGTGCAGGTGATCGGCGCCTGCCGATTCCGGCGAGAGAAGAAGGAAAACGAGATCGACCGGGCGGTCATCCACCGCCTCGAATGCCACAGGGGCCGAAAGCCGGGCGAAAAAGCCCCGCACCTGCGTCAGGCCTCCGATGCGGCCATGCGGGATGGCGATGCCGTAACCAACGCCCGTAGTGCCAAGGCGCTCGCGTTCCCACAATATGTCGAAGATGTCATGAGCTTCCAGCCCAAGGGCAGCGCTGGCATGCTGCGACAGGTCTTGCAGCAGTTGCTTTTTGTTCGGGGCGTCGATCTGCGCGAGGATGGCCCCCGGTCCCAGAAGATCACCTATGGCGACGGGCCGGTCCATGATTCACGAACGCGCATGATGTTTGGCCGCGCTCTTGGCCGATGCGAGGCTTTGCGCGGGGTCGATCCAGCCGATATGGCCGTCAGGGCGGCGGTAAATCATATTAAATCCGCCATGCGCGCGGCTGAGGAACATCAACGCGGGCATGTCGCCGAGATCGAGGCGCATCACAGCCTCGCTGACGGTGAGCGTTTCGATAGGCGTCGTCATTTCCGCCACCACGACGGGATTATCGCCCGTTTCCTCGTTGGCGTTATCGTCGATAGGATTCAGCACGAAGGCTTGCGCCATCAGGGCTTCTTCAGGGCGGTTGTCCTGATGATGTTTCTTCAGACGGTGCTTGTAGCGGCGCAGGCGCGCGGCGATACGCTCGGCGGCCAGATCGAAGGCGGGATAGGGCTCGCCGGCGCTGGCGTTGCTTTGCAGCACGATGCCGCGTCCCGCATGCACGGTGATATCGGCGCGGAACAGATGTGCCTCGCGCGAGAAGGTGACCGTGGCGTCCAGCGACCCGCCGAAATGTTTGCTGACGATCTCTTTTAACTGGGTTCCGACGTGTTGGCGTAGGGCGTCGCCGACGTCAATTTGCTTGCCTTTAACGGAAAGTTGCATGGATAAACCGCGTATCAATGGTTAAGCGTCGGCCCGGACTTCAGTTGTTGACGGCCCTGCCGTCAGGGAAAGCCCAAAGTGCTTAAGCGAGGGCTTAAGCAGCAGGCCAAAGATCATACCTCAAGGGTCGTGTCAACCCGCCTTCGCCCTTCGGGCTATGGCGAGGTAAACAGGATAGCCTTTGGATAGAGCGTGTCAAGCGATGCGAAAACGGATGTTTTCACCTTCCAAGGTGTTGTTTTTACGCAAGAAGACCCCTGATCCCCGCATAAACGCCAAATCCGGATGTTATGACGATAACCAGCCCGACAATCCAGGCATAAGCGCCCTTTAGGCGATAGTCTTCCGGAAGCGCCTTGCGTGCGAGGAGATATAGAAAACCCAAAACAACCGGCAAAAGCAGGGCATTGATAACCTCGATGCCTACGCTGAGCTTCACAAGATCGGCGCCCGAAGCCACCAAAACACCGCCTAGAACAAGGCAAGCCGTGAAAATACCGTAAAACCAGGGAGCTTCGCGCGGATGGTCGGCGACGGAACGCCGGAAGCCGCAGACTTCGCCTACGCCCCAAGCTGCCGTCAAAGAGACCACGATCGTCGCGACAAGCGCGGCGCCGCTAAGGCCGAAGGCGAAAACAACGCGTCCGATTTCCGGGCCCATAAAGGGGATCAGGCTGTCGGATATTTCCTGCACCGTGTTGAGGGGCGTTTCGGGGCGAACGCGCCCGATCGTCGCCGCCACCGCGACAAGGACGGCTGCCATAACGAGCTGAGTCGCCACGGCACCGATCGCCGTTTCCCATCGCGCCAGACGCAAATGCGAAGCGTTCAGGCCTTTTTCGACGACGGCGGATTGCTGATAGAAAACCATCCAGGGCATGATAACCGCGCCGATGTTGGCCGCTGCGAGGTAAAGATACTCATGATCGTGGAATGGGATGCGAACCATGCCGTCGATGACGGGGGCTGCATGCGGATGCGCGGCGAAGGCGATCCAAAGGAAAGCAAGCTCGAACGAACCAAGGCCGACCGCGATCCATTCGACCGAACGATAGGAAGCCGTCCACACCATCGCGATCAATGTGCCGATGGCAAGAAGCATGGTTTGCCAGACGGGGACGCCGAATAGCGCGCCCACGCTCGCCATGCCTGAAAGTTCCGTGATCAGCGCGCCGACGCAAGCGATGACGAGCGTTCCGATCGAAAGCCATGCCCAGCGGCGGCCAAAATGGCGCTTGATAAGTTCGCCTTGGCCGCACTGCGTGACGAGGCCGAGACGGACGGTCAATTCCTGCACGACATAAAGAACGGGAACCAGAATTGCTTGCAGCAACAGAAGTTTATAGCCCCATATCGCGCCGCTCTGCGCCGCGGTAACGATGCTGCCCGCGTCCGTATCCGCCAGCATGACGATAAGGCCGGGGCCAAGCGCGGCAAGGAAGCCGAAACGACGACCGGGAAACGGCTTGCTAGTGGCTATACGCGTGTTCATGAAGGGCGTCCGAATCGCATTCAAGGACGCTCACCATAGTGCGCGTTGGGCCGCGCGTCACGTTGGTTGTTGTGACGGCGTCGCAGTAGGGTATGAACGCAACCCTGCCGTTAGTGCAATTCCTACTCCGCCCCCGCCGCGGCGTCCGGTCCGGCCATCATGGCTTCGGCGACGAGACCAGCGTTAGCGCGGATCTTGTTCTCGATGGCGTTGGCCATATCGGGATTGTCGCGCAGGAACTGCTTGGCGTTCTCGCGGCCCTGGCCGATGCGTTGGCCGTCGTAACTGAACCACGCGCCGGATTTTTCCACCACGCCGGCTTGCGAGCCGAGGTCGATCAACTCCCCGGTCTTGGAGATGCCTTCGCCGTACATGATGTCGAACTCGACCACGCGGAAGGGCGGCGCCATTTTGTTTTTTACGACCTTCACGCGCGTCTGGTTGCCGACCACCGTTTCGCGGTCCTTGATCGCGCCGATGCGGCGGATGTCGAGACGCACGGAGGCATAAAACTTCAAGGCTTGGCCGCCCGTGGTGGTTTCGGGATTGCCGAACATCACGCCGATTTTCATGCGGATCTGGTTGATGAAAATGACCATGCCCTTGGATTTGGAAATCGAACCCGTCAGCTTCCGCAAGGCTTGGCTCATTAGGCGCGCGTGCAGCCCCATATGGCTGTCGCCCATTTCGCCTTCCAGTTCGGCTTTAGGCACCAGCGCGGCCACCGAGTCGATCACCAGCACGTCGATGGCGCCGGAGCGTATAAGCGTGTCAGCGATTTCCAGCGCTTGCTCGCCTGCGTCCGGCTGCGAGATCAGCAGATCGTCGATATTGACGCCGAGCTTGCGGGCATAGGCAGGATCGAGCGCATGTTCGGCGTCAATGAAGGCGCATGTGCCGCCCGTTTTTTGCGCCTGGGCGATAGCGTGCAGGGCGAGCGTGGTTTTGCCGGAACTTTCCGGGCCATAAATTTCGATCACCCGGCCACGCGGCAGGCCGCCGATGCCGAGCGCAATATCAAGTCCCAGCGAACCGGTCGAAATCACATCGGTTTCGGCGACGCCTTCCTGTGCGCCGAGCTTCATCACCGAGCCTTTGCCGAAGGCGCGCTCGATCTGGCTGAGCGCGGCGTCCAGCGCTTTCTGGCGGTCGGTGTCCTTGCTGTCCTTGCTGTCCTTTTCGACGACGTGAAGCGTGTTGGTACGGCTGGGGCTGCTCATGGCGAATCTCCTGATGTTTGAACAAAGCCTAAAACGGCGAGGCTTCTTCGGCAACGGGCGTGAGTGTTTCTGTTTGGCGCGTGTGTGTTTCTGTTTCGTTCTCATAACCCGAAAAAGGTCTGTCTGGCAAGTTCTTTTTTTGTTCTCGTTTTAAAAAATGATAACATGTTGATATATAAGTATATTTATTTCCATAAGGCCTCAATGAAGGCATGGTTGGAATGCAGCATGGTGGTGTTATAGTATGAGGCTAGGGTCTGAACTCATAATTATCGTGAGGTTCTGTTTGACAAGGATCAAAAAGGGCTAGGAAACGAGCGAAGCTGTAGTCCATCTACAGCGAGCGAAGTTGACGCGGCCATTTTTGATCCTTGTCAAACCCGAAGGGCGCGGCGAAAAAGCCGCCCGGCTGCCTCAAAAAGCTCGACCGTAGCACCGCTACGCTCTTCGCTTTTTTCGTAGCCGGATCGACTTTTTCGCTCGCGCAGAACCCACGAGAATTATGAGTTCAGACCCTAGCAGAAAGGACTTTTTATGGTTGGATCGAGGCGCTTGCGCGCAAAGAAAAGCCGCGCAAAACCGACGCGTTTCAGGATGGTTGACGCGAAGGCGGAGACCGACCTTATCGCGACGATTCTCGCGTTGCGGACGGCGGATGAGGTACGCCGCTTTCTTTATGATCTGTGCACGCCCAAGGAAATCGCCGATCTGTCGGACCGCTGGTGGGTGGCGCGGCTCCTCGACGAGGGCGAACTTTCCTACCGCGATATTCACGCCCGCACGGGCGTCAGCGTAACGACGATAGGCCGGGTAGCGCGTTTTCTTCAGCAGGAGAATTTTCAGGGCTATCGGTTGCTGCTGGATCGGCGTAAAAGCAGTGGGTGAGACGCCTTAGTACGAGTTCTTGTACGAGTCCTTCCTGATGGATGACGAATCCTACTTCAACTATCTGCGCCGCCGCAGTTTTAAAGGGGCCATCTATCGCCGGTGGTGGCTTTACCCGCGCTTGTGCCGTTATTTCACGGGCAAGGTTCTGGATATCGGATGCGGCCTGGGCGATTTTTTGGCCCATCGTCCCAGCACGGTGGGCGTCGACGTCAATTCCAAAACAGTCGCATGGTGCCAGCAGCGGGGACTCGAAGCGCAGCTGATCGCGAACGATACATTGCCTTTTGCGGATGCCAGCTATGACGGCGCGCTTTTGGACAATGTGCTCGAACACATACGTGATCCCGCGCCGCTGCTTAAGGAAACGATGCGGGTTCTGAAACCCGGCGGGCGTCTGGTGGCGGGCGTGCCGGGACTTTGCGGCTTTGCCTACGATGTGGATCACAAGGTTTCTTACACCGAGGCGGATCTGTTGCGCGTGATGCAGCAGGCAGGATTCACGAAGGACAAAATTTTCTATATGCCTTTGCATATCAAGTGGCTCGACCAGCGGCTGCGCCAGTATTGCCTGTACGGCGTTTTTCATAAGGAAGGGCACAGGCCCTGAATCCGCAGTTCTTCTCGCCATATGGATTTTCGGGATTGAAGTCTGCTAGGATCGATCCTTGAGAAGACAAACGAGGCGATAATGATTCTGAGACGGATGGTTTTTCCCGCGTGCGTTGGAGCGCTGTTGTTGGCCGGCGGCTTGGCCGCCGCGCAGGATTATGCCCCCACGCCGCACAAGTCGCCGCGCACGCCCGTCAGCCGGCAGGCTTTGGCGGATCGCAGGATTCCTTTGCCGACATCGCGCACGGTGACAGGAAACGCCATCATCATCGATACGGAACGCCTGTTGGTCGACGATATTGAAATGCGCCTGTTCGGCGTGGTGCCGCCGCAATTATCTGCTTCCTTCGGGCCGCAGGCGCGGGCGGTTCTCGATGGGTTGAATGCGGCCGGTCCTGTCTCGTGCTACATCCGCGATCGCGACCGCGACAGCCGTTTTCTTGCCACCTGCCGTGACGCGAAAGGCGCCGATCTTGCGCTGGAATTGCTTCGCCGCGGACTGGCCGCGACGGCGCGCGGCTCCTTGCGTCCGACAGAACTGGCCGCGCCTTATGAAGCGGCGGAACAAGAAGCTCAGTCCCAGAAACTCGGTTTGTGGTCGGTCGCTCTGCCGGCGGCCGTGTCCGATTCCAGCATCATGACTGGAATGGCCAGTGCCGCCGCTCAGGTCGCGGCAAAAGAAGCGGCCTCCAAGACCGAGGCCAAGCCTACCTCGGTGACGGTGCCTGTCGCGGAGAAACCTGCTTCCGCTGCTCTGCAGTCTCAACATGACGCGGCGGACACGCCTGCCTCCGCCAAGGCTTCGGCAGACACGCCGAAACCTGCTGCGATTCCAACGCCGGCTCAGAAACCCGCGCAAACGGGGCCAGCAAATGCTCCCGCCAATATCCTGCCGCCTCTGCCGGCGGCTGACGTGTTCGCCGACGCTCTGCAGCCCGTCGAGGACGAGCAGCCCGGCTTTTTTGCCCGGTATCAACTGCTGGTGACGGGACTGTTGATGTTGTTCACGGCGCTGGGCGTCACAGGATCGCTCATCGTGCAGCGATGGCATGAGCGGCGCGAAGAATTACGTTCCATTGCGGCGGCGCTGCGCGGCGAAATGATGGCGGCGCGCGCCGTGTGTCATGCGCGCCTGAATATGCTGGCAGACGCGGACGAAAAAAGCACAACATGGCCACGCATTCGGGCGTTGGTGTTTCAGGCTTATGTCGGACGTTTAGGCCGCCTGGGCGCGGAACTGGCGCGGCAGATCGCGTCCATCTACGGGCAAGCCAGCGATTATGCCGCTTATTACAATGCGGCGCAGGCGCCGGACGCGAGGTTCGAACCCGTATCGAAGCGCATGGCGCTCCAGACGCTGGTTCAGCACATCGAGGAAGTACTGCCCCGTCTTGCGCAGATCGAGCGAGGCGCTCCTGCGGGCACCGGATCAACAAGCGCTATTGCGCGGCGTCCGGTGGCGCAGCTGCAGCCGGTTTCTCCTGTGCCTGTATCTTATGAGGAACCGCCGCGCGAAACGCATGCCGAACCAGCGTTCGAGATCATCTCTGTGCCGGATTCGCCTGAGGGGACATCAACGGTTTCAACGCCGGAAACCCGGTTCGCGCAGACCATGCCGCCAACTCCCTTGTGGGGAAAGATCAAAAAACTTGCAACGGAACGCCTTGATCGCAGGCACGTGAACGTGACGCCAACAAACGAGGAATCAGTTCCCGATTATACCGCCCTGATCGAAGAGGAAAATGTGACGTTGGCCTATGACGAAAAGGCCGGCGGCACGGTATCTGAAACAGCGGCGATGCCGGAAGACAGGAAGCGGCAGGCGTTTTGATCTCCGCGTCATTCCCGCGAAGGCGGACGGCGCGCGTTGGCGCGCCGTATGAGTTTGTTGGGCGGGGAAGAACAAGGACAGCGCTTGCATCATTAGTCCGCCTTCGCCCTTTGGGCTACGGCGGACATAAGAATTGCTAAGGCTCACTGCGTTCGCCTAGCAAATCTAATGGTGCGGTCGAGAAGACTCGAACTTCCACGAGATTTCTCCCACAGCGACCTCAACGCTGCGCGTCTACCAATTCCGCCACGACCGCATGATCGCCCGTTCAGTAGCAGATGAAGGTGGAATGAAGCAAGGGCGCTGAATCAATTCACAGAAAAACGCGAATGCGGCGTACAAACGAAAACCGGCCTCGTCGCCGAAGCCGGTTTCCGTAAAAGCGTTCAACCAAAAAGACTTACGCGCGATTCTTTGCGAGATCGGCCAGTTGCCGCTGCAGATTGGCGATTTTCTGCTGCATGTCATCGGTATTGAGGGCAGCGGCTGCCGCTGTCGCGCTCTTTACGTTCGGCATCGGCGTCGATTTGGGCGCAGGCGCAGGCTTGCTCACGACCGGCTTTTCTTCGACGACAGGAACAGGCGCGGGTTCGGCGCGGCGAATGATATTGGTAACGGAGGCCGTCACCGGTTCCGGAACTGGAGCGGGGGGCGGAGCTTGAACTTGTACCGGAGCAGCCACCTGAACCGGGGGTGGCGGAGCTTGTACCGGGGCCGCTGCCTGAACCGGGGGTGGCGGCGGAGTCTGAACTTGAACCGGAGCGGGAGTCGGGACAGGAGCCGGGGCCGGCGTGTAACTTTTGACTTCGACTTTAGCTTTGGGCTCTTCCGGTGGCGCGGTGCGGGTGCAAGCGCATTCGGCGGGTTCTTCGTAGACACACTCTTCTTGTTCGCATGCGCTGAAAGGCGTGAACAGGCGCATGGCGTTTTCAAACATCGCCAGATTCTGCTTGCCCATTTCCTCAAGCGTCGAACTAAAGGGGAAAAGATTGCCAAAAGCCGTCTGGAAATAATCGCGCAGCGGTTCCTGATTGTTGGAAAGCGTCTGCATGCTGTGTTCCAGATATTTGGGAACCATCCATTGCATGCTGTCGCCGTAGAATCCGATTAATTGCCGCAAGAAGCTGATGGGCAGGAGATTCGGCTGGCCCGATTTGCCTTCCTCTTCCACGATGATCTGCGTCAGGACGGAACGGGTGATGTCCTCGCTCGTCTTGGCGTCATAGACGTTGAACTCGATTCCCTCGCGCACCATCGCCGACAGAGCTTCAAGCGTTACATAGGTGCTGGTAGCCGTGTTGTAGAGACGCCGGTTCGCGTATTTCTTGATGGTGACCGTCGGCTTGGATGAAGCTGATTCGTTCATGGCGATGTTCCCAATCTTTCTGACGTCTATACCAAAGGGTGAAGTTAAGGTTAATTTTCTCTATTTACGGAAAAAAAACAAGTGGAATCTCCGGGGCTTGGTTCGATAGGGCAAGGCCAAAAGTGGGGAAAGATGATGCAATTAGTTGAAGTTGTTGCGAAAATGGATGAACAATTATTTTTTGAGTCTTCCATATGGTTTTCTTCGGGCATCGGGCAACATAGGACAATGGAACAAACGAACGCGACACGAGGGGAGGAAAGAATGAGGGCAGGCGCACCCCATCCGCCGCGCGAACGGATGACCTGGCTCAGCATGCCCGTCGCGTGGTCGGGAATGAGCGCGGGCCTGACGAGCGCGATGCCTGTTTCGTTCGATCCTCTGATGGGACAACTGCAGGCGCTCTTCAACGCGCAGGGCGCGAAAGCGAAAAATTCCGCGCAGGCAGTCAATTTTCAAAAAATGCTGGCCGCCGTCGATCCGATTCGGGCGCAGCGATTCATCGCGGGGATCAAGGCTTACCAGAATCATCCTGTCGCGCGCGATGTTCCGGAAATGCCGGTGATATGGGAACGCGGCACGACGAGGCTGCGCGATTACAATCCGAAAGCAGCGAATGCGCCGCCGGTGTTGATCATTCCGTCGCTCATCAACCGTTTCACGATTTTCGATCTTGATGCCGATCATTCCCTGTTGCGTCTTATGGCCGCGGAAGGATTGCGCCCGCTTGTCGTGGACTGGGACGAGCCGGGCGAAGACGAACAGGCGTTCGCCTTGACGGATTACGTCGCGCAGCGGTTGTTTTTGATTCTGGATTTTCTTTCGTCTTCCGGATTGCGCCCTCACGTACTTGGTTACTGCATGGGCGGATTGCTGGCTCTGGCGTTGGCGATTCTGAAACCTGGGCGCGTGCGTTCGCTTTCGCTTTTGGCCACGCCGTGGCATTTCGAAGGCGATCCGGCGGCGAAGAATTTCCTGGAACTTGCCGATAATCTCGAACCTTTTTTGCAAGAGCGGGGGCGTTTGCCGGTCGATGTTCTGCAAACGATGTTCGCTTTGTTTCAGCCCGAATACGTGATGGAAAAATTCGCGCGCTTTGCCGGACTTGATTCCGAAAGCATCGAGGCCAAGCGTTTTGTGTTGACGGAAGATTGGCTGAATGACGGCGTGCCGCTGACGGCTCCTGTCGCGCGTGAATGCTTGCGCGATTGGTACGGCGAAAACAAAACCGGAAAAATGCAGTGGCGCATCGCAGGCCAAACAATCGATCCGCGCGCGCTTGATATTCCGGCTTATGTGATCGCCGCAGGAAAAGACACCATCGTGCCGCCTGCTTCCGTGCGGCCATTGGCGCGACTCATTCGTAGGGCCGCGCTTCACGAACCGGTAACGGGTCATATCGGCTTGATGGCTTCTCACACTGCTCCGCAGGAAGTATGGAAGCCATTGATGAGGTGGGTGTTAGGGCATTAAGGTTGGCGGAAATCCTCGTATTTTGTTCAAAACAGAGCATATTAATCAATTTTTCGCAGCGTATTGATATACTGCAGCGGAGAGGATGGAGGCATCAGATCATGCCCTCACGCGCGGACACGGATGAAACGGAAAACTTGGCTTGGGCATTGACCGGTCACCGCCCAAAGGTTTTTCGCGGCCTTTTCAAAAACCCCAGTTATGACAACCTGGAATTGTTTTTACAAGAGGATGAACAAACCCGCATCACAGAGCAGGTTAAAGCCATCGCGTCTTTGGTGAATGATAAGCGGGATGTTTCAACGCTTGCCGAAATTTTTGCAGCCGTCTATGCCGCTGCGCCGTACAAACGTGATCCCTGCGTGCCCCGGTTCACTATTACGGCATCGCAAGTTCTAACCCAAGGCTTCAGCACAGGATGCACGAACTATGCGATTGCATTTGCTGCTGTGGCTCGCGCTAAAGGGATTCCTGCGATTGTTGTCGATGGCGCGGACGACGAATGGATCAAAGGGGGCGCTTCCCTTGAGTATGTGTGCGGTCACTTTTTTGTCGAGGTTTTTGTTGAGAATAAATGGCAACTCCTGGATTCAACAAGCGGGGAACTATATCCTGATTACGACACAAAAAACTGGTGTCTGCCGGGAAAGAAAATTGCTTTTGCCAAGGCGCTCTCTGTCATCGACATGGGGGTCAACGAATCGACCCATAATCTTTTGCAACGAGCAGCTTTTTTGAAAGACAAAATAATTTACCGCGATCCCGGATATGTCGTTCGTGATCTGAAGGGCGATAGCCGAATGAGAAAGGCAGGCCTTTCGAAGCCATTACGTTTTTGGAGACGTCTCAAACGAAAGCCGTGGCGAAAAACGCTTTTGTGAAGGATGGTTCGTGAGAATCATTTATATCGCCACGCTTCATGAGCCGATGCTCGGCCACATTGGCCTTATGGCCTCTCATGCTGCACCGCGAGATGTTTGGGGGCCGTTGGTGCGGTGGTTGGTGGGGCATTAGTTGCGTCGTATGCTCTAAAGAAAAATTCTTTCTGCCAAGGACTTCTTGCCTAAAAAGAGGGCAATGAAAGTATTCATAATTTATTCATAATTAGGCCTCCAAGTCTGCCATGTTGCAGTGCAAAATATTCGAGGGATTCTATACTGCAATGCGAGACAACACCCTTCCATTTTAACCAAACTTTTTGTTACATTCTCTGGCCTTGAGCGGGTTTTCTCTAGGCTCTCGCCCATGATCGTTCCGTAACGGAAACGCCCCTTTAGAAAAAAAACAAGACCAGTTGGAGCTTGCTTCACATGATTACTGTACCCGTATCGAACTCTGCGGCCTCAAATACCTGGGTCGACGCTGCGCGCTATCAAGCGCTGTACGAGCAATCCATTCGCGATCCCGACGGATTCTGGGGCGAACAAGGCAGACGCCTTGACTGGATCAAGCCTTACACGAAGGTAAAAAACACCACCTTCAAGGACGACGTGTCGATCAAATGGTTCGAGGACGGCACGCTCAATGTGTCGACCAATTGCATCGACCGGCATTTGCCGTTGCGCGCTTCGCAAACGGCGATCATCTGGGAAGGCGACAGCCCCTCCGAGAGCCGTCACATCACTTATGCCGAACTACATGACGAAGTGTGCCGCCTATCCAACGTGCTGAAAGACCAAGGCGTCAAAAAAGGCGACCGCGTCACGATCTACATGCCCATGATCCCGGAGGCTTCCTACGCCATGCTGGCCTGCGCGCGCATCGGCGCGGTTCATTCGGTGGTGTTTGGCGGCTTCTCGCCGGACAGTTTGAAAGACCGCATCCTCGATTGCGACGCGAAGATCGTCATTACGGCGGACGAAGGCGTGCGCGGCGGCCGCAAAGTGCCGCTGAAAGCCAACGTCGACGAAGCACTTCAATCTTGCCCCACCGTAACGTCCGTCATCGTCGTGCGCCGCACGGGAGGCCGCATCAATTGGACGGAAGGACGCGACCATTGGTATCACGATGTGTGCGCGGTGGCTTCGGCCCAGTGCCCGGCGGAAGAAATGGGCGCGGAAGATCCACTGTTCATCCTTTACACGTCGGGATCGACCGGCAAGCCCAAAGGCGTTTTGCACACCACCGGCGGCTATCTTTTGTATGCGGGGCTAACGCATCAATGGGTGTTCGATTATCACGACGGCGAAGTGTACTGGTGCACGGCGGATGTCGGCTGGATCACGGGCCACAGCTATGTCGTTTACGGGCCGCTGTCGAATGGCGCGACGACGCTGATGTTCGAAGGCGTGCCGAGCTATCCCGATTGCTCGCGTTTCTGGCAGGTTTGCGACAAGCACAAGGTCAATATTTTCTATACGGCGCCGACGGCGATCCGCGCGTTGATGCGCGACGGCGATGAACCTGTTTTACGCACGAGCCGCAAGAGTCTGCGCTTGCTGGCCACGGTAGGCGAGCCGATCAATCCCGAAGCGTGGCTGTGGTACTACCGCGTGGTGGGCGAAGAGCGCTGCCCGGTCATCGATACTTATTGGCAGACGGAAAACGGCGGCCACATCATCACGCCCTTGCCGGGCGCGACGACGCTGAAACCCGGCGCGGCGACGCATCCCTTCTTCGGCATTCAGCCTGTTATCGTCGACAGCGAAGGCCAAGTCATGGAAGGCGCTTGCGAAGGGAATCTCTGTATTATAGACAGCTGGCCCGGCCAGGCGCGTTCGCTGTGGGGCGATCACGAACGCTTCAAGCAAACTTATTTCAGCTGCTACAAGGGCAAATACTTCACCAGCGACGGCTGCCGCCGTGATGCGGATGGCTATTACTGGATCACCGGGCGCGTTGACGACGTGATCAACGTGGCAGGGCACAGACTTGGCACGGCGGAGATCGAAAGCGCGCTCGTGTCGATGGCCGAAGTGGCCGAGGCCGCCGTGGTCGGCTTCCCGCACGATATCAAGGGGCAAGGCATTTACGCCTACGTGACGCTGACGGCGGGCGCGATGCCGACCGAAGAATTACGTAAAAGCCTCATCGCGTGGGTTCGTAAGGAGATCAGCCCCATCGCGACGCCCGACATCATTCACTGGGCGCCGAACTTGCCGAAAACGCGTTCCGGCAAAATCATGCGGCGCATCCTGCGTAAAATCGCCGCCAACGATTTGGACAACTTAGGCGATACATCGACGTTGGCCGAGCCGGATGTCGTGCACGAACTGGTGAAGAACCGGGCGAGCTGAAGCGTTACGCTTGATAAACGACAAACGGATTTCCCCTGAACGGAAAATCCCCTAAAATCCCACCTTGATTCGTCTCAGGGTTTTCCGTTCATCATGCCGCGTCAATCGCTCCTCCCTTCGCCAGAGCCGGATCGTGAACCGGATGGCCTGACGCGCCGCCGTTTTCTGCGCTGGGGATTGGCATTGCCGCTGTTTTCCCTAGCGATGACGTTTCCAATCGATTTGTTGGCCGCCGTTGCGAAGCCTGCCGTCAACGGGCCTTCTCCCGGACGCAAACCCAAAGCCCCGCGCCTTCTGATGCTCGATCCGGGGCACGGCGGGCGCGATCCCGGCGCCACCGGGGCCAGCGGCATTCACGAAAAAGACATCACGCTCGACATCGTGCGGCACATGGCGGCGGCTCTGGCGGATGAGCCGGACGTGATCGTCAAGCAAACGCGCAACACGGATGTTTTCTTGCCGCTGCCGGATCGCGTCAAGGCAGGCCGCACGGCACGGGCCGATCTATTCATGTCGGTTCATGCCGACAGTGCGCCGAATGCGGCGGCGCGCGGATTGTCGGCCTATACGCTGTCGGAAAAAGCTTCGGATCAATTTTCCCGCGAACTGGCGGAGAAGGAAAATCGCGTGGATGTCGTAGGCGGCCTCGATCTCCCGCAGGACGATAAGGAAGTGGCGGCCATTCTTTATGACTTGGCCGCGCGCCGCACGCGCAACACGGCACAACGCGCCAAGGTCGGGTTCGTGCGCGCGATGGGCCGGAGCTGGCGGCTTCTTGAGCGCCCGATGCGCGCGGCCAATTTCGCCGTTCTCCGCGCGCCCGACGTGCCTTCGATACTCGTTGAGACCGGCTTTTTATCGAATCCGCAGGACGAAGCGCTGCTTTGCCAGCCCAAAGTGCGCCAGAAAATCGCGCAACTCATGGCCAGGGAAATCGCGGCGTTGTTGGGGAGTTCGTTGTTTGGGTAAAGGAGAGGCTAGAGGCTAGAGGTTAGAGGCTAAGTTTAGGGTTACGATTGAAAAAAATGTCACCTAATCCCTGACCTCTGGCCTCTAGCCTCTAGCCTCTGATTGACTCCCGCGCGTTAACCCCCTATATACGCCCGACTTTAGAAAATCAGGAGTCGACCCCGTGAAACGTACGTATCAACCCAGTAAACTGGTTCGCAAGCGCCGTCATGGCTATCGCGCCCGCATGGCGACAAAAGGCGGCCGTAAGGTCGTCGCGCGCCGCCGCGCTCAGGGCCGTAAGAAACTGACGGCCTGAGGCCGCGCACAAGGGGTGTGAATGCCCCATCATCGCTCACCGATAACGCTTAAAAAGCGTTCCGCGTTTCTGGCCGTGGCGGCCAGCGGCAAGAAATGGGTTGCGCCCGGCCTTATCCTGCAACTTGGAAAAGCCAAACCAGAGCCGCATGAATTACGCTATGGTCTTACGGCCAGCGGGAAGGTTGGGAATGCCGTTGTGCGTAACAGGGCGCGGCGCAGGCTTCGGGCCTTGGTGCGCGAGGTTCTCGCGGCTCACGGCGCGCCGGAGCATGATTACGTTCTGATCGCCCGCGCCGTGACCGCGACACGAAATTACGCCGATCTGAAGGGCGACCTTGTCATGGCATTGAAGCGGTTGAAGGCATGGCGGGAATGATGACACAGTCTGGAAATAAGGGATGCGTCATCCCCGCGAAAGCGGGGATCCAGAGGCCCGCGTCTGCGGGCCGTATGACTCATACGCGCGCTATCGCGCGCAACTGGATTCCCGCTTTCGCGGGAATGACACGCGCTTTTTTAACTTTTGTTCTCCGTTTTCTTATTTTTACCTATCGTCATACCCTGTCATATTTCCTTGGCAGTCGTTGCCGGTTTATGCCGACATGCTCGGCCTATGCGGACGAGGCTTTGAGGCTTCACGGGCCCGTAAAAGGCACGGGAATGGCGCTACGCCGCCTGTGCCGTTGCCATCCTTGGGGCGGGCAGGGGTATGATCCCGTGCCCAGGGATCAGGGGTTAGGGGTTAGGGATCAGGGAGATTCTTCTCCATCGGGATTTCATAGTGACAGGAAGCATGAAGAATGATTACGTTGCACAAATTTTTGCTGAAGACAGATGAGCGTTTGACACTGTCTTCCCTAACCCCTAACCCCTAATCCCTCAATTATGGATAACAACAACTTCCTCCTCGCCGTCGTGCTTTCCATCGCCATTCTGGTGGGCTTTCATTATCTTTATGAAAAGCCCCAGATGCAGGCGGTTCAGCAGCAATTATCGCTTGCCAAACAGGAAGAGAAAAAGCCGGACGTTGCGCCTGTTGCTCCCACGCCGCCCCGCGAGCGCGCCGAGATATTGGCCGAGAACAAACGCATCGCCATCGAGACGCCGGAACTGCGCGGCTCGATCAATCTGAAAGGCGCGCGGCTGGACGATCTGGATCTTGTGAAATATCACGAAACGACCGAGCCCGGATCGCCGGAAATCGTGCTGCTTTCTCCGGCAGGATCGGCGCCCCCGCATCAGGCTTACTATGCGGCGTTCGGCTGGCTCGACGGCGATGCGCCGGTGCCGAATGACGACACGATGTGGCAATCCGACAGCAAAACCCTCACGCCTGAAAAGCCTGCCACCCTCACGTGGGATAACGGGAAGGGCCTGACGTTTGAAAGAACGATAGCCGTCGACGATCATTTCATGTTCACGATCACGGATCGCGTGAAGAACGGCGGTACGGGAACGGTGACGCTTTATCCCTTCGGCTTGATCGCGCGGCACGGCAAGCCGCCGACACGCGATATCTACATCATGCACGAAGGTCCCATCGGCGTGCTGGGCGGTACGCTTAAAGAGGTCAAGTACAAGGACCTTATAGCGGATCCGAAAAAGACGTTCGAAAGCGACGACGGCTGGCTTGGCATCACCGATAAATACTGGCTTGTGACGCTTATCCCCGCGCACGATGAAAAGCTCACGGCCACTTTCACCTATGAGCGCGGCGCGGAATCCAATCCCGATCAGGGTGTCTTTCAGACCGATTTTCGCGGCACGCCGGTCAGCCTCGGCGCGGGAGCGACGACCGAGCATACGCTGCATGTGTTCGCGGGAGCCAAGCGCGTGCGCTTTCTGGACAAGTATGAGGATCGGTACAACATTCCGCTTTTCGACCGGGCGATCGATTTCGGCTGGTACTACTATCTGACCAAGCCGTTTTTGTATTTGTTGGATTATCTGGGGAACGCTTTCGGCAATTACGGCTGGGCCATCCTCGCCTTCACGATTCTTTTGAAGCTCCTGACATTGCCGCTGTCGCTGAAATCCTATCGTTCCATGGCGCGGATGAAGGCGCTGCAGCCGGAGATGAAGGCGCTTCAGGAACGCTTCAAGGACGATCGCCAGAAGCTGAGCATGGAAACGATGGAGCTTTACAAACGCGAGAAGGTCAATCCGCTGTCCGGCTGTTTGCCCAACTTGATCCAGATCCCGATTTTCTTCGCGCTGTATAAAGTTCTTTATGTCGGGATCGAGTTGCGCCACGCGCCGTTGTTCGGCTGGATCCACGATTTATCCGCGCCGGATCCGACATCGGTGCTGACGCTTTTCGGCGCCATCGACTTGTCGTTCATTCCGCAGATCGGCGTCTGGCCGATCCTGATGGGCATCAGCATGTTCATGCAGCAACGCCTGTCGCCCACGCCGCCCGATAAAACGCAGGCGCAGGTTTTCATGTATCTGCCGTTGATTTTCACCTTCATGATGGCGAAAGTGGCCGTCGGATTGATCGTTTACTGGACCATAAGCAATATCCTTGGTTTGGGGCAGCAATGGTTCATCATGCACAAAGCGGGCGGACGCAAGACGTGAACGAAGCCGAGGCCGCGCGCCGCCTGTTCGCGCAAAAGTGCGCATGCGTGCTGGCGGCGGCGATACCCGAACAATTTCCGGATACGGCGTTGCCGGAGATCGCGTTTGCGGGACGTTCGAACGTCGGGAAATCTTCTCTCATCAACGCGCTTATGGGGCAAAAAAATCTGGCGCGCGCGTCGAAAACGCCGGGACGCACGCAGCAGATCGTGTTTTTCAATCTGGCCGAACGATTGATGTTCGCCGATCTGCCGGGTTACGGATTCGCCAAAGCGCCTGAGGCGCATAAGGCGCAATGGGGCGGCCTGATCCGCCGGTATCTGCAAACGCGCGCGCCGTTGCGTTGTGTTTGCTTATTGATCGACAGCCGTCACGGCTTTCTGGCGCATGATCTGGATATGATGAAGATGCTCGATCGCGCCGCGGTGAGTTATCAAATCATTCTGACCAAAGCCGATCACCTGAGCGCTTTGGCGCGCGACAAGCGCGTGCGGGAAATCGTCGCCCTGTTGGCCAAACATCCTGCAGCAAGGCCGGATGTGCTTTTAACAAGCGCCACAAAAAATATAGGCATCGACGCGGTGCGGGAATTTCTGGCTGCGTTTGCGGGGGGCTAGTGATCGGAAAGTATTCCAAACGCAATTGCGGCGCACGCCGTTTCCAGCGCGCGCCGAGGATTAACTTAAAAACTACATTGCGATGTGTGTCTCCAGTGCCTTCCCTTTGAGGTGTGCCCTGAGGAACGTCCCGATGAGTGTCCCCCACCTTGTGCATGGGGGGTAATTTTTCTTGTTACGGCGGCTCTCGATATGTGCCTTCCTAAGGGGGTTCCCGCCTTATGGATACCCATCTTATCTAAAGCTCCAGTCTTATCTAAAATCTCTTTAGCGAGTTGAGCAGCCTTAACACCAGATTTGCCTCCAACAACTGCACTTGCAAAGCCGAGCCCAACCTCAGCTACCTCTTCTAATCCCACTGGCGCTACATAATAAAAACGCTCGCCATTAAGTTCAAAAACTTCCACCTCATATGGATCTCCCCCATCGGGCGATTCCACAACTGTATAAGTCTTTCCATCCGGGTTTTGATATGTTTCGGAATCGGCGGGAAGCGGAACCCTATCGCCAGGCTCTGTATTCTGTGTTGGCTCTGTGTTGGTGGGCATGCCGGAAACATTCATACCCCCTGGGCTTGTCGGTCCGCCAGCGCAACCAATAACGGTAACGGCGGCCAATGAAACGCCTAATGTCACAAAACTGCGCACAACCGATGGTGCTTCTACGGCGACCGTACTTATTCCAGTGTTTTCCATTTCCTTAGGCTCCTGTTAGTGTGAGATTACGGCAGGACGGTAGCGAAATGTTATTCTATTAACAAGGTGTTATTGAACAGATTCGATAAAAAAACAGCAATGCAGCATGCTAAAATGCCGTTTTAGTGCATACAGCATGGTAAAAACGGTCGTCTATGGTTAATGGACGCGGTTACAAATTCAGGAAAAGGGAACCCACGAACCATTATCCGGTTTGAGGTTATCGGAAGGTTGGAAAAAAGTTCAGCCTTGTGAGCGTGAATAATCCCAAATGATGCGCGCGTCTCGAACACGCCGGGACGCCTCGCGCGGAATGACCTAACCTGTCCGGGCAAGCCATATGCTCCTGTTTCAAGTCGCAGGAAACTATTCTATCGTCATCGGGTTGAGATCAACCGGCGGCGGATGGAATTATGGGGCGGGAAACTTTCCGGCAACGCAAAGGCAAGCGGATTAAAATTCCGACGCCGACGTATTTGGCGAACGTCGCGCTGTATTACCTGAGCCGCTTTGCCGCTTCCGAGGCGAGCCTACGGCGTGTTCTGGAAAACCGCGTGCGGCGCGCGGCGATGGCCAATCCCGAATTCGCTGCCGATGCCGCCGCGCGAGAAACGGCGCAAAAAGCGATTGATGCGATTGTCGCTCAGCACGTCAAATCCGGCGTTGTGAACGATTCCGCTTTTGCCGAAATGAAAGTTAGAGGCCTGCGCCGCGCTGGCCGCAGCCAGCGCCGGATCACGCAGCAGCTTCAACACAAAGGAATCGCTGCGGATGTTATTGCGCGCGCGCTGCAGCCCGAAGACGACCGGAATCCCGAAGATATCGAAAAACAATCGGCATTGGCGTTCGCGCGACGCCGCAAATTGGGGCCGTTTCGCAAGGAAGAAGCCAGCAAGGAAACCAAAGCGTTGTTCGATCAACGCCGCAAGGATTTAGCATCCATGGCCCGCGCAGGCTTTTCGTGCGACATCGCGCGGCAGGTGCTGGGCGGGGATGTTGAGGAGGAATATTAGAGCAAAACTCGATATTTTACCAAGGAGGTCATCCCAGCGAAGGCTGGGATCCCATTTGTTTTTTCAATTAAATAAAAAAATGGGATGCCCGCCTGCGCGGGCATGACGGAATAAATGTCTACCGTGCATCCGTATCGTCGGGTTGTTCGACTTCGACCACGACATCGACATCGACGGCGTCTTCGCCGAGCTCGTCGGCATCCTCGATGACGGTATCCTCGGTTTCCTCGGCTTCGACGACGGGCATATCCTCGATCACTTCGGGCACAGGAACTGCCTTGCGAGCTTTTTCTTCCGCCGTCACGCGAACGCGCCGCGATTTAATCAACGCTTCGGGATCGAACGACGTACCGCAACTGGGGCACACCGGCGGCTTTTTCTTCATGTCATAATAGCGCGTATTGCAATGCGGACAGATCCGCTTCAATCCCCACTCCGCTTTAGCCACCGTTTGACCTCCTGCCGCGATTCTTTGGGCCCCGATTTTAAGGGCGCAGTCCGATGCCACGAAATGTCACGGGTGTCAAATGGAGATGAAGGCAGGGGTTGGGGGGCAGGGGTTAGGGACTGGGGATTCGAGAAAAATCGTGCTAAAAAGACATTCTAAAATCCCTAACCCCTAGCCCCTAACCCCCGACCCCTATGGCCAAACCCCTTATTTCCCGCCAATCCGGCCCGCTCAAGGGCTCGATAACGCCGCCAGGCGACAAAAGCATCTCGCACCGCGCCGTCATGCTGGGCGGCTGCGCGGCTGGCGTGACCACGGTGCGCGGCCTCCTGGAAGGGGAGGATGTCCTTTGCACCGTGGCGGCCCTGCGGGCGCTGGGGGCGGATATTCGTAAAGAAGGCGATGTCTGGCGGATCGAAAGCGCGGGGCTGGAGCGCCTGCATCAGTCTGCAGTGATTCTCGACATGGGCAACAGCGGCACGGCGGCACGGCTTCTGATAGGGCTGCTCGGCGGTCGGCCTTTTACGAGTTATTTTTCCGGCGATGAGTCACTTCGTGAGAGACCTATGGGCCGCGTGACGGCTCCGCTTGAGTTGATGGGCGCGCGGTTCATGAGCCGGGAGGGCGTAAAGCTACCGCTGGCCGTGATGGGGCCGGAAAAGGTGACGCCGATTTCTTATGCTTTGTCTATTCCCTCAGCACAGGTTAAATCAGCTATACTTTTGGCGGGACTAAGTGCTGAAGGCACAACTACTGTTTACGAAACAGCGCTTACACGCGACCATACTGAACGTATGTTGCGTTATTTTGGCGCAAGCGTGACGACTGAAACTACGAAAGATGGCGCCGAGGCCATTTCGCTGGTTGGCCAGCCGTATCTAACAGGGCAGGCGATTACGGTGCCAGCCGATATCAGCTCGGCGGCGTTTCCGTTGGTGGCCGCTTTGCTGCGACCGGGTTCGGCTGTGACGCTGCTGAAAGCCGGCGTCAATCCGCGCCGCGCGGGATTGGTCCAGACGCTGCAAGAAATGGGTGCGGATATTGCGCTGGGCGATCCGCGCGAGGAAAGCGGCGAGCCTGTGGCCGATCTGACAGTGAAGGCTTCCGCGCTGAAAGGCATTACCGTTCCGGCAGAACGCGCGCCGTCCATGATCGACGAATATCCCATCCTTGCGATGGCGGCGGCTTGCGCCAAGGGCACGACGCGGCTGTGCGGCCTCGGCGAATTGCGCGTGAAGGAAAGCGACCGGCTGACGCTTGTGGCCGAAGGCTTAACGGCATGTGGGGCGCGTGTGGAAATCGAAGGCGACGATTTGATCATTCACGGCAACGGCAAGCCGCCGCTGGGTGGCGCGACGGTGAAGACTTCAATGGATCATCGTATTGCAATGAGTTTTCTTGTGTTGGGTATGGCGGCGAACGAGCCCGTCCGCATTGACGATAGCAGCATGATTGCAACCAGTTTTCCTAGGTTCGTTGAGATGATGAATGGGTTAGGGTCCAAACTCAATTAGAACATGAGGTTCTGTTTGCCTAAGATTTCGAAATGCAAGGAAAAGTCGCGCAGGCGATGCGGCACATCGGCAAGCGGCTTTGACGCTGCAGTTCGAAATCTTAGGCAAACCCTTCGGGCGCGGCGAAAAAACGCTCCGGACGTCCTCGAAAAGCTCAACCGTAGCACCGCTACGCTCTTCGCTTTTCTTGTAGCCGGATCGTTTTTTCGCTTGCGCAGAA